>JAEEGL010765163.1_pt1 | contig 14524 bp, 15 predicted proteins | sample 9134231 | NCBI WGS metagenome assembly JAEEGL01 (sample SAMN16246548, study PRJNA631951) | gut metagenome | biome: gut microbiome; feature: rumen; material: fiber-attached | host: Bos | place: Iran: Karaj | collected 2018-10
GATTTTTTCATTCTGTGTATAATTCATGTGAGACCTCCGTTTGTTTTAGATGTTTTTTCATCCGCCAAGATGAACACCTAAATCTTAACGCTAGGTCTCTTTCTATTCAATTGGTGCTATTTATGAATTACAGGAATGCTCTTCATTTCAATTTTCATTCCATATCTGTATTTTAGAAGTTCTTCCATACCATAATCTACAGTTATCTTTCTGCGAAGCAAAAAATTTAAAGGTTTATATAATCCTTTGGTGAATCCTTCGCCTGTTTCATCTACCACTTCTATATAATTGCAGTCATATGGTTTTTCAGCAAGATGATGTAAGAGTAAATCCAAGGTAAATATTGAAAATACTCTTAATAGCAGACCGATTATAATAATATTAAATATATACAAGATTTTCGATTTTTTAAGAAATACCAATGGCATGAATACCAAAATCACAGCAACAATCTTTATTATATGAAAACAAAAATCTATTACCATAGCAAAAGCTATAAGCACTACTATGATAATGTAATTTTTTGCCGAATCATTAATGTTAAAAAATCTGCGATTAAAGGAAACAAGCAAATATATAACCGTAATACTTATTCCGGTTATCATTGCCACTGACATAATATCCGAAAACCATGAACGATATTCTATGTTATATATAGACAATATTTTTTTTGAGGAAGCATAAAATAATATAATGGCGTAAAATACTACGATATATTTTATTTTCTTATTAAAATGTCTGTTTTGCATATTCTTCCCTTTAAAAAAAAGTATTTTAATCAAATATAGCATTATTATCTAAAAAAGACATGACCCAAATTGTCATATCTTCTTTAGATAATCTTTATTTCAAACGTAATAATTCTAAAATAATATATAATATTATTCTAAAAAATTAGACTTATATATATATTATTTATTAAATAACTTATTCATTATCAATTAATCTTTATTGAAAATCCTGTGTTATTGGGATATGCATATGGTGTAAAAAATATATATGTTACCCCACCACTTGTACTACTTCCACAATGGACACCACAAAATTTCTTTCCTATTCGACACGGTGCTCCACTATCCCCTCCTATGCTTGTACCACTGGACAGTTGCACACTTGTTAAACCTTTTATTGTAACTGAACCGACTGTCGCGGTAATACCGGTTTGATAAACACTTCCATATGCATCGTATGACGATGAGCCAAATCGGTGAACTGTTTGACCGACTGCCGGATTTGATACACTTCCATCAAATGTCATAGTTGCTCCTCCAGGAGTATAGTAGAAAGATGACGTGGGAGTATAACCACTATTGGCTAATACTATACTATAGTCTCCATACGCATTATTTGAATAACTAATAATCGAAGCTGTTCCAAATGCTGTTCCATTCCAATATAGTGAACCACCTGGCGTCATCCCATGACCACATGTTATAAAAGCATTACTACTATTATAAAATCCGCTTCCACCAAGTGTACATCCTCCTGCCGTTACAGATATAGAAGACCCTGCTATTATTGATGTTTCTTTTTTTATTACTGAATCCATTGGAAAAACACTTAATAAGTTGTCATTTCCATATTTTGAAATCGCTTTATCATATTCCTCTGTTAAAACATCAATAAATGCTTTGTTTTTTATAACATCTACGCCATATGCTAGTATATTATATTCATAATTTTCTTCATAAATTTTTTCCGCATATTCATATAAATAGTTATATGAATAATTTACAATATCTATTTTTATACATTTATATTCAGACAATAATTTTTCAAAATATTGTTTTCCTTCTTCATCTGTCACCAAAACATGAAGAGTATCATAATCAATATAAGTCCCTGCAAAATTACCAGGATAGATATATGTTTCATCCCATTCAAATGAATTATATACTTTTTCATTTGCCAGGCACGCTTCTTCTTGAATATCAAACATATTATCATACTCATCGGTAAAATCATCTGCATATGATTTCAGATTATTTAAAATTAAACAGATTACAACAATACCTAAAACACATAAAAATAATAAAGTTTTTTTCATTATACTACCTCCCTTTTAATCTTTTTCTCAGACACATGTAGTACCACTTGAATTTGAATAAATCGACACAGAACTTCCACTTTTATTTACACAAAACATATTTGCCATTTGTTTTCCCTCCTTGTCAATAAAAAAACACAAACAAAATAGACACATTTCACTTTTTTATTTTGATTCGTACTTCTATATTTAACATATTCTCTTACTGAAATATATTCAATATAAGTTGCATAATGGGTCTGTTTTTTGCAGAAAAATACCCCGATCCTTTAATAAGACCGGGGCATCTAAATAATTATGCAATTATAATAATATAGAAAAAAGACTATTTACATTGGGTAATAGTCTTTGGCTAACATAAGATTGTTGTTACTAAAACATTTTTACTTCTTGATATAGTTTTACTAAATCATATTTTTTCATTTTTAATCCATTAATGATTCCGGAATGTCTAATGTATAAAAAAATGGATCATATAAGTAAAATTCGTATTCAGGATAATCTTCCGGAACAATTATCGTTTTCCCATTTTCCTTCTTAATTGAAAACTTTAAACCATATCTGTGCTCCAATAATTTTTCCAACCCGTAATCTACCGTAATTCTTTTTCGAACGTAATCATTTAACGGTTCATATTCCCCTTTTGCCATTCCGTCTCCCACAGCATCCCATGGTCTAATCTGATATACGGCCAAATAATAATCATCAATTATATCTTCTCTTTCTTTGTAAAAAACAGATTTGTATAATAAAGTAATTGCTATCAATAATAATGTAACGAATATCACACCTGCGTTCATATAGAAATCAAATTCTATTTTAGGGCTTTCTAATATCGAAAAATATTTATTTGCAGAAATAAGAAAATATAAAACTATCATGATAAAAATCGTCATTCCTATTTTAACAATTATATCAATTAACTTTGGCCTAAATTCTATTCCATACTCTTTATATAAGTATTCTCTTAATAACAGAAAGAAAATCATCAACATTAAATATATAATGAGCAACACACTTCCCAGTATGAATTTTATTTTATAGTTTTTTTTATTTTTATTCATTTTACGAAAAAATAAATTCATGCATAAGAAATTCTGCAAAAGATCTACAACATGCTTCCATAACATCAATATTTTCTTGTGTTAAGTCTGTTATATTCCCAAAATGCGATAACAATATATTTTGGGAACTATTTGAACAATAATCCACTAAATCCATAGTTATCTTTCCGATGTCATATCTATTTATTGGCAGATTGTTCAAAAAATATTTTGCACGATGAACATAGTACTGATTATAATAATCAGCAATTGCACTCGACAGTAAATGAACGGAACTATTATTAGTATCAATCTTCTTCTTTATTAAAGTGTATATCCCAAAGGCATCAGCGTCGGCAAAAAAATCACAATAATTAAATTGATAATCATGTGTATCGGCGTCCGTTTCCATTCGCCCAATTATTATTCGAGCATGTGTCAAATCATTAATATAATCTGTTCCCAATTCAACCTTAAGCGATTTGAGTTGGCCAAAAGAGGAAATCAAATCCCCCGCCCATCCATACCATTCTGGTTTAGTTAGTATCTTATCATTCTCAATATATGCTTCTATTACAATTGCCAAATGTGGTAATTCTAACAATTTATTTAATGGATCCTTTATTAATGTATAATCAGCATCGATGTATACATCCAATGCATCTATCAAATTTGAATATTCTGTATGACTTTCAAGATTAGTTATAAACCCTTCCGGCGAAGGAAGTGTACTTTCAAAAACAAAATCTGAATATTTCTTATGCCATAAATAATATAAAACGGCATATAAGCAAGATATATCACTTTCCTGAGGATATAAAACCGAAAACGCATTTTCAAGAGATATTATATATGGAATTATTAAGGATATTGGATCTGCGTCAGACACAGCTAACGATATGTCATTAACATTTAAATTTCTATCATTCCAATAATCATCCCCTATAGCAGGAAATGATGCTACTCCCGTATCATTACCAGATGCTATTACTTTATCAATACCTAGCGTTTGATTATTAATTATAACATTTGTTTCATAAAACTGATCAAAATTCCACGGTGATGGCATAATATACCCAAGATTTCCACTATATCCGGAAGACATATCACTTACATAGCATCCATCCGCCAGGTTATAACCCATTATCGTTTTACAAACATTTCTTGATGAATAAATACCAATAGCGTAAACTGATGGATTTACTTTTTTCGCATCATTTATACCCTGAAAGAAATCTCTTATAATGCTTTTAGCTTGAACATCAGTAACATCAAAATCAACACAAAAATATATTACACATTCTGGTATTCTTAATTTAGTGGCTGCCCTTACTGCTTTTTCCCAACTTTCATATCCAGATAAATACGTAAAATCATTTTCCGTATTATTTGATTCCTGAAACAATGGAACGATTTTTAAACCCGCTGAATGAATATATGAAATTTCATTATCCGTCATATTCTTATCTAATCCACCCGTTACCTTCGTTAAATATCTTCCCACGTATCTTATTCCGTTTTGATATAATTCCGTACATTGTTCCAGGTTTAATCTGGTGCTCGTATCAATTGCATTATAATCTCTGGCAGTATCTCCTCTACTCCAAAGTAGCGCACCCCATGTACGTCTGTTTACCTCACCTATTGTAACCAAACCATCATTATTCAAACACATAAATGATTGAAACTGCGTTACAGCTGTTATAGTATCACTATCATATATTCCATTAAGACTTGGAACGACATAATTATTGCATATTAATGAGCATTGTAATATTTTTACAATGTCAGAGTTGTTTGGGCCTTGAGAAGTAATTGTAGGCATAAGCGAAAATGTATTTGGTCCAAGTACTCCATCCGGAGTTGTTCCTATGCAAGACTGGAGTGCATATATTAATGCCTTACTTGTTTTCCTTTCATATATTCCGCCTGTTGGTATATAGCCCAAAGCAGATACAAATAGTGTAGAATAATGAGAATTAAGAAATTGCTGGACTTGACGAATATTCGTATTCGTCATGCTATTAGTAACAGATTGATCCATTGAGAGCAAAAACTTCATAAAAGAATTTGATAATGTTGCAGCAGGACTTATAAAACCCAAATCTGTTTTAAAAGAACAAATTGCATTTGCTGTATTAGTCCCCCACCATCCGTCAAGAACACCCGGATTATATCCTTTACATATCAACCCAGATTGTGTAATTTTTATCAATGTATGATTTGTTGTTGAAGAGGATATTGTCGGACATGCATTCTGCGTCACACTACCCCAAATACCATCTACAGGTGTAACATTCAGTGTGATTTGTAACGCCATCACGAGTGCTTTTACTGTTGTATGACCTGTTATACCATCTGGTTCAACAGGAAAAGATCCAGAATTTATTCCGTCAGGATCATAGTAAAAATAATTGGGAAATGTATTGTTTAACCACTGCTGTACTTCTAAAACTCGTGCGTCCATGATAATCCCTCCTAAAATAATATTTACTTAATCTGTATTGGAAGAAAATCTACAGAATAATTGTGTGTAAAAAAATCCCCATCATAATCGATACCTACATCTTCAAGCTTTTCTCCCGGAAGCAAATATATATCTCCAAATTCCTCGACCGTTTTCTCGTTTTCTCCTATATCTATTCCACAGACCATAAAGGAACCATCTTTTGTACGAATAAAGGTATTGTATGGATAACTACATAAAAGGGAATATGGGTTAATATCAACACCATTTTGATTTGATATATGGTCTTCATCAATCTCATTTTTAAGAGATGACAAATATTCTGGCCATACCATTTCTATATTATCTGCAACTTTCAAAGGATCTTTTATCCAATCTTCAACGCTTTCAGTCGCACATTGTCCCCAAGTATTATTCCCCCACATCCATAAGTTGTTATCATTATCTATCGCAGCCACACATGATAGACCTGAAACAACATATCTACCATTATCAATCATTAGACGAGGTTCTCGTTCCATGAACATATTGTTTTTGTGCACTGGGTCATATTGAGTTGCAGTAGTAACTGATATTTTTCCCCACCAAAATACATCACCGTTTTCTTGCAACACAGAAACATTTCCTAATCCTGCAGAAGCATAAATGATGTTCTCCATAAGTAGTTTTGGTTCAGTAACAATGTTAATTGTTGGATTATATTCTTCGGAATCTAAGTATGGTTCCATCAAAACACATTCACAGTTTGCCCCAATGCCGTACAGTTTTTTATCTTCAGTTAGAAATAACAAAAATCTACCATTCATATCACAGCTAAAATGCATTACATTTTCTGCAATTTCAATGGGATCTGTATGCCAAATCATCTCAGAATCATATCCATTACCCAATTGACCATAATTATTGTATCCTGTTCCCCATAACACATTTTCTTCATCAATCCAAAAATGATTTATCCCATTATAAAAATTTCTTACATACGAACTATCAATATCTTTTTGATTGTATAAATTATCTTTGTTGTCTGTATAATATTGTGGTAATGGCTCTGATATTATTTGATTAGTACTTTCAGCTATGTTGTTTTCCGAAATATAAGCACTTTCACTTATAGAATTATTATTGGAAAGCTTATTATACTTTAACAAACACGAAACAAATATCAGAATTATGCAAAAACAAGCAGAAATAATAATTAATATTATTTTTTTACTCATATTTATCATTATCCTTTAATTTAAATTTATTGGATTATTACCAATTACCATACAAGGGTATTGAATTATATCCTGATCCGGATGCTAAACCGGTATTGACAAAGCCATAATTATAATTTCCATAGGAGACAGGCACAAATATATTTGACGAATTCTGAACATAATTAATACCTTTCCATTCTGTATGACTATCACCCGCCAGGGATGTTTTACATGCAACTAGTTTTCCTGAGGCAACGGATCCCCATATTGAACCATCAACTTTATATATTGTTTGTCCTGTTCTCATATAAAAAGTCTTATATGAACTTCCATAGAGAGTAATCGTTGAGTATGGATAGTCTGTACATCCCGTTAGAGTATTTGCAGGCGGATTAATCAAAAATCCATCAGATAAACTTCCTGAAGAATTTCTAAATCGTATTTTACAAAAGTAATCATCCCCTCCCCAATTTCGATCGTAGCCAAAAGCTTCTCTGTTGTATAAGGTTCCTATTTGTGTGGTACCACTTGAATTTGAATAAATCGGCACAGAACTTCCACTTTTATTTACACAAAACATATTTGCCATTTGTTTTTCCTCCTTGTCAATATAAAAAAACAAAATAAATAGACACATTTCACTTTTTTATTTTGATTCGTACTTCTATATTTAACATATTCTCTTACCGAAATATATTCAATAAAAGTTGCATAATGGGTCTGTTTTTTGCAGAAAAATACCCCGATCCTTTAATAAGACCGGGGCATCTAAATTATTATATTATTATAAAGATAACAATAATTTTTATTATTTTATCAATATATCATTGACGTCATTTAAAAAATCAATTTCTTTACTTGTTTCTCCAAAAACAAATGTGAAAAAACCAACTATAATCATAACTGATACGACCATAGCAAATATATTGTATTTTTCATTAATATTAATAAATAAAGAAAACATAGCAATTTCAACTGGAATAACTAAAGAAACTAGAAGCTGCAAACTATTTCTTTTCTCTCGAAGACTCTTTTTCATGTAGTAGCGAAAGTTTTCATTATCTTCAATATTAGACATAATCACTTCAATATGGTTTTTCCAGTCTGAATAATTATCATAAAAAATAACAGTATTATTATTTCGTGTGTTATTTTTCCCTATGTTCTTATAAATTAATAATTCATTTTTCAAATTAAAACCATTATACAATTCATTTGTTTCATTTCTTTTATTCATTTTTTACATCCATCCTAATTTCGTTATTTAATGGTTTAAGTAATATTCTTTCGCCTATTTTTAAAGTTAAAGCTTGCCTGCTCAAAATAACAGTTTTCGCCACAACTCCGTCGTTTGACATAATATCACATTCATAGAATTTGAACCTACGTGTTTCAAGAAAAATGTTTGCACAAAATATATTATATTTATCCATCAAATACAAAAATGTGCTAAACGAAATCAAGAACAGGCATACTCCTGTCCATTTTGTAAAATCAAAAGCGGACAAAGGCAAGATATATGACAATAAAAATGTTGCGGTTTCTGTTTTTTTCTCTTTTGAAGACAATATTTCATATTCAATAGAATTTTCTTTTTTACAAAACTGTAATTTAATAATTACAGCAATAATACTAATCAATAGTAAGGCAATGATAATACAGACACTTATAATCTCTGTATAAATATTTGAATTATTGTTGTCTATAATATTAATTAAATCAATAAAAACTATTGATGCCCATAACGGCAGGTACGCCAAATAATACAATGAATATAATAATATTTTCGACATTATAACAATACCTTTTTAATCCCATCGTTTTGCCCCTTCAACTTCCATGGGTTGATTGTCGAAAGGTTCCAACATTGCTTTATTACATAATATTTTAACTATATCATCACAACTTTTCTTAGTGCTTGTATCTAACTGCCCTTCTTTCGTTATTTTTATTTTAAAGATCTTTGCTATCTCCTTTCTTTTTTCTTTACTTTTCGTTAACGAATCCAAATTCTTTTTGTTAAAGGAGAGAAATTTCCTGGGATTATGTCCGGAAGTAGCTATTTCTTCAAACAAATCTGCATTTGAAACTATATTCTTTTCTAATATACACTCAACATCTTTTTCACATTTTTTTCGGTATGTTCTTTCCATATCAAAAAGTCTTTCAGCATTAATGTTCATAAAATAAACATACCCTTTGTATATTATGACATCAACATATTCTTTTATCTGAAGTACTTCGCTTTTTATTTCTTTAAAAGTTGATTTATCCCATAAAAATCTTAATTTATTTTCATATGACGAAATCGGATTAAGAAGCGATATAAGTTTTATCGATTCTCCATTAAGGTCTCCACATAAAACATACCCAGAGAACTTAACCGACTTAATATCATCATCAATATTAGAATTGTTTATCGCACTCATAAAAGCTTGATATTTATCAATTATAAGTTCGCTACTACCAGGCATTCTATATATTATCTTTCCAATATTCACGCCATCATATTCTTCTAATGTTTCATATCTATTTTCAAGATAACCCTTTAATAAATACGAATCGGAAATACATTTTATTATTTCTTTTAATTTACCAGTTGGCGAAAGGGCTATTTGTTTTGTTAAATATGTCGCCCCATTTCTTGATGATTGTGTAATCTTTAACAGATGTATCGACCACACATCAAATTGCTTAATGTTATTAAGCAAATTTCCGACATCATCTATCGTTCGTAATATATCCATAACATATATACCTCCAAAATTAAATATATTGGATTGTTATACTCAGTCAATATCTTTTGCAGATTCGGGAATTTCTTTGCATAAAAAATTTATTCTTATTTCTCCTTTTTACTCATATTTTTCATTTGGGATAATCATAGAGAAATCGAAGAATAAATCATCATTTTTTACTATATAGTTTCCTTTGTATTTTTTTACTACATTAATTATATTTCTTATTCCATATCCATGTATTTCATTATTACTGTTTTTTGAAGTAATAAATGTATCTCCCATTCGGATAACTGGTTCAAAATATGTGTTTTTAACCGATAATATTAATTGGTTTTCTTCTAGTTTCATTTTAAATTTAATAATTTTTTTATTATTACATTTTTTTGCTGCTTCTATCGCATTATTCAATAAATTTGAAAGTAAAATCGCCATATCCTCATTATTTATTACTAAATCAGACATATCATCTAGTTCAAACACAAAAGCAATACCATAAGAAACCGCTTCATTATATTTTATATTGACTATCGAATTAATAATTATATTGTTAACGTCGATCAAATTCATACCATATTTATTTTCGTCACTTAACCCATGTAAATATTTTCTAACATCGTCTATTCCTTCATTATCTGCTAAAGCAGAAAGACACATAATATGATTTTTAAATTCATGTATCTTCATTCTTTGATGCTCGTAATTGTCATAAATCTTACTATATAGTTCCAATTGGTTTTTACTTTGAATCTCGAATATTTCTTTTTCCCTTATTATTTCACTCTTTTCAACGGTATCTTCAATAATATAAAACAAGACATAATTCATAAAAATCATGCCTATTGAAATAATATATAATACTCGCATCTGATATTCATTAATATTTGATTTAAACGTCGATACAATAGCAGATATCACTAATATTGTAAAAATTGGAAATATTATAAACTTAATCCATTCTTCATTATATAATAACTTTAATTTATGACTTTTAAATATTTTCTTTATATGAATAACAAATAAAAACATAAGCCACAAATCTATTAATACAATAAACCTTCCTAATAACTCTTCGCTATCATTCATATTTCTTAAATCTGATACAATAATCTGAACTATAATATATGCAACATATTCCATAGCTACAAGAGACCCTTGAAATAAAAAAGATAAGGCTCCTGCCTTTTTCCAGTTTACACTATAAAAGCTTATCATAATTACTGATATTGCAATAATTGATAATATTTCTTTAAATATTAAATATTCTGTTAATGTAAAAGAAATAATAATAAATACGAAAGATAATACTATTAGATTTATTATACTTTTTGTTTTTTTGATATTTTCTGCATCTAAAAAAATGTCAAAAAACATCTTGCAACATATTGCTTCCAGAACAATTATAATTGTATCTGTTAATATAAAAAACAATCCTATAACTCTCCCTTATATGTAATATAAGCGTCCCAAATATCTTTATATCTTTGCTTAGATATTGGTATCATTTCTCCATTGTCCATTATCACATTATGATTATCTATCTTCTTTATATGTTTTATATTTACTAGATAGCTTTGATGAACTCGTAAAAATCCATAATCCTTATATTCTTTTTCTATTTCATTTAAAACTCCATAATGATAATATGCGTCGTCTCTATTAATAATTAAATGATATAATAACTTATGAAGGCGACTTTCGATGTATAAGATATCATTAAGATTGATGTTCTTTTTCTGCTTAACAAATTCTATATTCTTAATTAATCCATCCTGATTAATTTTATTAATAATAGTATCTAAACATTCATATATAGATTCTTCTATTGTATTTGTATTTTTTAGAATATAACGAGTCGCATTTACTTTATATCCTTCAGGTGAATACTTTATGAAAGCAGTAACAAAAACAATAAATATATTTCCTGAGTACTCTCGAATGAATTTAGCTATTTCTATACCATCAATATCTTTCATATTAATGTCTAGAAAAATGATATTATAGTTTTTTATTTTTTCTGATAAATCAATAATCTGTTTCGATGAATCATAACAAGTAATAGAATACTGCAATTTTTGTTTTTTAAAATACCGGTCTATATATTCACAAATATTTTTTAAGAAAATATTTTCATCGTCACAAACAATTATTTTTATCATGGTTCCCTCACCCCCCCTTTTTTTATATATTATATTGTATAACAATCTTACTTATTATCGCTAAATTTATTTTTATCTCTTTCAATGCCTAATTTTCCTTTTGGTATTTGAATATCATAAATATCTTCACCATAAGGAATATCCAGGGTTCTGTCCTCTTTTAATAAATATTCTTTCCCTCCAACAACGATTATGTCTCCTACATCAAACCAATTAAAAATTGAATTTCCCGTCTTTGTGTACATATTATATGTTATATCGTATTGTTTTTTCTTTATCGCAATTCCGGCAGTCCCATTTGAAAAAAAATATTCCTGTCTATTTTCACCTACTTGAACGGAAAAAAAACCATTAGTAATACCTGCGTCATTTAGATATGATTTAATCTGCTCCTTTGATCTATATAAACCAACGTATGTTCCATCTTTAGACATCAGATTCCAGAACTTGCTTATTTCATAAGTTTCTTTATCTACACGTCCTGCTATTTGATCTGAATATGGTTGTCCCAGATTATTATCCTTGCATGAAAAAATATGTTGCTTGCCATTATTGTCAGTATATTCATAATATGCATTATTGTTTAAAATAACACTATTATTAATCGCCTTTATCTTGTTGCATCTTCCTACTGAAATCTTGGGTAGATTACTTTTCAAGTATTCTTCTCCATTTACTTCTATTGTATACCTTTTTTCACCATGTACCTTGAATATTTTTTCATAATTAAAATTAATCTCATCTAACACTGAGTCTTTAACCTTTTTCTTCTTTACAATTTCTTTTTTATACAACTTATAAATATTAATTTGATTATGACAAAACTCATCTTTCTTTTCGGTTTTTTTATCACTTATTTTATTTCTTTTTAAACTAGGTTCATTTACTTTAAGTATTAACTGACCTCTTGATATTCTCATACCCACCTCGTATTTAAACAAAATATGAACCGGTCACATCCCTAGATGAACCGGTTCATTTTTATCACCTTAATTTTCATAAACAGGATAAACATAATATACTTTTAATACTGGAGTAAATGTTTTTACTGTTTTGTATCCAAATGTGGCCGTCCACATTGACGATACTGGCATATTATAAGATACAATTCCACTTTTATCCCATGAATATGCATTTAAAGAAATTGAACTCATGTTACTATTATTTTGTAACTGAATATAACTAACTGCACTCGAACTAACGCCATTCATTATTACTGAATATGCAATTGCATCTGATGGTATTGATAGAGATGTCCCATCAAAATGCCCTGTTTGCTCTCCTCCACCAGAAATCATCGAAATTGACCCCTCTACACAAGGTATATTGCAATTTGCAAATTCATAAGTCGGACTTCCTATCAAAAACAAATAACTAGTTGATGAATTAGATAATCCATTAATACATACATAATAGTATCCGCTGGTTGTTATATCTAATTCATATGCAGTTACACCATACCCTAATTTTATATAAGTATCTGTTCTAATAACATTATCATTAGAATCCGATACGGTATATGAAAAAGAATTCCCATTACATGAGAGATAATTTTGTCCTGCGTTTAAATATACTTTAAACCAATCCTCATCACTTAAACTCGTATAACCACTTATTATATGCTGACCCGTATATGTTCCGTTAACCGCACCTGCAGCTGTTTCATTATTTGCATTTATTGTTTGAGCGGATGATTTTGTATCATTGGGTTCCGTTTCAGTTGTATTATCTGCTCTGACTACCAATGTATTAAATGCAACTACAATAATTACAGTAAATGAAGCAATTATAAATTTACTTAAACTTTTTAATATGCTATTCGATTTCATTTTCTTACCTCTCTTTCTTTTGTAATGGTCTTTGGGGCTGATGGACAATTCCGATACATCTGGGTGGCCATTTTGAAGAAATATTCATTAATTCCAATTCTCCAATTTTCTGAGCGCCCTTTAACAAACGTTCATTCACTCCTTCTAGCAATTTCTTCTTGTTCATTTGTTTATACCTCCTGTTTTGTTATTTTTGCAACTATTAATAAAATAGCGCATGTTAATATTGCAAATGTCATGTATGCAACATACATGAATTCAACTCCTATATATATCAACGAAACAATCACAAACAATTCAATTCCTAATGTGTATCTCGCTTTTTCTTTTAAAGCCCTTATTTCATTTTTACTTAAGTTCATATTAGGATTATTGATTGAACCTATATACATTATTACTATGGCCGAAATGATCAAACAGAGATATATCATTATGGGACATGCAGAAAAATACTTTTCAATACTTATATATATATACATTAATAATGATGTTACTAGATAACATTCCCAATATTTTTTACAATGAAATCCTCCTGTTTGTTTCCTTAATTCACAAAAGAATAGCCAAAAACAAATCGTAGGTACTATTTTGCTTTCCATATATCCAATAATCAGGATTGTTATCGTACTTAGACTCGTTTCGAGAATTCTTAAGAAAGCATATATATACCAATCTCTCATTTCTAAGGGTATTAATTTCTTTTTAATTATTGCATCGGTTAATTTTTCAGAAATAGAATTCATAATAGACCTCTATCTCCGAAGTTAATACTATAATCTATGTTTATCAATCGTTTTTGCAGAAAACGGTCTTTTTTTGCAGAAATAGTTTTTTAAGAACAGCCCTAATAATAGTATCCTATATATATAATCTTATCGCTAAATGGAAACTAGTAATTATTAGGAGCATTCCTGTAATTCATAAATAGCACCAATTGAATAAAAAGAGACCTAGCGTTAAGATTTAGGTGTTCATCTTGGCGGATGAAAAAACATCAAATCAAACTGGGAGGTCTCAAATGAATTATACACAGAACGAGAAA
>JAEEGL010916698.1_pt1 | contig 14524 bp, 8 predicted proteins | sample 9134231 | NCBI WGS metagenome assembly JAEEGL01 (sample SAMN16246548, study PRJNA631951) | gut metagenome | biome: gut microbiome; feature: rumen; material: fiber-attached | host: Bos | place: Iran: Karaj | collected 2018-10
CATGAGCCCAAGGAAAGGGCAATACTAAAGCGGCTTCTCCGCCCCGGCGTTGTACTCCCTGATGGCGTCCGTCTCGCTCCAGTTGCCTGCGCCGTTGAAGCCGTAGTCGTACAGCATCCGGGCGGTTTTCTCCATCCAGTCCTTCCTGCTCTTGAACTTCCGGGAGTAAGAGGCCTTCTGCGTCTGGCCCGATCCCCTGGTTATGGTGCACACGACGGCGTCGATGTGCATCTTCCCGACCGGGTCCACGGTGATCCAGCGTCCGTTGTGTTTCTCAGTGCGATAGAATCCGGTAGCCTTGAACGTGGGGCCGTCCTCCAGGCTGCCGTAGCGGTTGAGCCTGTCCGGAGCCGCGTTCGCGCAAGGCAGGCTGTCCACGGTCATGCAGGGGTAGTCCTTCCATTTCTCCGCCGAGGGGTTCTTGCTGTTGCGTGCCTTGCACTGGACCATGACGTAACCCTTCCCGCTGCGTGCACCGTCCTGCGAAAATGCGGGGACCGCGAGCATCAGCGCGGCCGCTCCCAAAATCACGTAAATAGCTTTCATAGCTTCAAATATAGTGTTTTATTCGTTCCAAACAAGCGTCCGCGACCCGTCGTCCCCGACTTTTATCCCGACGTGCAGCGTCTCCTCCGGAAGCAGCTCCTCCACGTTCTCGGGCCACTCTATGAGGCACAGCGCCCCGGAATCCAGATAATCGTAGAACCCGATGTCGAGAGCCTCCTGCGCGCGCGCGACGCGGTAAAAATCAAAATGGTATATGCTCTCTCCCGCAGCGGTGCGGTATTCGTTCACGATGGCGAAGGTAGGGGAGCCGACTGCATCCTCCCTCACTCCGAGGCAGCGGCACAGCGCAGCGGTGAAAGTCGTCTTGCCCGCGCCCATGGGAGCGTGGAAGGCTATGACCTTCCTGTCTGAAACGGCGGCAAGGAATTCCCCCGCCGCCGCATCCAGACTCTCGAGATCCTTTATGACCAGTGTGCGTTCCACTATTCGAAAGTCTTGCAGTAATTGTAGCCCAATAATTCTATGATAGGGATCTGGTGCTCGGTGATGCTCTTCTTCAGTCTCTCGACATCTTTCCTGGAGAGTTCGCACCACTGCACCTCGCAGAGCGCGAAGAGCCTCGGGAGCAGCATGAACTCCAGATGCTCCGGAGTTGCGACGTACTCGGTCCAGAGGTTCGCCTGAACTCCCTTCACGTAACGCGCCGCACTGGCGTCAAGTCCCTCGACGGGGTCGAAGCTGTAAACCTTCGTCAGGGGGAGGTAGCTCCTGCCGATCGCGAGCGGCTGTGCGTCCTTGTCCTCGAGTTGGCGGTAGTCGAAGTACATCCACTTGTTCGCGGTCATGATGACGTCGAAGCCCTTCCCGGCGGCGGTGATACCGCCCTTGGTCCCCCTCCACGACATCACGGTCGCGCCCGGGGCAAGTTCGCCCTGGAGTATCTCGTCCCAGCCTATGATCTTCTTGCCCTTCGCCTCCAGGCACTTCTGGATGCGGGCGGTAACATAGTTCTGGAGTTTGTCCTCAGCTGAACCCTTTTCGTCGGCGACGAGTCCGAGCTCGCGTATCTTCGCCTGGCAGTCGGGGTCGGTCTTCCACTCGTCACGCGGGCACTCGTCGCCCCCGATGTGGAAATACTCTCCCGGAAACATGTCCGCAACCTCGCTTACGACTTCCTCAAGGAAACGCATCGTGCTCTCACGTCCCACGCTCAGCACCTGGCGGGAGATGCCCCAGCGCGTCCAGACCTCGTAAGGCTGGGGCTGGGACCCTTCGCACCCGAGTTCGGGGTAGGAAGCCAGCGCAGCCTGCATGTGCCCGGGGAGGTCCACCTCAGGAATGACGGTGATCCCGAGGTCATCGGCGTAGGCGACTATCTCCTTTATCTGTTCGCGCGTGTAGAAGCCGCCGTAGCGCACCCCGTCGTTCGAGGAGCGGTCAGCCCCTATCTGGGTACCTTTGCGGTAGGCCCCGACCTCGGTCAGGCGCGGGAACTTCGGAACCTCTATCCTCCAGCCCTGGTCCTCGGTGAGGTGCCAGTGGAAGCGGTTCATCTTGTACATGGCCATGACGTCGAGGTACTTCTTGATTTCCGCGACGCTGAAAAGGTGCCGTCCGCAGTCCAGGTGCATGCCCCGGTAGCCGAAGCGCGGCTGGTCCACTATCCTGCAGCAGGGGAGCGTCCACTTCTCCTTCGGGGCGGGCTCGGTGCCGTAAACCGCGACGGGCAGCATCTGCCGGAGCGTCTGCAACGCGAAGAGGAACCCTTCCCGGGTCGAAGCCTCCACCACCACTGCCTTCGGCGAGACGCTGATCATGTACGCCTCCTTCCCGAGGCCCTGGTTGGGCACGAATACGAAGCCCTTCACCTGCCCCCTGTCGGCGCTGGCCCTGAGGCCCACCGCGGTGGCGTAGGAATTGGCCTTGTCCGCGACGAGCGAGAGTCGGTCGGCGAACTTCATGACCTCCTTCTGGGTGCGAAGGTCCAGGGTGTTGTCGCAGTTGACGGTCGCGCCCCTGACCTTGAAGGAGCCCTTGCCCATAGTCACCGACTGCGGGGCCGGGACTATGTCAATTGAGGCCGAGGCCGCCTCCGAAAGGGGGGCGGCCAGGGCGCTTAAAAGGAATATCGAAAGTAATCGTTTCATCCGTTATTGAGGTTGGTATTCGAGGTGGAGTTCCATAATCATAGTCTGGTAGCCAGTGGTCTTACTGGTCTGTGGAGGTAGGAATAGATAGTAGGCTGTGTTTGCTGCAGGGTTGGTGGTAGTCAGTACATTGGGATTGGCCAATCCAGTCCTTCCGAGGTTGCTGGTCGAGCCTATTGCCGCGGCTATTGCTTCTGCGTTGGTGCTACCGTAAGTCGGGGTGATATAGGCAGGATACGTCAAGGTTGAAGGGTTCGGGGCCGTCGCGCTGGTAGCGATTGTCACTTTTGCCAGTTTATATTCGGGAATTGCCGGGAATTTTATGTACGCGAATGGTTCTTCCCTGATATCTTTGGTGTAAACCCCGTCGTCCCAGGCAAGCAGCAGGCATCCGTTGACAGTGTTGATCAAATGACCGATGTACGCTGAATAAATTTCAAATTGGTATGTAGTCTCCTTGAGGGTGTATGTCTTGGGTCCGAGGTTATAGGAAGATGCTACGGAACTGACAAAATTAGTGGTGAAAGGCTGGTTGGACTTACTCCCGTTAGTGAACACCACGTCGAGCACGATAGGCTTCGCTTCAGCCTTGTCCTGATGAATCGCGATGGTCTTCGTGACGTTGCCCGCCTTGATGGCCACATCGGCGGCCCGCTCCTCTCCGACAGCTTCCGCCCATGCGACGGTGATGGCCTGGCTGGCACCGGCTTCACCTTCCGCCGGGGTCAGGGTGATCCATGTGACGGGACTGGTCGCGGTCCAGGCGACGTTCGAAGAAATGGTGACGGTGGCGTTACCGGCATCAGTAGTAGCCGCTATGGCTTCCTTGTCAAGGCTGAGTTCGACCACGTAGCCGTCCTGCTTGAGGCCCACGACGGTCTTCTTGCTCATCCCGAAGTAGAAAGCGATCTCTCCGGTACGGTCAGTGAAGTCTGCATAAGGCTCCACGGTGACGGCGATCGCGGCATTCCCGTCGCCGGAGGTCTTGTCCAGGCTGACCCATGAAGGGAACTCTGCGGTCCAGGCGACGTTGGAAGTGAGGTTTACGGTCTGCGTCGCACCGGCGGCGGTGGTCTTGACGGAGTCCTTGTCCGCGGCCATGGTGATGGCGGCACCCGCCTGAAGGACGTTGATCACGCTGGTCTTGGCGCCGGCGGTGATGGTGACGGAACCTTCCCTTTCATCCGTGTCGCCGTTGGCGGTCACGTTTATGGCAAGGCCTCCTTCAGCCTTCTCCGCACTCAGCCAGGGGGTCTGCTCCGCCTCGTCCACTGCGGCGGTCCAACTGACATTGGATTCTACGGTAATAGTCTTCGAGCCTGCGATGGCGTCGAAATCGACATCGGTCGTCTGGACGGTAAGGGTGGGTACTGCCGGCCCAGTTTCCTCGCAAGCGGCGAGGGCGAAAAGACCCGCCAGAACGGCGAAAAAGATGCGTTTGGTTTTCATTATAGCGTAAAATTTGTGATTTTGCGTAAATAATAATGCGTATTCAACCCAAAGCTAAATCTTTTTTCGCAAAAAAACAAATAATCGCAAAAAGTGCGGTTTAGCGATATAGTAATAGGATATTTTATTATATTTGCGAGTTAATACGCACGAACTATACTGAAACTACTAACATAATAACCCAGTTGTAATGAAACTATCCAAGATTCTGAGCGCAGTTGCGCTCGCGGCACTGGTCGCTTGCAGCCCGGAGTTCAAGTATGAGGTCGAGCCCGCCGATACCCTCGAGTTGGGCAAGACCACTGTGAAGTTCCTGTCCGATGCCTCCACGGAGAGCATCGAGGTTGAGGCTTCCGCTTCTCTCAAGGTTGCCGTGGACACTGCCGCCAAATGGCTCTCGGCCGAAATCGCCGAAGGAGCTGTCGTGGTCACGGCGGAAGCCAACCCCGACATCTTCCAGAGGTCCGGTATCGTGACGGTTTCCACCCCCGGGCGTTCCGTCGACATCAAGGTCTCCCAGGTGGGTAAGGACCTGACCTTCACCCTCGACAACGAAGATGTGGCAAGCACATGGGCATCTGCGTCCAGTGTCATCAACGTCACTTCCAATGTCCCCTGGACCATCATTCCCAACGTGGACTGGATTACCCCTTCGGCCTACGAAGGTACAGGTAACGGAACAGTTACCCTGACTATCCAGGAGAACATGGCCCTCAGCAGCCGCTCGGGCTTCGTTTATTTCTATCATGAGGATGCCCTGCTCGGAAGGGTGGCGGTCAACCAGGCCCAACTCGTACCCGAGGTCGTGTTCACTCCTTCCGAAGCGATTAACAAGGAATCCAACGCTTTCACTGAGACTATCCAGGTCAATGCCAACTGGCCCTGGACCGTCTATACCAGTGCTGCTGATTCTCTTTGGATAACCCTCACCTCTCCCGCGGCTTCATCCGACGGCCTTATCCCTGCCGGAAAGAACCTTTCCGTCAAGGTTGACGGTCTCCAGACCAAAGCAGGCCGTACGGGGACGATCTATTTCAAGACCGAGGATACGGTTATGTCCATCAATATAATTCAGGCTGGTATGCCTACGACCCTCAGCGTCAGCAAGAATGCGCTGAGTTTCGACACTCCCGCCGCTGGCTCCCAGACCTTCTCCGTGACCACCAACAATAACTGGGAGGTTACCGGACTTCCTGCCTGGATATCCGTAAGCCCCGCAACCGGCGAAGAGGGTACCCATGAGATTACCCTCAGCGTTACCAAGCGTGAAGGAGCCCCGCATAGCGGCTCGTTCAAGGTTGTCGCTGGCGACAAGGAAGAGAGCATTACCGTTTCCCAGCCGGCAGGCGCGATCACGGTGGATATACCGCTCCTCCCCTGGCACCTTGGAGTCTATGGAGACTGCAACAACGACACCGACACTGAGAAGTTTGTGAATCCGTTCACTACATCCTTCCCCTCTGGAACCTCCAAGGCTCATAATCTGGGGGTTGTTTCCAAGACACTGATCAGTAACCCTGAGATTGTACTCGAGTTCTTCTCCAACTATGGTTACGTAGACCAGAACACCGCCAGCGGAATACGTATGTGCGGATTCAAGTCCGGAACCCCCAACGATGACACTGCAAGCAATAGGATACGCGACGATGAAGTATTCTGCTACATCAAGTTCCCTGCCCTCGAGGGTCTCACCTTGAAGCAGGTCCTTGTCTGGAACCAGAACGGAGGAACCGACTACAACATGTCGTTCATTACCTCCAATCCCCTGATTTCCAATGCGGATGCTATCGCCAATGCCCAGACCGACACGGCATTCTCGCCGACGGCTAAGACCGAGCATTTCTATGAGCTCTCGAATCCTCAGCCCAACACTGCGTATTATCTCATGATGATCAATACGAAGAGGGCGTACTACTTCCGCTATATACGCCTCTACTACGAATAATACTAATAAAACACTGTGATATGAAAATTATCAGATTCGTGAAGATTGCCACTCTCGCCGCCCTGTTGTCAGTGACGGGATGCCTGGAGCGCAACTTTGTCGAGGAGGTAGGCGTCATGTCCGTCAACACCAGGGAACTGGTGGTGCCTGCAGACCTTTTCGAAGGCAGGAACCTGGTCAAGGATACTCTCCTGGTTACCTCCAACAGGAGTTGGAGCGTCAATTTCGAGACTGATGTGGACTGGGTACGGGTAGATACCACCGGCCACCTCAACATGGCGCGTGTTTCCGAGATGAGCCCGATCGTGTTCTCGTTCGACGACAATGACACGGAAGTCGAAAGGTCCGTCCGTGCGCACATCACCTGTGTCGACGGAGATAAGTGGGTCACCCTTCGTCAGGAGCCTATTTCCTACCGCCTTGTCCTGACCTCCAGCACAGAAGGTTTCGGTAGTGTAACCTCGGATGAGGTTGCCCTGCCCATCTCTTTCAATACCAACACCGAATGGACGGTGAAAGTTGTTGACGGCGCTACTGCCGCAGTCACGTTCTCGAAGAGTTCGGGGAAGTTTTCCGATTCAGTTGATGCAATAATAGCGGAGAATACGGAGCTTCTTCCGAAGAATGCCACGATAGTCATTTCCGCGAAGAACTGTCAGGATATAGAGATTCCCATCACGCAGCTGAAAGGAATCCCTCACGTCCGCTTCAGGACGGAAGGCGGAGTCGCTGAGGTGGAGCACGATCCGGGAGTCTCCGGATACAAGATCCCTTTCAAGACTAACATCAACTGGACTGCTGAGATTGTCAGCGTAGAGGGCTATAACGCCGCAGACGTCCTCGTCTCCCCTTCCGGAGACAAATCGATCAAGGAGGTCGAGATGTCGTTCCCTTATTGCTGCAATTTCGAGCATGACGGCAAGATCGTGGTCCGTTTCAACGGAGAAGGCCTTGAAGCGCCTGTCGAGTTTACCCTCACCCAGAAGCCGGCCATACGCATCCAGTGGTATGACTATGCAACAAAGACATTGCTAGGCTCGAACTCCTCTAAATCTCCCATAATTTCTCCTCCGTTGGCCGATATTGTCACTTCAGCCGGCAATGCGAAGGCTCAGTATAAGAAAACCCCCTTTGACTTTGTCCTTAGGAACGGATTCATATTTACGGCATATTCCACTGCAGGTCTCTGGAGGAACGGCGGAACCGGCCTGATGTTCGGACAAGCCGCGGGAGATTACCTGAAACTTCCTGCCGTTCCCGGCAAGAAACTTGTCAAGATGTTCTATGCATGGGGTATTACGCGTACCGCCAGCACGAACCATAAGATCGAGCTCCGTGACCCTGACGGGAACACTATCCCTACCACTCCCGAGATCGCTTTTGCCGGCGATACGAAGAATGACAGCAAGGACCACCATCAGGAAGGAACCTTCACTTTCTCTGGAACCAATCCGGGAGTTCAGTACACCCTTTATAACGTCAACGGAAAGAACTTCGGTATCGGAGACCTGATCCTCTATTATGAATAAAAGAGTAAGTACGGTTATGAAATATAAAGCAATACTCGCAACTTTGGCTCTGCTTGGAGGATCTATCTTCCTTGCGGGCGCCCAGAATGTCGTAAAGGACTCCCTGGGCTTCGACAAGGCCATGGCGGTGACTCCTGCAACCCTTATCCAGGGCCAGGTTTCAGGCGTGCGCGTCTCTCCCATCGACGGCAACGTCAACGGGGCGGTGAGCACCCTGATCCGTGGCGTCAACGCCCTTCGCAGCGATTCCCAGCCGCTTTGGATCGTGGACGGTGTTATGATCAACGCCTCCCTTTCCAGGAACAACGACGCCTTCTTCCAGTTCGGGGAAAAGAGCTACACCTCTCCCCTGAATGCCCTCGCTTATATCAATCCCTACGATATTGAGAGCATCGAGGTCCTGAAAGACCTCTCCGCTACCACTATCTACGGGTCCCAGGGCGCCCACGGCGTCATCATCGTGAACACCCGCATCCCTTCCCAGGAGCGCTTCCTTATCGAGTGGCGCAGCAATCTCGGCTTTTCCGAGGCGGACAGGGAACTTGACGGGGCTTCTACCGGCTGGAGCCACAACCACTACCTGAACATGTCAGGAGCCACCGGCCAGACTCGCTATGCCATCTCCGCATTCTACCGTGACACCCAGGGTATCTTCAAGGCCAACAACGGCGTCTTCGGAGGCATGCGTGCCAACTTCGACACCAAGGCCAACTCCGTGGTCTGGTTCGGCCTTAGCACAGCGATCGCACTCGGCAGTGAGAATTCCATCGCGGGCACGTCCTATTTCGGCCAGCCTTCGCTGACCATGACGATGCGCGATCCTTCCTTCTTCCCTGGCGACACTCCGGAAGGCTGGGCTGCCGATTATGACGACAATGCCGTTGAAAGGAGGGTCACCAGTAACATGTACCTGACTCTCAATTTCACCCCGGCTCTCAGCCTGAAGACTTCGTTCGGAATAGATTTCCACAACAACAACCGTTATATCTGGTACGGCAACGGGACGTCTTTCGGAAAGGAGAACAACGGAGCCGCTTCCCTTTTGGCGACATCCTTCTTTAAGTATAACGCAAAGTCGGAACTGACCTGGAACCGTTACTTCGGTCATGACCACCATCTCGTGGCGAAGGCGGCGATAGAGGCTATAGGCGAGTGGACGAAGTTCAACACCATCAACGGTACCGACTTCTTCTCCCATGTGCTTCGCGCCCGCGGTGTCTCCCTCAAGGCCAGCAAGGCGGTCCTGCACAAGTTCGACCATAACTACAACACGCTCGGTACATTTGCCAGTATCAATTACTCGTTCAAGGACGTTGCCGGCATAGATGCGGTTCTCCGCGCTGACAATACCCCGAAGTATGACGACGCTCACTTCATCCTCTACAAGGGCGCCCAGGGCTGGTTCAACCTCCGCAGCGTGCTCTTCGCGGACAACGAGGTGATTTCATCCCTCAAGCTTTCTGCGGGTTATGGTGAAGCCGGTCAGGAGCGTTACGTTCCTTATGGGATGTACGGCAATTACATTTCCGGTACTTATCCTTCCGTCCCCATAGGCGAGCAGCCTTTCCATGAGGCCCTGAACCGTCTCCGCAGCATGGAGACGAACGTGGGTATCGACCTTGGCGTTCTGAATGACAAGGTAAAGGTCCATGCAGGCTATTATGACAAGATGACCAACGACAAGTTCGTCGCTTACACCTTTGGCGTCAAGGACAAGAGGAACTACTGGGTCTATGGCGAGAGAAGCGACGTATTCGAGCAGCATTCGATCATAGCTAACAGGGGATTCGAAGGTGACGTGGACATCTGTCTGGTTGACAAGTCCAACTTCAAGTGGACGGTGCGCGCCAACGGTGCATACAATGTCAATCAGATGCTCTATGTCGATCCTGCCGACTGCAACGGTCGCGCAGTAGGTGACGGGGTGTTCGTCAACGCCAATGTCGTCGGTAAGCCCGTCGGTGCCCTCTATGGCTATGAAGCCAATGGGGCAGGATCGGTACTCCCTTATATCGACAAGACGAAAGACGGGAGGATTGACGAGTTTGACAAGGATGTCATTGGCAATCCCAATCCCAAGGTGTACGGAGGAATCGGAACCACGATCCGTTCCGGTATCTTCACTCTCGATGTTCTCGCCAACGGAGCTGCCGGCTTTGATATCCTGAACCTCAACGACCTTCTTTTGAATGAGGCCGCTCCCTACAACATCAGCGACGCCTATGTCGAGAAAGGCGATTATCTCCGCCTGAGCCGCGTCAGTGTCGGTTTCGACATTCCTGTCAAGAAGGCGAAGTGGATACAGGAACTGAACATCAGCCTTACCGCCCTGAACCTCCTTACCAGGACCTCCTACAGCGGATGGAATCCTGAGGTCAACTGCTTCGGAACTTCCTATCTCTCAAGTGGAGTGGACTACGGAGCCTATCCTACTGCCAAGAGCATCGTGGGTGGTGTGTGTGTCAAATTTTAATCGCGCAAGACAATGAAGACAATGAAAAATATCATACTGCGTAGTCTCGTTCTTGTGGTGATGGCATTCATCGGGCTTAACGCCTATGCCCAGACAAGGGTCACCGGAACCGTCAAGGATTCCAAGGGTGAACCCGTAATCGGCGCCGCCGTCATCCTCCAGGGCAGCACTTCCGTTGCAGCCATGACAGACCTGGATGGAAAGTACACCATCACCATCCCCGCATCCTTCAAGAATCCTTCACTGCGTGCCAACATCATGGGTTACGTCGAGCAGGTGATTGCCGTCGGCGGCCGCTCGGTCGTTGACTTCGTGATGCAGGAAGACGCCGAGGAACTTGACGAAGTCGTGGTCGTGGGTTACGGTTCGATGCGTCGTTCCGACCTCACCGGTTCCGTCACCTCAGTCAAGATCGACGAGGGCGACGCTTCCCGCAGCACCTCTTTCGACCAGATGCTCCAGGGCCGCGCGGCCGGAGTTCAGGTTTTGAACAACGGTGCGTCCCCTGATGCCGGCGTATCCATCCGTATCCGTGGACTTGCTTCCTTCAACGGTAGCACCGAGCCCCTCTATGTGGTCGACGGCGTTATCCTGAACACAAGTTCGACCGGAGGCAGCGTCTCCCTCCAGAACGGTTCCACCAACTCTTCCGGAGACGAGGATGTCAATGGTCTCATGGGTCTTAACCCTCAGGATATCGCCTCGATGGAAATCCTCAAGGACGCTTCCGCAACGGCTATCTATGGAGCCCTCGGTGCCAACGGTGTGGTCCTCATCACCACAAAGTCAGCCGGGCGCGACAAGCCCACGGTGCGTTTCAACACCGGTGTCGACATACGTTCCGCCTACAAGCACCAGGATGTCCTTTCCTTCGACGAATATGTAGATTACCTCCAGACAAAGGTTGACATGAATATATCAGCTTCATCTACGGCTCTGTCAACCCTCCAGGCTATCTATGACGACCCCGTGAACCACACGGGCCTGAAGGCATATCCTATGGACTGGCAGGATGAGATTCTCCGCACCTCGGTCAGCCAGAGGTATTATCTCTCGATTTCTGGCCGCCCGAAGTCTTTCTCGTATGCCTTCTCCCTGGGTTACAATGACAATCAGGGTATCATCAAGAATACCAGCGTCCAGAACTACACGATGCGTCTGAACCTCGACAAGACCGTCAACAAGCGCTTCAAGTTCGGGACGAAGACAAGCCTGGCGTACATCAACTCCACGATGACCCAGGCGACCGGAGGTGGAAACCTTCTTCAGTATTCCTCGCTTACCCGTTCGATGCAGGTCTACAGACCCTTCACGACTGAGGATCCTAATGCTTCCGACGACGAGGATGATGATGACCTCAGGGCTAATCCTCTGCTTTGGATTGACCCCACGCATTTTATCAACTCCCGTCAGGAATATAGGCTGAATGTTAGTGCCTATGCCGAGTACAAGATACTCCCCTGGCTTACTTTCCGCTCACAGGCCGGTACTGACTACCGTAACTCTGAGCGTGCGAAGTTCCGCTCCAGCCGTATCAACTATACCGCGGAGGGCTCCAACGGAGGAACCGGTACTTATGAGTCTTTCTACTGGAACTGGGATAACACCTTCCAGGTCAACAAGAAGTTCAAGGGTGGTCATACCTTGACCGGATCCCTGGGAAGCACGGCAGTGTCCAACTCCTCCAATACCCAGTCGATTCAGGGATGGAACATAGAAGAGTACAAGTCCGGAATAGCGTCCCTGATCGGAGCTCCCAACACCAGCAGCGGTTATTCGGAAAGTGCAAACCAGACCCTGTCCTTCTTCGCACGCGCGATTTATAACTATAAGGACCGTTACGTCCTCACGGCTACCTACCGTGCTGACGGTGCGTCCAAGTTCGCAGGCAAGAACAAGTGGGCATACTTCCCTTCGTTCGCCTTTGCGTGGCGTGTAAATCAGGAGCCTTGGTTCAATATCCCGATGGTCTCGATGGCCAAGCTGCGTATAGGTTGGGGTCAGACAGGTAACAGCCGTATAGGTAACTACCTGACCATGTCGAACTATTCGAGTACCTCCGTGCCCAGCCATGCTGACGAATCCCAGTATTCCAGGGGACTCTATCCCAGCAACCTGGCTAACCCTTCCCTGAAGTGGGAAACCACCGAGATGTATAACCTCGGTCTCGACTTGAGCCTGTGGAAAGGACGTTTCGCTCTGACCGTAGACGCCTATGACAAGGTGACCTACGACCTTCTCCAGAGCAAGGACATCCCTTCTTCTTCCGGTTTCAGCACGATTTCCATCAACGAAGGAACCATCCAGAACAGGGGTATCGAGTTCACGGTTGACGCTACTCCCGTAAAACTCCGTGACTTCGAATGGGCTCTCAACGGAAACCTCTCCTTCAACCGCAATAAGATCATAAAGATCAGCGAAGATGCCGGTACCAAGGCGATTTTTGTCACTCCCGACCATACTGAGGACGTGGTTTACTTCACCGGGTCCAGCCTTGCTTCTTCCAACTATCTGACCTGCGTGGGTAACATCTTCATGGAAGGTTACCCCATGGGCCTGTTCTACGGATGGAAACTCAAGGGTGTCATTGGAGTAGGAGAAGTCGGTACGCCGATAACCGAAGGCCAGACTCCTAAGGGAGAGGGATGGCTCGACTACTACGACCTGAACGGCAATGGCTACATCGATGAAGACGACCGTACCATTCTCGGTGACCCGAATCCGGACTTCACCTATGGCTTTGGTACGACGTTCTCATACAAGCGACTCTCCCTGACGATGAACTTCGTCGGATCCTTCGGGAATGACATTATCAATATGAACCTTGCGACCACGACCGCTACAAGTAACGTTACGCAGAACATCAAGAAGGAAGCATATTATGATGCCTGGTCTCCCACGAATCCCACCGGAAAGTATCCGGCCCTCAACTGTAGCAGCACGGACTATACGAAGAAACTCTCGGCGATGTACATCGAAGACGGTTCCTATCTCCGCCTGCAGTCTGTAAGCCTCTCTTATGACATCCCCTTCAAGAACGGCAAGATCCTCAAGAATCTGGGTCTCTCCGCATCTGTGAACAACGTGTACGTCTGGACGAAGTACAGCGGATGGGATCCTGACGTGAACAGCTTCGGAACCAATATCAAGAAGATGGGTTGCGACTCCGGATCTTATCCTAACAACAGGGCTTTCAGTTTTGATGTTAAATTCACTTTCTAAATGACTGCGACGATGAAAAAGTTTTTCAAAATATTGACCGTATGCATTCTGGGCGCAGTTCTGCTGGGATCTTGCAAGGGATTCCTCGACGAGAACCCGACTACCTCGCTCAGCGAGAGTACCGTCTATATCAACGAGGAAGCTCTTGAAGCCCAGATATTCGGTATTTATGCTTGCTTTAATACTCAGAGCATGTTCCTGGGGAGGTTTTTAGAGTTCTTCCAGGTAGGTTCCGGTCTCATCTGTATGAAGGGACAGAGGACTACCGATGATATGGTCGACTCGTATAAATTCTCCAAGGCTTCCACCAGTACCAACGGAAACATTAACTGGTTTGCCGACATTTCAACGGCGATAAACCGTTGCAACCGGCTTATCGACAATCTTCCGGACAGCCCTGTAAATAAGGCTTTCAAGGATGAGATTGAAGGAGAAGCCAAGTTCCTTCGCGCGTTGATGCTCTACTACGGTGTCCGCGTATGGGGAGACTTCCCGCTGATGACTCATTCCCCTAAATCTGTCAAGGAAGTCAATCCTCCCCGTGCTGCATGGTATAAGGTGTATTGTCAGGTCATAGAGGATCTTGAATTCGCCGAGACGCACATGTGCACCATGTCGGCGCTCAAGGGAGTATATCATGACACCCGCTACCTCAAGGGACGTCCCTGCAGGACAGCTGCGACGGCTTTAAAGGCTTCTGTCTATGTCACTATCGGTTCCCTGCTTTCATCCCCGGACGACAACTTCTGGGACAGCAGCAAGGATGCCGAGTTGATAGCAGCCGGCAAGGATCCCAGGACTCCTGATTTCACTCCCATCGGCATCTCCAGCCCCGCTGATGCATATCAGTTGGCTTATGATGCAGCTGATGATGTGATCACCAGCGGAGACTACCAGCTTGTTCCAAACTACTTCTCTCTTTACACATGGGGATGGCGTCCTGCCGGAGTTACTCATGACGGCAGTGACTGGCTCTTGCCCGAAAGGATATTCTGCGTCCAGTCGACGGATATGGCCGGAACGAACTACTATTCGATTTACAGCCTTCCTCAGGACTGCCCGTGGACATCCAACAATGGAACTACGAACTCGAACTGGGGCCGTATCCGTCCCGACAGGTTCTTCATCAACGAGTTCATTCGCAGGACCGGAGGAGAGAAGGGAACAGGAGACTTCAACAAAGAGGTTTACGTGAAAACCGAGGATCCCCGTTTCGATGCCAGCTACCTCCATAAATTTAAGAAGATGGCAG
>JAEEGL014897212.1_pt1 | contig 14524 bp, 9 predicted proteins | sample 9134231 | NCBI WGS metagenome assembly JAEEGL01 (sample SAMN16246548, study PRJNA631951) | gut metagenome | biome: gut microbiome; feature: rumen; material: fiber-attached | host: Bos | place: Iran: Karaj | collected 2018-10
AAGGTAGGCCTCGAGTATCTGCTGCTTTGAAAGAGCGTTCTCTATCACGAAGGTGTAATAGACCTCCTGCAGCTTACGCTCAAGGGAGCGCTGGTTCTTGATATCAGAAAGATACAGGTTGCGCGAGAGCTGCTGGGTGATGGTGCTCGTTCCGCTTATCCGCACGTCACGCTTTAGGGCATCCACTATGGCGCCGATGATACGCACGTAGTTTATGCCCTTGTGGGTCCAGAAGGTCTTGTCCTCGATCGCCACGAAGGCTTTGACGAGGGTGTCCGGCATATCCTTGCACTCAACGTTGGTGCGCAGTGCGTCGCCGGCGTAGATATATTCGATTAGGGTGCCGTCGCTGGCGTTGATAACGTAATTCTCGGAGAGCAGATCGTAGATATTGTCCGGATTGATCTCGGGAGTATCCTCGACTACGCTCTTTGCGTAGGAGATGGCCATTGCCGCCCCTATGCCGCCTACGGTGAGCCCGAGCAGCACGAAGCATAGCATCAGCTTCCAGAAGCTGAAATAATGCTTTCTCTTCTTCTTTTTCTTTTTTCCGTCATCGCTTCCGCCGTCATCGCCCGACTTGCTGCCGCGGGCCTTCTTCGGCCTTTCGCCGCTCTTTTTGACATCGGAAACTGCAGCGCTCCTGGCGCCGCTCTTCTTTGCCCTGCTGTGGGCGCTGCGGGAGGCCCTGCCTCCTGCCCTTGTGGCCTGCACCGGGGCAGCGCTGTACGCTATCTCCGGGGCTGCGGCCGCGGCGCCGTCCGCCGCGCTTATCTGACGGATGCTGCCCTCGCTGACGGTATCCTCAAGAGCGCTCGTGAGTTTTCCCATCTCGGCAAGCACTTCCATCTCATGGTCCTTGCTAAGCTGTTCGTTCATCTTCTTCCTTTTCCCCTTTTTATCCCTTTTGAAACGACGCTCCCCTGCGTCATCTGAATATACTGTCCGCGAAGTCTTCCGGATCGAAAGGCTCCAGATCGTCCATTCCTTCGCCAAGACCTATGAACTTGACCGGAAGATCAAGCTCGTCGGCGATGGTTACAACTATACCACCTTTTGCCGTGCCGTCAAGCTTTGTGAGGATTATTCCCGTAAGCTGGGCCGCCTGGCTGAATTCCTTCGCCTGTGTAACGGCGTTCTTTCCCGTGGTTGCGTCGAGAACGAGCAGGGTCTCGCGCGCTGCCTCCGGGAACTCGCGGTCGATGACGCGGTTCATCTTGGCCAGCTCGTCCATAAGGTTCTTCTTATTCTGCAGCCTGCCAGCGGTGTCGCAGATCACCACGTCTGTACCGCGCGCCTTTGCCGCCTGTATGCCGTCGAAGATGACGGCCGAGGGGTCGGCACCCTCCTGATGCTTTATGATCGGAGCGCCTATGCGGTCAGCCCAGATGGTCAGCTGTTCGGCTGCCGCGGCGCGGAAGGTATCCGCTGCGACGAGCAGAACGCTCTTGCCCTGTTTCTGAAGCATGCGGCCGAGCTTTGCTATGGTCGTGGTCTTGCCCGCGCCGTTCACGCCTATCATGAGGATGACGAGCGGGGTCTCGCCGCAGAGAGCCAGTCTGTCGCCCTTGTCGAGCTTTTCGTAGACCATGTCGCGTATGGTCTCTTTGACGGAATCTACTGTGAGCAGGCGCTTTTCCCTTATGCTGCCGCGGAGCTCGTCGGTGATGTCGACCGTGGTCTGTACGCCCAGGTCTGAGGATACGAGCACGTCTTCGAGCTCGTCTATGGTCTCTTCATCGGGTTCGGGGCGCAGGAAGAGTATGTCCCCTATCTTTTTGCTGAGTTTTCCGAAGAAGGATTCTTTTTTGTCTTTTAAGCTCATATCAGCCTTTCCCTAATCGAGTTTGAAATCGTCGCCAAGCCTCAGCGACAGTACCTTCGAAACGCCCTGCTCGGGCATGGTGACGCCGTAGAGCGCGTCCGCGTATTCCATGGTGGCCTTCTGGTGCGTTATGAGCGCGAACTGGGTCTTGCCGAAGTCCTTCAGATAACGCGCCACGGAGTCGATATTGGTCTCGTCGAGAGCCGCTTCGATCTCGTCGAGTATGCAGAACGGCGTAGGTTTGGAGTTGAGGACCGCGAGCATCAGGGCTATCGCCGTGAGCGTCTTTTCACCGCCGGAGAGCAGATTGATATTCTGCAGCTTTTTGCCGGGCGGCTGGGCCTCTATCTCTATGGCGCAGTCGAGCGGATTCTCGGGATCTTCGAGGCTGAGCCTCGCGTGGCCGCCCTTGAACAGCTGGCTGAAGCTCTTTTCGAAGTTCTCGACCACCATGTCGAAGCTTTCCTTGAAGTTGGTCTTGATGACCCTGTCCATGTCGGCGATGAGAGTCTTGAGCTCGTCGCTGGCCTTGTTGATGTCGGCGCGCTGGTCTATGAGGAAGTCGTAGCGTTCCTTTACGGCCTTGTATTCTTCTATCGCGCCGACGTTGACGTCGCCGAGCTCGCGCAGGCGGTCGCGGTATTCGCGCGACTCGCGCATGGCGCGCGACATCACGAAGTCGTCCGAGGCGAGCTCGGCGGCCTGCGCGTAAGAGAGCTCGAAGTCCTGCCAGAGCTTGTCCTTCAAGCTGTCGGTCTGGGCGTCGAAGCGCGCGAGGCGCACCTCCGCGTCATGCTTGCGGAGCTGGTTCTCGTAGAGGCTCGCTTCGAGCGCGCTTCTGCGCTCTTCGAGCTCTCTCTGTTTATCGGAGGCTTCGCCGCGCCGCGCGTCGAGCGCCGCGGTCTCCTCTTCTATCGCGGCGCGCTGGGCCTCGCGTTCAGCGAGGACCTCGTCGGCGCTGCCCGTGAACTGGTCTATCTGTTCGAGGCCGAGCGCCACGCCGGAAAGTTCTTTTTCTTTTGCGGCCTTTTCGGCCTGCAGCTCCGCTATGCGCTCGGCCACGCGGGCTGCGAGTTCTTCGGCGCTGCGGGCTTTGAGCGCCGCGTTGCTCTCTTCGATGCGGGCCTCGTTCTCTTCTTCGATGGCCGCGTCGAGCTTTTCGCGCAGCTCGTCGGCCTTCGAGGCGAGGGCCTCGGCGTCGGAGCGGGCAGCGCCCTGCTGCGCGGCGAAGCCTTCCGCTTCCGCCAGCTTTTCCGCGGCGGAACGCGCCGCGTTCCCTATCTCGCGCTCAAGGTCTTCAAGCTCGAGCCTGCGGCGTTCCTCGCCTGCCTTCGCGCCCTGCATGCTGAGCCTTATCTGCTCGAGCTCCTTCTCGCTCACGGCCAGAGCTGCGGCGTTCTCGCGTATCTTGATCTCGAGCTCCGCGCGGCGTCCGGCAAGGGTGTTCACCCTGGCGCGGGAAGCTCCGCGCGTATCTTCGGCGTCCTCTATATCCCTCGCGATCTTCTTAAGATCCTTTTCAAGGGTGGTCTTTTCAGCCTTTCTCGAAAGAAGGTTGACGGTATTGCTCTTGACGCTTCCTCCGGTTATCGCTCCGGCGGCGTTGATGACTTCGCCCTCGAGGGTAACGAAACGCAGGCCGTTGTCGGACTTTTTGGACATCGCTATGGCGTTGTCGAGCCTGTCGCAGACGACTACCTTGCCGAGAAGGTAATCTACGACCTTGTCGTAGCCCTGGCAGCGGACCTCGTCGGAAGCGAGCCCGAGGAAGCCCCTGCAGTCTTCTACGGAAGCTACGGAAGCGGGTTTCTGGACCCTCAGGGACTGGACGGGAAGGAAGGTAAGGCGTCCTGCCTTGAATTCCTTGAGCATGTCGATGGCGCGCTTCGCGGTCGCATCTGTCTCGCAGACTATGTTCTGCAGCTTCGCGCCGAGAACGGTCTCTATCGCGAGCTCCCAGCCGGCGGGAACGTCGAGCATGTCGCCCAGAACGCCGTGTATGCCGGGCATGTTGAGCTCCATGACGAACTTGACGGCACCGCCGTAGCCCTCATAGCTGCTCTCGAGCTCTTCAAGCAGGCGCAGCCTTGCGGACATCTTGCCCTCGTTTACCTGGAGCTCTCCTATGTCTGATATCGCCCTTGCTTCCTGCAGGGCGGCCTCGCGGCTGTCCTTTTCGCATTTTTCAAGCTGGGCGGAAAGCTCCGAAGCTGTTCCGCGTAGCTGCTTTGCGGCTTCAGAAGCCTTGTTTTCGCTCTCTTCGAGATCTTTCAGGCTGCCTTCTTCAGGAGCCTCCTGGCTGAGCTTTTCGCGGCGCTTTTCGAGAGTCGCCTTAAGCCCTTCGAGGCCGGCGGCCTCGGCCCGCGCCGAAGCCTCGCTGCCCGAGAGCTCGAACATCTTGTCCTTGAGCTCTTCGGCGCCGTCCTCGGCCTCCGCGAGCTCGGCCGAGAGGGCCTCGCTCACGGCGCGCTTCGCGCGCACGCCGTCCTTCGCCGCTTTCGCGGCGCCCGCAGCCTCTTCGAGGCTGCGCTGCTGTTCCTCGCCCGCGGCCAGCTCTTTTTCCAGCTTTTCGCCGAGCTGGCCCAGCTCGGTGCCGAGGCGCTCCCTGTCTTTCAGCAGGGCCGCGCTGCGCTCCCTGTTAAGGGCGCTGCGGCTCTGGATCTCGTGTATCTCTTCGGTCTTGGCCATGAGCGCCGCGCGCAGCTCAGAAAGCCGCGCCTCGGTCTGCTCCGCGCTGCTGCGCAGCGCGCGCAGCTCCTCGTCGGCCGCGAGCTTGGCGGCCTCGCAGTCCGCGACGGACTGCTGCATGTTCTCGAGCTCGGCCCTAATCGCGGCCGTCTTGCTCTCGGCCGCCTCGATATTCTTCAGCGTGATGTTTATCTCGACATCACGGTATTTTTCCCTTATCTGCAGGTACTCGGCGGCCTTCTCGCTGTCTTCGCGCAGGCCGTCTATGCGTCCTTCTATCTCATGAACTATGTCGTTCACGCGCGCAAGGTTGGCCGAAGTGCTCTCGAGCTTGCGCTCGGCATCGGCCTTCTTGCTGCGGTATTTTACTATGCCCGCCGCCTCTTCAAAGATCTCGCGGCGGCTCCCCATCTTGTTTCCTACGATATCGGCTATGCGTCCCTGGCCTATTATCGAATAGCCCTCGACGCCTATGCCGGTGTCCATGATGAGCTCGCGGATGTCGCGCAGCCTGCACGGCACGCGGTTTATCATGTATTCGCTGTCGCCGCTCCTGTACATGCGCCTGGTAATGCCCACCTCGGCGTAGTCTATGGGCAGGATATGCGAGGAATTGTCGATGACGAGAGTGACCTCGGCCATGCCCCTGGCCTTGCGGCTCTGGGTCCCGGCGAAGATGACCTCCTCCATCTTTCCGCCTCGCAGCATCTTCGGGCTCTGCTCGCCGAGCACCCATCTGATGGCGTCGGAAACATTGCTCTTTCCCGAGCCGTTGGGGCCGACTATGCAGGTGATCCCTTCAGAGAACTCTATCGACACGGGGTCGGCAAATGATTTGAATCCGTTAAGCTCTATACGCTTGAAATACATCGTTTACCTCTTGATCCTTGAAAGGGCGTCCTCAGCGGCGGAGGTCTCGGCCTCCTTTTTGCTGCGCCCCGCGCCGCGGCCTATCTCTTCGCCTCGGGCGCTGACCGATGCCTCGAAGAACTTCGCGTGATCGGGTCCGGTCTCGGACAGTATCCTGTACTCTATGTCTACGGCCCCGCCCCTCTGCAGGAGCTCCTGCAGTTCGGTCTTGGCGTCCTTTATGAACTCGCCTCTCGCGGCCTTTTCGACGCACGGGGAAAGCAGCTTCGAGATAAGGGCGCATGCCGCGTCAAAACCGCCGTCCAGATAGACAGCCCCGATCAGGGCTTCCACGGCGTCGGCTATGATCGAGATCCTTTCACGGCCTCCGCTCTGCTCTTCTCCCCTGCCGAGAAGCAGGTATTTCTGCAGCTCAAGCTCTTTTCCGCAGATGCCAAGCGACCTCTCGCACACGAGTGACGCCCTCATCCTGGTGAGCTCGCCCTCCTGCTTTTCGGGATAATCTTTGAAGAGCATGCAGCTCACAGCGGCCTCGAGCACAGCGTCTCCGAGAAATTCGAGCCTTTCGTTGCTCTGTGTCGGACAGCCTGTCGTCTCGTTGGAATATGAGCTGTGCGACATGGCGCGTCTCAGCAGGCCCTTGTCGCGGAAGCTGTGATCTATTGATTTTTCAAGCTCTTTCAGATCTGCCATCAGTAAATGTCTTCTTTGACTTCTTCAGGTGCCCTGTCGAGCAGGTCGGGGTGTCCCAGCAGATAGCGCATGCGCTTGAGCGCAGCGGCGTAATAGTAGCCGTCCACGACGCGCTCGTCGGTGTTCCATGTGAGATCGACGTATTTCTTCACGACCGTATTGCCCTCGGCGTCCAGGCTCTTTTCGGTGCGCTTGGCGCCGAACGCGCAGAATGCCGTGACGTTGCCGAAATCGTAAAGGTGGTGGTAGATGGGCGGTATGCCGAGGCTGCCCATCGAAGTGAAACAGGCGGAGCCGTGGAACGGGCTCAGGTCTGTGAGCTGCGTGGGAAGTATGCCGAAATAGTCGAGGAAGCGCAGCAGCACCAGCGCGAAGAGCTTCACGAAGCTCGGGATGTAGTTCAGGGTCTTGGCAAGGGCGTCGAAATCGTTCTCTTCGCCGTCGCCGAAGGCGTTCTGCAGGGCTTCGTTATATCTGTTATATACGTCCTGCGCGGTGTCTGAGGGCTTGAACTTGACCTTGATCTCGGTCTCTTCGCCTTGTATCGAGAGCTCCCTCTTCACGGTCATCGCCACTTCTATATCGAAGCGGGCGAAGATCTTGTTGCCCGCGATGAAACGGTTGAGTCCGGGGTATTCAGCGCACAGCCTTACATAAGACGCTATTATGACATGCATCAGTCCGAAGTGCTTGTAGCCGTCGCGTCTCTTCTGGCGTATGAACCTTTCCACGTTAGTGATCTCGACTGTGTCGGCGAACAGGTTGCTCGCGCCGACGCGGTTGAGCATGAAGTACGGGCTTAAGGTAGCCATGGGCTGGACGCCCCTTACGAGACGGCCGTCGAGCCTGTCTCCGAGGCGGAGCCTGTATGGGTCTCCGGGCTTCCAGGCGGGAAGCTTTTTTGCGGCCAGGATAGCGAGCAGCACCGCCGCCGAAGACGCGAAATTCGCGAAGACGACGAGGTACCTGGCATGCCAGAGCGCCGTTATATCCATGCGCGCGCCGGTGTCAGCCAGACATACGGCGGCAGGAGCGATCCACGCGAGCAGCACAGGAATGCGCGTCGAGAGCCGGCCGCTGAAGGTGATGCAGTAAAGCATGGCCTGGACCAGGCACAGCAGAACGCAGGCCGCGTGCAGCATGGAGATCCTTATCCCCATAGCATTGATGTCAGCCCAGTAAGCTATAGCGAGCATGCAGACGGGGTACACGGTCACGCAGAACATCTTCTCGCCCAGATAGAAGAGCTGCACGGCAAATATAAGATTTGCAGCGAGCGGGAAGATGACGCGGAAGCACACCGCCCAGAAACCGTCTGCCGGCAGACTGGCCAGGAAGACGATGCGGACCACGGCTGAGCAGAGCATCAGCAGGGCCGCGAGCCAGAGCAGCGGACTGCGCCGCCTGGCGCTGTAAGTAGTGATGTTTTCCATAACACTTTATTATAGCGGGTAATGGCCTTTTTTACAAGTGAAGAGTCGCTGAAGCAAAGCCTCAGCGACCCTTGAGTCACCAGTTTATCGGGTCCATACCGTGTTCTTTCAGGAACGCGTTAGTCTTTGAAAAATGCCTGCATCCGAAGAAGCCGTTGTGCGCAGAGAGAGGGCTCGGATGCGGAGCCTCGAGCACAAGGTGCTGAGGACCGGTTATCAGAGCTTTCTTCGACCTCGCGTTAGCGCCCCAGAGCAGGAAGACCACTGGCTTTTCGCGTTCGTTCAGCAGCCCTATCACCCTGTCGGTGAACTGTTCCCAGCCCCTGCCCCTGTGCGAGTTCGCCTGATGCGCGCGCACGGTGAGCACCGTATTGAGCAGCAGCACGCCCTGCTCCGCCCAGCGCATCAGATAGCCGTCCTGCGGTATAGGAGCGCCCGTGTCGCTGTGTATCTCTTTATAGATGTTTACCAGCGACGGAGGCGCGGGCACGCCCGGCTTCACAGAGAAGCACATGCCGTGAGCCTGGCCGGGCTCGTGATACGGGTCCTGCCCCAGTATCACGACCTTCACGTCCTTATACGGGACAGCCTTAAGAGCGTTGAAGATGTCATACATTCCCGGATATATCACCCTGCTCGAATACTCGCTCTTCAGGAACTCGCGAAGCTGCAGATAATAGTCCTTGCTGAACTCGTCCTTCAGCAGGCCGTCCCAGTCGTTTCCCAGGCTGACCATCTATTTTGCCGCCGCGAGCACGAAGTCGCGCAGATCTTCGAGGAAGGCCTCTTTGCCGATCTCGTTGTGAAGCTCGTGGCGCATGCCCGGATAGAGCTTGAGTGTGACCTTGCAGCCCTGAGCCGCCAGACCGTCCGCGACTTCCTTCGGGCCCTTGCCGTATTCGCCTACGGGGTCCTCTTCGCCCGCCACTACCCAGATCGGGAGATCTTTGGCTATGCTGCGGTACCACTCGTCGGAGTTGATGTAGATGAGGACCTCCATCAGCTCTTGATAGCCCGAGGTCGTGAAGATGAAGGTATCCCTCGGGTCCTGCATGTATTTCTTTATGACTTCGTCGTCGCGCGAGATCCAGTCGTCAGGGGTCTTCGCGTTCTGTATCTTCTTGTTGTTCGCTCCGAAGGCAATGCCTGTGAGCAGCTTCGACCTGTGGCGGTCACCCTTGAGCTTTCTTATCAGTTTGGTCATCGTAAGGCCTGCCGCGGCAGCGGGATTCTTGCCGCTGGTCCCCATGATGACCGCTTCGGCCAGCCCCTCGGCGTGCTTTGCAAGATAGGCTCTGATAAGGAAGGAACCCATGCTGTGGCCCATCATGACGTACGGTACGCCGGGATACTGCTGCTGCACCATGGTGCGGAGCTGATGTATGTCTTCGACCATGTTTTCCCAGCCGTTCTCCTTACCCATATAGCCCCAGTCGTCTCCGCTGGCGCTGTAGCCGTGGCCTATATGGTCTTCTCCGCATACCAGTACGCCGTACCCGTTAAGATATTCGGCTACGTGCGCGTAGCGGCCGAAATAGTCGCACATGCCGTGTATTATCTGGAGTATGACCTTGGGCTCACCCTCGGGAGCGTAACATTCATAATGGATGCTGCTGCGCCCGTCGGCGCTTTTGTACGAACCTTCTGTTTTCATTAACGTCACCTCTTTAACATTTCAACAAGGAACTGGCCTGTGTATGATCTTTTACAGCCCGCGACCTCCTCGGGAGTGCCCTGCGCGACTATGGTGCCGCCGCGCTCGCCCCCGTCAGGGCCGAGGTCTATAATATGGTCCGCTGTTTTGATAACGTCGAGGTTGTGCTCTATGACAACGACCGTGTTGCCGGCGTCGACCAGCTTCTGCAGCACGTCGATAAGCTTGTCAACGTCCGCGAAGTGCAGGCCCGTGGTGGGCTCGTCGAGTATATAGAGGGTCTTTCCGGTGCTGCGCTTCGAGAGCTCGGTCGCGAGCTTTACGCGCTGCGCCTCGCCGCCGGATAGCTGGGTGGAGGGCTGGCCAAGCTTTATGTAGCCGAGGCCGACCTCGTGCAGGGTGCGCATATACCGGTCTATGGCAGGGATGTTCTCGAAGAACTTTAGAGCCTCGTCCACGCTCATGTCGAGGACCTCGTATATATTTTTACCCTTATATTTTACCTCAAGTGTCTCGCGATTGTAACGCCTTCCGTGACAAACTTCGCAGGGAACGTAGACGTCAGGGAGGAAGTTCATCTCGATCTTGATGATGCCGTCGCCCGAGCAGGCCTCGCAGCGCCCGCCCTTTACGTTGAAGCTGAAGCGTCCCTGGCTGTAGCCGCGCATCTTCGCGTCAGGAGTCTCCGCGAACAGAGCTCGTATCGCGGTGAACACGCCGGTATAGGTGGCAGGGTTGCTTCGCGGCGTGCGCCCTATGGGGGACTGGTCTATGTCGATGACCTTGTCGATGTTCTCAAGCCCCTCGATCGCCCTGTGAAGGCCCGGCCTTTCCTTGCTCTTGTAAAGCTTCTCAGAAGCGGCCTTGTAGAGGATCTCGTTGATCAAGGTGCTCTTTCCGGAGCCGGAGACGCCCGTGACGCAGACGAATTTGCCCAGGGGGATCTCGACGTCTATGTTCTTGAGGTTGTTCTCCTGAGCCCCGCGTATCACGAGAGACTTGCCGCTGCCCGGACGCCTCATTGCCGGGACAGGGATCTTGAGCTCGCCCGACAGGTATTTGCCGGTGATGGATCCGGGGCACTTCTTGATGTCTTCGACCGTTCCCTGAGCCACAAGATAGCCGCCGGCCACGCCCGCCCCGGGGCCGATGTCGATTATCTGGTCCGCGGCCTCCATGGTCTCCTGGTCGTGTTCCACGACTATGAGCGTGTTGCCCAGATCTGTGAGATTGCGCAGAGCGTCGAGCAGCTTGCGGTTGTCCTTCTGGTGGAGCCCTATGCTGGGCTCGTCGAGTATGTACATGACGCCCACGAGCGAGGACCCTATCTGGGTCGCGAGTCGTATGCGCTGGGCTTCGCCGCCCGAGAGCGAAGCGGAAGCCCTGGATAGAGTAAGGTAATCGAGGCCGACCTCGGCGAGGAAGCTCAGCCTGGAGCGTATCTCCTTGAATATGAGCCTGGCGATGGACATCTCGCGCTCGCCGAGGGTCTTTTCGAGCTGTTCGGTGAAAGCGAGGGCGTCGCGCACCGGCATCTCGGTGTATTCTATGATGTTTTTACCGCCCACGGTAACGGCCAGTATCTCAGGCTTGAGGCGCTTGCCGCGGCACTCGGGGCATTCGTTTATGGTCATATACTCTTCGAGCTTGGCTTTGATAAGCTCGGAGCTGGTATATGTATGGCGGCGCATCAGGTTGGTGATGACGCCCTCGAAGCTGTCGTGCCTGTGCGAGAGAGAACCGTCGCGGCGCACATAGTGGTAGTCGAGCTTGCGGCCGCCGGTGCCGTACATCAGCTCATGGCGGAATTCGGGCGAGAGCAGCTTGTACGGGGTATCAAGGCTCACATGGTGGTAATCTGCCAGCGCGCCTACCAGCTGCTTGTAGAAGGTGGCGAATTCCATGTTCGAATAAGCCTTCGTGAGCGCCCCTTCGTTTATCGAAAGATCGCTGTCTTCGACGACCATGTCTTCGTCAAAGCTCTCGACAAAGCCCAGGCCGTTGCAGTGCGGGCACGCGCCGAAGGGCGAGTTGAAAGAGAAGCTGCGTGGCTCAAGATCCGTGATGCTTATGCCGTGATCGGGACACGCGAGGCTGGTGCTGAAGAGCATCTCTTCCGTCTTTTCGCCCTTCTGCGCCAGGACTCCGCAAAGCCCCTCGCCGTGCCTCGTGGCGAGCTCCACGCTCTCGGAGAGCCTTCCCTCGCTGCCGGGGCGCACCACTACGCGGTCCACGACTATCTCTATGGTATGCCTGTAGCTCTTCTGCAGGGAGATCTCGTCTTCGCTGAGGTTTTTGATCTCTCCGTCCACGCGCACGCGCTCGAAGCCCTCGCGCCTGATGCGTTCGAGCACCTTTTCGTGAGTGCCCTTCTTCGCGCGTATGACCGGAGCCAGCAGGGTCACCCTTGTACCCTCGCCGAGTTCCATAATCTTGCCGGCGATCTGGTCTACGGTCTGGCTGCTGATCTCGCGCCCGCAGACCGGGCAGTGAGGCACGCCTATGCGGGCGTAGAGCAGACGCAGATAGTCGTATATCTCAGTGACGGTGCCCACGGTGGAACGCGGGTTCTTGCTCGTCGTCTTCTGATCTATGGAGATAGCCGGGGAAAGCCCATCGATGGAATCGACGTCCGGTTTGTCGAGCTGCCCGAGGAACTGCCTGGCGTAGGCCGAAAGGCTCTCGACATACCGGCGCTGGCCTTCGGCGTATATGGTATCGAAGGCCAGCGAGGACTTTCCCGAGCCCGACAGGCCGGTGATCACGACGAGCCTGTCGCGGGGTATCGTGATATCTATGTTCTTCAGATTGTGGGCTCTGGCGCCCTTTATGACCAGATCTTTCTGCATTTGTATCTATCCGTGCTTCTGTAGTTATAACCTGCTTTTGACCTCGAGCAGCCTGTCGCGCAGCAGCGCCGCGCGCTCGAACTGAAGCTCTTTCGCCGCGGCGCGCATCTCCCTGTCGAGCTTTGCCGCGTAGTCCGCGAGCTCCTTTTTCGTGAGCTCCAGAAGGTCCACCCCGTCCAGGGTCTCGACCTCCGCCTCGACCTTCTTCGTGACTTCGATGATGTCCCGCACGGCCTTCTTTATGGTCTGCGGAGTGATGCCGTGCTCCTCGTTGTAAGCCTGCTGGATGGCGCGCCGCCTTGCGGTCTCGTCAATCGTGGCGCGCATTGCCGGGCTTATCGTGTCAGCGTACATTATGACGCGCCCTTCGGCATTGCGCGAAGCGCGTCCGACCGTCTGTATAAGCGAAGTCTCTGTCCTGAGGAAACCCTCTTTGTCGGCGTCAAGCACCGCTACCAGAGAGACCTCGGGCAGGTCGAGGCCTTCCCTTAAGAGGTTGATGCCGACCAGCACGTCGAACTCTCCGAGGCGCAGGTCGCGCAGTATCTCGTTGCGTTCGAGGGTATCGATGTCCGAATGCATGTAGCGCACGCGCATCCCGACGTTTTTGAGGTATTCGGTGAGGCTCTCCGCCATTTTCTTGGTAAGCGTAGTGACCAGCACGCGGAAGCCCTTTCCGACCTCCTTGTTGATCTCCCCGATCAGATGGTCTATCTGCCCTTCCGTCGGAACGGCCTCTATGGGCGGGTCGAGCAGACCCGTGGGCCTTATGACCTGCTGGGCGCTTATGCCGCCTGACATCTCCTTCTCGTAAGCCGCTGGAGTCGCGCTCACGTAGATTATCTGGTTGACCAGGCTCTCGAACTCGTCAAAGCGCAGCGGCCTGTTGTCTAGCGCCGACGGCAGGCGGAAGCCGTAGTCGACCAGAGCGGTCTTGCGCGCCCTGTCGCCGTTTGCCATGGCGCGCAGCTGCGGCTGCATGGCGTGGGATTCATCCACGATGATGAGGAAGTCGTACGGGAAATAGTCTATGAGCGTGAACGGCCTTGCCCCCGGAGGGTTGCCGATGAGGTGCCTCGAATAGTTCTCTATGCCCTTGCAGCTGCCTATCTCGCGCATCATCTCCATGTCGTAGCGGGTGCGCTGTTCGAGCCTCTGCGCCTCGAGCAGCTTTCCCCTGTCGCGGAACCAGACGAGCCTGTCCCTGAGCTCCTCTTCTATAGTGACGAGAGCCCTTTCCATGTGCTCTCTGGTAGTCGCGTAGTGCGAAGCCGGGAACACCGCGACGTGGCTCAGGCTGGCCGTTATCTCGCCCGTGAGCGGGTCCAGTTCTTTGATCGACTCTATCTCGTCTCCGAACAGCTCTATTCGCACGGCGTTCTCCGCTCCCGCGGGAATGATGTCTATTATGTCGCCGCGCACTCTGAAACTGCCCCGCTCGAAGGCTATGTCGTTGCGGACGAACTGTATGTCCACCAGTTCCCTGAGTATCTCTTCGCGGCTCTTCTGCATGCCCGGCCTCAGCGATATCATCTGGCTCGTATACTCGTCCGGGCTGCCCAGGCCGTAGATGCACGACACCGAGGCCACGATGATGACGTCGTTCCGCTCGGCAAGCGCCGAGGTCGCGGAATAGCGCAGCCTGTCGATCTCCTCGTTTACGTCGGAGTCTTTTTCAATATAAGTATCAGTCGAAGGAACGTAGGCCTCCGGCTGGTAGTAGTCGTAGTATGAAACAAAATACTCGACCGCGCTGTCAGGGAAGAATTCCTTGAATTCCCCGCAAAGCTGTGCGGCCAGAGTCTTGTTGTGTGATATCACGAGAGTGGGTTTCTGGACCTGCTCGATGACGTTCGCCATGGTGAAGGTCTTGCCCGAGCCCGTGACGCCGAGCAGGGTCTGATGCTTTTTGCCGGCTTTTATGCCGTCGACAAGCTGCCTGACCGCCTGCGGCTGATCACCCGTGAGCCCGAAGGGCGAGACCAGCTTGAACCTGCCTGTTTTCTCAAGCATTGGAAACGACCTCGTAAAGCTCGGCGGCTCCCTCTTTGGTGACGTGTTCGGGCGTGGAAAGGACCCTGACAGTCATTTCGGAATTGCCGAAGCGTATGGTTATTACGTCGCCTGCCTTGACCTGCGCGCCCGGCTTTGCAAGCTTGCCGTTCACAAGTATGCGCTCGCTCTCGGCGGCGTCGTGCGCCACTGTGCGGCGCTTTATAAGCCTTGAAATCTTTAAATACTTATCTACTCTCATATTAAAACGATCTTGTTTATAAGCGAGTGTTGTTTCTTAAGCGGACTGTGTTTTTAGTCGGCACTTAGCGATTGGCAAGCCGCAGGCGAAGACAGAGCTTAGTACCGTTACGTCCGCGAAGCGGAAAAACAACAAGCGGGAGCGTGTCCGCGAAGAAACATTACGAGCTTATGAATTCATAACATTACTGCACGCAGTATTCTAATACGATATAAAATATTATACAATACAGAACAATCGTTCGTCAAGTATTCCGAA
>JAEEGL012458756.1_pt1 | contig 14523 bp, 12 predicted proteins | sample 9134231 | NCBI WGS metagenome assembly JAEEGL01 (sample SAMN16246548, study PRJNA631951) | gut metagenome | biome: gut microbiome; feature: rumen; material: fiber-attached | host: Bos | place: Iran: Karaj | collected 2018-10
CGGAACATCTTCATACATATCAGCTTACGCCGCTTTCTTTATGGAATGCTGCAAGTGCAGGTTTTTCTGAAAAAGATGCAGTAAAGGTTCTTGAAGAATATTCCCGCTATGATGTTCCTCAGGCAGTTTCAGCGTGGATAGAAGAAACAGCGTCGCGCTTTGGGAAGCTCCGCCTTGTTGTTGCTCCGTCAAAAGAAGAAGACGGAACCCTGACAGAGTTTCTTTATCTTGTTTCAAATTCTCCGTATGTTTATAAAGAAATAAGTTCAAATCCTTTTGCAAAGAAATTTCTTGTTCCGTGTCATTTTGAAGAATCAGAAAATTTTAAGGCTTCGGGTGCTGCACCTCTTACAGAAGAAGAAAAAAACTTCTGCTTTCTTCTTCCTCTTACGGAACGCGGTACAATAAAACAGAATCTCTTAAAAATCGGTTGGCCTGTAAAAGATGATGTTCCCTTAAAAAAAGGCGAGCCTCTTCCTGTTGAACTTACAGGCGAAAACGGTTTTTTTGTCCGCGACTATCAGAAAAAAGCTGCAGATGCACTTTTAGGAGATGGCGGAGCAGGGACTGGTTTTGGAACACTGGTTCTTCCCTGCGGTGCCGGAAAAACAGTTGTCGGTATGGAAATAATGTCCAGACTTAAAACTGCGACTCTTATTCTTACAACGAACGTGTCTGCCGTTCATCAGTGGATTGATGAACTCTTGTCTAGAACAAATCTTACCCGCGACCAGATAGGTGAGTATACGGGGGACGAAAAAGAAATTAAAAGCGTTACTGTTGCAACGTATCAGATTCTTACATGGAGGCCCGACAAGGATTCTCCTTTTCCGCATTTTTCACTTTTCAGAAAAAAGAACTGGGGACTTGTTATTTATGATGAAGTTCACATTCTTCCGGCTCCAGTGTTCCGCGTTGTTGCTGAACTGCAGGCCGTGCATCGTGTAGGCCTTACTGCAACTCTTGTGCGCGAAGACGGGCTTGAAGGTTTTGTTTTTTCACTTGTAGGTCCTAAGCGTTATGATGTTCCGTGGAAAGAACTTGAAAGAGCTTCGTGGATTGCAACAGCAGAATGTGTTGAAGTGCGTCTCGATTTTGATGATGAAACGCGCTTAAAGTATTCGGTTGCGGGCGTGCGCGAAAAGCACCGCATTGCAAGCGAAAACCGATGCAAGATTCCTCTTGTAAAACAGCTTGTAGAAAATTTTCCTGAAGATAAAATTCTTGTAATAGGGCAGTATCTTTCTCAGCTTGATGAAATTTCAAAACTTCTTGAAGTTCCGATTATTACGGGAAAAACACCGTCTCTTGAACGCGACAGAATTTATTCAGATTTTAAGCAGGGAAAAATACGAGTTCTTGTTGTAAGCAAGGTTGCAAATTTTGCAATTGACCTTCCTGATGCAAGCATGGCAATTCAGGTAAGCGGCACTTTTGGAAGCCGCCAGGAAGAAGCTCAGCGGCTTGGAAGAATTCTGCGCCCTAAAGAAAGAGTGTCACGTTTTTTTACGCTTATTACCCGCGGTTCGGTAGAAGAAGATTTTGGAAACAACCGCCAGAAATTTCTTGCAGAACAGGGATATTCTTACAGAATAATCCGCTGTGAAAATCCTTCTGAAAATATTTTTTCAGATGACACGCTTATGCTATCCTGAAACTTAAGTCGGAGAGAAAAATGGTTCTGGATGAAAAAGTAAAGCAGATTATTGAATGGCAGGAAAGTCTTTCTCAGCTTTCGGATGAATATTTTTTTGATCTTATCCGCATTTATCTTGGACCTGTAAAAACTCCGTTTAATAAACAGAACATAATTAAGAATCTTTCTTCGTTTCTACGTAAAGACGACAATAAAAGACTGATTGTTTCTTTTTTAAGCGATGCTGAATTAAAAATTCTTTCGGTCTTTTTCATTGTTGATGAAGGCAGCCCTGAAACTCTTTTTCCTTTTTTCAGGAACAGTAAGACTTTCCCGGAATTTGTAAGCACGGGTTCATTTTATGAAAAACTTGCAAACCTTGAAGACAGGCTTGTTTTATTCCGCCTTAAAAAGAACGGCGACTATGTATTAAAAATAAATCCGCTTTTAAAAGACGGAATAAAGGCGCGTCTTGAAAAAGTAAATATGTTTTCTGATTCAGAAGTTGCGTTTCCGGTTCACAGCGGAATAAGCCTTCTTCCTGATTTTTTTGCTGCATTCTTTTCATATATAAACCTTAATCCTGAATTGTGCAGGGCTGATGGAAGTGTAAAAAAGAAAGATCTTCAGAAAATTGAAGAAATCTTTATGAGTGAAAACCTTCCGCGTTTTCTTCTTCTTTTAAAAGCCTTCAGAAACAACGGACTTATTTATGAAACATCTTCCGGTGTAAAACTCAATGATGAAAAACTTAATTCGTTTTCATCGCTGTCTTTTTTAGATATGTGTATTTTAGTATGTGCATCTTCTTGCGGACATTTTTCAAAATCAACAGTCATGTTTAATGCAGAAGTTTTAAAAACATCTGTATGTGCACTTCTTGATCATAAATTAAAAAAAGATGATCTTTTCAGTTCGATTCAGATTATAAACGGAAAACTTAAAAAAGAGCACCGAAGCGAAATGCGCTTTGCTTCAATGATGTCGCAGGTGTTTTCTGACGGAAGCAGCACTGACATGTCTGAACTTCTTCTTGAAGCCGCTCTTACACTCGGTCTTTTTTCTGTATGCGGAAAAACAGAAGAAGGCGAGTTTGTCTACGAAGTAAACAGAAATGTTTATGATTTTAAGGGAGTAAAAAACGCAAAAGTGTGCCGCGTGGATGCTGCAGGAAAAGTTGCCCTTATGCCGGGGCTTTCTCTTGAAGAACTTCTTCCGCTTGCACGCTTTTTAAAAATCGTGCGCTTTGATAATGTTGCAATTTACGAAATTACACGGGAAAGTATAAGCCGTGCATTTGATGCCGGTTCTACCGAAAAATCAGTAACGGAACTTCTTGAAAAGTATTCGCTTTATTCGCTTCCGCAGAGTCTTCTTGTTAATATTCAGGACTGGGCGGCTTCTTATGGTTCTGCTTCGCTTTATTACGGATTTGTTCTCAGAGTTGATGAAAAAAATGCTCTGCTGGTTGAAAACAATCCTGCATTAAAAAATCATATTCTTGAAAAAATTGCAGGCGGAGTTTATCTTCTTGATTTCACGTCAAAAACAGAAGCTCTCTCGGTTGTAAAAAAATGCGGACTTGAGTTTCTCGGAAAAATTCTTGAACCTCCTACTGCAGAATATTCACCTTCGCTTTCTTTTTCTGATGTTCCGGTTGAAGCTTCCTTTGAACACATGTTTGACATAAAAAAATCAGAGAATGCCGAAGAAGATTTTTCCCTTAAACCAGAAGAAAAAATTTCTGAACTTAAAGCTGTGCTTTCAAAAATGCAGATGTCAGATTATCAGAGGGAAGGACTTTTAATGCGGATTGAAAGCGGACTTATTATTTCTGAAAGCCAGCTCAATCCTGACAGTGTGCGCTTTGAACGTACAGAAGCATCTGCCATGGATCACACGGGAAAACTTCAGATAATAGAAAGTGCAGTTTCAAACGGAAATCTTCTTGTACTCAGTTTTGATTCAGATAAAGAAGGAATTCTTGTAAAACCGCTTTCTGTTGATAAAAAAAGTCCGTCGGTAAGTCTTATTGCAGTAAACCAGGATTCAGGCGAACAGAAGAGTTTTTCTGTAAGTAAAATCGTCCACATAAAAAAAATAAGGCGGCTTTTTTCGCGCGACTGATTCAAATGAGAAAATTCCGCGTGACTGATTCAAATGAGGAAGTCCCGCGTGACTGATAAATCCGGCGCATGTTCGTTTTTTATAGATGCGCAGAGTTTGCGCTGACGCGGCTGCTTAAACTATGTAGACTGATTAAGCGGTGTCGGCGTATTTATTGATTTTGTACATTCTGATACAATGCTCTCCATGGAACGTACAAAAATATGTCTTACCCTTACAGGTAAAACTCTTGCAGAAAACCTTCAGATTCTTGAAAAATACCGTTCTTACGTTGATGTAGCAGAACTGAGGGCAGATTTTCTTGAAAATGATGAATGTCTTAGAATCAGGGAATTTCCGCGTCTTGCAGATTTTCCGTGTATTCTTACAATACGCCGTAAAATTGACGGCGGACAGTTTATTGACGGAGAAGCAGCGAGGGTAATTCTTTTTGGAAAAGCGCTCTGTTTTGCTGATGAAGATAAATCAAAAAACTTTGAATATGTTGACTTTGAAGAAGATTTTCATATCCCGAGTCTTCAGGATGCCGTGCACGCATTCGGAACAAAAATAATCCGTTCCGTACATGACATGAAAAATCCTATTCACAATATTAAGGAACGCCTTGAAAGTCTCAACAACACAGGCTTTGAAATTCCAAAGATTGCCTTTATGCCGCATTCGCTGATGGATGTTCAGGAACTTTTTGAGCAGGCAGAAAAACTTCATGATTCAAATCACATTCTTGTTGCAATGGGGCCGCTCGGACTTCCGTCAAGAATCCTTTCTCAAAAATTAAAAAACTATCTTACGTATACTTCTCCAAAAGAAACAAATGCAAATCTGGAAAATCTTTCGCATCTTGATCCTGTTACTCTCTGCGATATGTACAGATTTAAAAGTATAAATTCTACAACTTCTGTTTACGGAATAACCGGCTGGCCTCTTTCTGCAACTTCAAGTCCGGCTCTTCATAATGCAGCTTATGCAGAAAAAAAGATGAATGCAGTTTACGTTCCATTTAAATCAGAAACTTTCTCTGATGCAGTATCTTTTGCATCTGCGCTTAACATCAAGGGATTTTCAGTTACGATTCCTCATAAAGAATTTGCTGCAAAGGCGGCAGATGTAGTTGACGAAAAGGCAGCTGTAATAGGTGCTTCAAATACTTTTGTAAATCGCAACGGAAAATGGTATGCTTATAATACAGATGCTTCGGGATTTGCAAGATCTCTTCTTGAATTTCTGGGCGTTAAAAATTTAAAGCATAGAAAGGCCGCCATTATAGGAGCGGGAGGTGCTGCGCGTGCAATCGCCTGTGCAGTCAGCGAACTGGGAGCAAAAGCCTGTGTGTTCAACAGAACTTTAAGCCGCGCAAAAGAACTTGCACAGAAGTACAGTTTTGAATATGCACTTCTTGATTCATCTTCTGCAGAACTGTTAAAAAAGTACGGTGACATAATAATTCAGACTACATCAAAAGGAATGGGTGAAAACGGCATTTCAAATGCTGATAATGATCCTATTTATTTTTATGATTTTTCTGGAAAAGAATGTCTGTTTGACATAATTTATCATCCGGCCCTTACTCCGGTTATGAGGCGTGCTTCTTCATGCGGATGCCGCGTTATAAACGGATACGATATGCTGCGCTATCAGGGAATAGAACAGTTTGAACTTTTTACAGGTCAGAAATTTTAGTTTTAAGGGAGAATAAAATGGCAGTTACAAAAGATGAACAAAAAATTCTTGCAGCAACTCATGCAGTTGATGTTCTTATCTCAAAAGGAAAAATTTTTTCAGGAATGAAAATCGGGCTTGGAACCGGAAGTACGGCAATGCCTGCCGTAAAAAGAGTTTATGAACGCATTAAAGACGGAACTCTTTCTGATATAAAGGCTGTTTCAACAAGTTTTCAGACTACGCTTGCATGCGAAGAATTCGGTATTCCGGTTTATTCTCTTAATGACCGCGTAATTGCCGGAAGCCTTGATCTTGCCATAGACGGAGCTGACGAAATAGGCCCGGACGGTTCACTTGTAAAAGGAGGCGGAGCAGCTCTTCTTCGTGAAAAAATCATTGCCTATTCTGCAGGAGAATTTGCCGTTGTTGCTGATGAATCAAAGGCTGTTTCTTCTCATGGAACAGGTTTTGCGCTTCCCGTTGAAATAATTGCAGAAGCGCGGGTTCGCGTTATAAAGGCGCTTTCAGAACTCGGCGCAGAATGTACCCTTCGCGAGGGCGTAAAAAAAGCAGGCCCTGTAATCACCGATAACGGAAATATGATTCTTGACTGCCGCTGGAAGGCTCCGGTTGATCCCTTTAAAATGGAAGATTTGATTGATTCCATAACCGGTGTAGTTGAATGCGGATTTTTTACAAAAATCAGGCCGATGTGCTTTATTGCCCATTCTGACGGAACGGTAGAGGAGCGCTGGTAAAGTTTTTGTGGAGCGCCGGCTCTCCGAAAATGCCGGCAAAATCCTTAAAAAAACGCCGGAAAACGGCGTTTTGCCTCGTTAATCAGCCTTAAATTTATGCAGAATATGGGGTTTATGAATTGACGAAACCTTTGCAAAATGATACATTATTTTACCCCGTATATATTGCGCATAACTGCTCATTATGCGTAAACGTCTGGTGCCAGATGCAGGTCTTCAGGCGAATCTTTAACTGATAAGGTATATACATGAAAACTATTTTTGAAAAAGACAATGAAGTTAAGCATGATTGGTATATCATCGATGCTTCAGGAAAAACATTGGGACGTGTTGCAGCAAAAGCAGCAAGCGTTCTTCGTGGAAAGCACAAGCCTACTTATACACCTAATGCTTTCTGCGGTGATTATGTTGTAATCATCAACGCAGACAAGATCCAGGTTACAGGTAACAAGGGCGAAGATTTCAAGTATCGCCATTATACAGGCTATGTACGTGGACTTACTACATATTCATTTGATGAACTCCTTGAGAGAAAGCCTACAGCTCCTCTTGAGCGCACAATTGCAGGTATGCTTCCTCATAACCGCCTCGGACGCAAACTTTTTGGAAACCTTAAGGTTTACGCAGGCAGCGAGCATCCTCATGCAGCCCAGAATCCAAAACCACTTGAAGTGTAAGGCCAGGAGACGATAATGACTAAGAATATAGCAATCGGAACAGGAAGAAGAAAAACAGCTGTTGCCCGCGTATTTTTGCGCGAAGGTGCAGGAAAAATTGTTGTTAACGGAAAAGACGTTACTGAATACTTTAAGAGTTCAGCACAGGTTCGTATTGTAAACCAGCCTCTTCTTGTTACAAGCAACAACAATAAGTTTGACATACTCATCAACGTAACTGGTGGTGGTCTTAACGGCCAGGCTTCTGCCTGTCTTCACGGACTTTCACGTGCCCTTACACAGGTTGATCCAAACTGCCGTGCAGCCCTCAAGGCAAACGGTTACCTCACACGTGATTCACGTATGGTAGAACGCAAGAAGTACGGTCAGCGTGGTGCACGCAGACGCTTCCAGTTCTCTAAGCGTTAGTCTTATTATACGGCGGAGTTTTATATCCGTGGTTATAGACGAAATAAAACAGATTTTGAACGGTGTATACGAAGTTACACCGGATTCAGGATCTGTTTTTTTTTTAAGAACAAGATATCTGCCTCCGGAAGGAGCATTTCTTGAAGAAAAGCTCTTTCCTGGAAACAGTTTTTCAGAAGAAGAAGCGCTTATGCTTTTTAAGGCGTCTCTTGTGTTCAGTGCAGAAAAAGCGGCAATGTCTTATCTTGCCCGTGCTGAACAGTACAGGGTTTCTCTTGAGCAGAAACTCTTAAAAAAGAACATTCCGAACGATGCCGTAAAGGAAGCTCTTGATTATCTTGAAGAATGCGGTTTTCTTGATGATGAAAGGTTTGCCGGTGCATGGATCCGTTCGCGTTTTATAGATCATGCAGAGGGTAGAACTCGCGTTACGGCGGAACTTTTATCCCGCGGCGTAAAGCGTTCTGCCGTTAAAAATGCTGTTGATGAGTTTTTTTCTGAGCGTGATGAAACTGAACTCTGCTTTCGTGCTTACAGAAAGCTTTCTTCGTCTCAGAAAAAAAATGAAGAAAAAGCCGTTCAAGCCCTTGTAAGAAAAGGATTTTCGTTTAAAATTATAAAAGAAGTCTTAAAGAATGGAATTAAAAATGGGGAAGACTGAAAAAAGTTCTCATGTCTATTCAGCTCTAGAAGTCGCAAAAATCTGCGGTGTAGTAAACCAGACTGCAATAAACTGGATTAAGAACGGCTATTTAAAGGCGTTTAAAACTCCGGGCGGTCAGTTCCGCGTATACCCAGAAGATCTTTTAGAGTTTATGAAAAAGCGCTCCATGAAAATTCCCGAAGGCGTTTTTGACAACTCAGAAAAAAATCAGACTGTTCTTATTGTTGATGATGACAGGGCATTTAATTCCGTACTCAAGCAGTTTATAGAATCAAAAGTTTCCTCTGTAACTGTTTTTCAGGCTTTTGACGGATTTGAAGCAGGCTACAGCCTTGAGCGCATAAAGCCTTCGGTTCTTGTTCTTGATATTGATTTGCCGGGAGTAAACGGATTCAGCCTGCTTGAAAAAATATGTGTTTCTCCTGATTTTGGAAAGCCAGAAACAATCGTTGTTACCGGACTTGAAGACGAAGATCTTGAAGAAAAATGTATAAAATTGAGCGCAAGCTGCGTATTAAAAAAGCCTGTGAACTTTGAAAGTTTTGTTGAAAAGCTTAAAGAACTGCTTTAAGTTTTTCCTGCAGCAGTTCTGTGTAAGGACGTTCTTCAACATTAGTTTCTGATAATCCCGTCATTAAAAGAATCTTTTCAAGTTTTTCGTGCGTTTTATTTCTGAGGCTTTCGCTGTCACCTTCTGCAAGAATTTCTATTTCAAGAAAGTTTCCGAGATGTTCAACGTTACAGAGTTCAAGAGTTGCATTTTCGTAAGTCCACCATTCAACTTCCTTGTGCTTTTTAACGGTGGCTTCAAAGTTAAAATCTTTAAGAAAAGCTTCGAGAGCAGTTGAATCTGAAACTTCACATTCTTTTTCGTCATTTACTTCAATGACGGTTTTTCCCTGATGATGAAGTTCTTTTCTTTTGTATGTTACAAGAATTCTTTTATGTGAATCAGATGTTTCTTTTCTGATGCGGATTTTTTTCTTTGAATAAGTTCCGTCCGGATTTATAAGTCCGTAGTAGGTGTCATCGCGGATGCAGCGGCCTTTGTATGCGGCAAAGACGTTGAGTTTTTTTACAACGTCGTCTCTGTTGCATACACGGGCTTTTATTTCAATTTCAGTCATTTTGAAAAACCGGCTCTTTCAAAAGCTTCGCAGGCATCTTTGTATCCCAGGCTTATGAGCGTGTCGATTTTGTCTGCCCTGAAGTTTACCGTACCTGAAATTATAGTTCCAAGGTTGCAGGAAGGAATTATGTTTATGACAGTATCTTTTCCGTCTACTTTAAGAACGCTTCCGCTTCCGCCCATTTCTTCAAGGGACTCAAGATAAACTACGATTACATTTTTTATGCCCTGGTTATAAATTACAGGTTCAATCGGCGTATTTGCTCCACCTAAAAGATCAAAGCCTCCGTCAATATATTCTGAATCATGACCTAAAGGCATTGAATCAAAAACAACGTCAGAAGTAAGAAGAACTGAAGGGTATGCAACTGGAAGTGCTGAAGATGCAAGAAGAATTTTATAAACGTTTTCACTGCTTGTCTGTTCGCAGAGATTAAAATACTTTACAGTTTTTTTGTCGCTTAAAAGTGTAAGGAGTTTCTTTAAATCAAAAAATCCTTTTTCAAGTGCTGAAGCATAAACTTTTATTCCTGAAGCTTTTAAGTCTTCAATTTTAATATACCTTGAAAGAATAGTTTCAAGGTCGTCTCTCTTAAAAAGTCCGCCTGAATGTTCTGCGCTTAAAATATACTGAACTATGTCAAAGGTTGCAGAAAATGTTTTTGAAAGAAAACCCGACACTTTTTTTAATTCATCAAGCGAGTCTTCTGATTTTACAGATTTGTTGTATTCATCAAGTTCATTGTAAATACGGCAGAGTTCCTTTATGTAGTCAGCAATGTCAGTAAATGAAGAAAAATCAGGAATCATAAAAGAATAATAGCCTACATCCTGCTTCCAGAGTTTTTCGGCTTCATCGCATGTTGTTGTTGCAAAAAGTGCTGCATTCAATGAACCTACAGAAGTTCCGCTTACAAGCGAAACAGTTTCTGAAATATGGTATTCATTCATGGCACGCCATACGCCAATCTGATATGCGCCCTTAGCACCGCCGCCGCTTAAAACAAGGGCTGTGCTTCCGGGTACAGCCTTTTTTATACATGAAGTAAAAACCATTACTGAAATTAAAAGAATTGCCTGAATAAAATGTTTTGTTTTCATGCTTATATAGTAGCACTTGTTTTACTCTCTATCAAATCTTTTATAACTTCTGCTGCAATAATAAGTCCTGCTGCAGAAGGAACAAAAGCGCAGCTCCCGGGTGCAATTCCGTTTCCTTTGTGTTCAGCTGAGTTTTTTTCTTCATCAGAAAGATGAGGAAGGCAGGGCTTTTCTTTTGAGTAAACAACCTTTACGTTTTTTATGCCGCGTTTTTTGCATTCCTGGCGCATTACGCGTGCAAGAGGGCAGACGGATGTTTTTGAAATATCTGAAACTTCAAACATAAGCGGATTCAGTTTGTTTCCGGCTCCCATACTTGAAATTATAGGAACGCCGGCTTCTTTTGCCTGTAAAATCAACTGAATCTTTGCCGTTACCGTATCAACAGCATCAACAATATAATTGTATTCTGAAAAATCAAACTGTGACTTTGTTTCAGGAAGATAAAAGCAGTTGAATGCCCTGACTTCGGCATCCGGATTTATGTCAAGAATGCGCTCTTTCATAACTTCAACTTTAGGCCGGCCTATTGTGCTTTTTAATGCAATAATCTGTCTGTTTAAATTTGTTTCGCTTACCGTATCTTTGTCTATAAGATCGATGTGTCCCGTCCCGCTTCTTGCAAGAGCTTCAACAGTGTAGCCTCCGACTCCGCCGATTCCAAAAACTGCAACGCGGCTTTTCTTTAATTTTAAGAGGGCCTCTTTTCCCAGTAAAAGTTCTGTTCGTGAAAACTGATTCATTCTGTAAGCCTTAAATCCTTACTTCTGTGCCGTCAAGTATGCCTTCGTAATTTGTATTTTTGAGTTTAAAGACAAGGTTGTTTTCTGCATCTGAAGAAATTTCAATTGCACTCTGAACCCAGTTACCGTTCTGATCTTTTACTTCAAAAGAGTCACCGAATCCAAGCTGAGTTACCGTTGCCTCGTTCTGAGTTATCCAGAAGCTTCCTGAGTTTACGTCAAATGTAAGTTCGCCTGATATTTTTTCCGCCACTTTTATTCTCCTTAAAAAACGATGTAAAAGCCTATACGGAGATTGTTGCAAAAAGTAATGTTATTTGCAAGTAGACGTTTTATGATTATGAACAGAGCGAAAAGAGGCGCTTTGCATGACGCGCATGTGTCGCCGCATAAACTTGCCGCCGGAACCACTGCCGCTCTAAAAATCGGAACCACTGCCGCTCTAAAAATCATTGTTATTTAGAGACAGACGCTTTATAATTTAATGCATGAATACTTTGACACAGAATATCTATAATCCTGAAGAATTGATTCCTGCATTTAAAAAAATGTACGGAGAATCTTCTGAAAAAATGCGTGTATTTTCTTCGCCGGCCAGAATCAACATTATAGGCGAGCATATTGATTATAACGGCGGAAAAGTTTTTCCTGCTGCCATCAATAAATATCTTTATGTTGCAATCCGTAAGCGAAGTGATTCAAAAATTATTTATAATGATCTCCGCTTTCCCGGAAGTTACGAATTTGACATAAACGAAAACTTTGTATTCGATAAAAAAAATGATTATGCAAATTACCTTAACGGAATTCTTTCGGAAATAAAAAAAGCAGGTTTTCTTTTTCCGTGCGGATTTGAAATTCTCATGGTATCAAATATTCCTGCAGGCGGAGGAATTTCTTCTTCTTCGGCACTTGAATGCGGTTTTGCGTATGCTGTTTCAGAAACGTTCGGATTCGGTATTGACCGCGTTACGATTGCAAAACTGGGGCAGTTGAGTGAGCACAGGTTTATAGGCGTAAACTGCGGTATCATGGATCAGTTTATTATTGCAACCGGGAAAAAGAATACTGCAGAACTTCTGGACTGTGCATCGCTTGAATATGAATATGCTCCGCTTGATTTGGGCGACTTCTGCTTTGTCGTAATGAACACAAATAAAATGCGAAAACTTTCTGATTCAAAGTACAATGAGCGACGCAGCCAGTGTGAGAAGGCCCTTAAACTTCTTAACGAAGCCGGAGTTAAATGCAGTAATCTGTGTGAACTTACAGTTGAACAATGGAAGGACGCAGAAGTATTTATAAAGGACGAAATTCTTTTACGGCGTGCACGTCACTGCGTTTACGAAAACCGGCGCGTTCTTGATGCATTTAATGCAGTAAAAAACGGGAACCTTGATGAACTCGGAGAGCTGCTTAATAAAAGCCATGAGTCCCTTAAAAATGATTATGAAGTTACAGGTGTTGAACTTGATACTCTTGCTTTTGCAGCTCAAAAACAGGAAGGATGTCTTGGCGCAAGAATGACGGGCGCCGGATTCGGAGGCTGTGCAATTGCCCTCGTGCGCAAATCTCAGGTTGAAAAATTTGAAGAAAATGTTCAGGCTGAATACACAAAGGTTACAGGTTACGAAGCAGGATTTTTTGCATGCGAAACCGGAGACGGAGTAGCCGCTCTTTTTTAAGAAAGCGGGCGTACAAAAATATTACTGCTTTTTTTCAGTTCTTTTTTCTTCTTTTTTTCTGCGCTTTTCTTCGTAAAGTTTTCCGTCTGCCTTTACTAAAAGTTCCTGAAGTTCAAGCGTATCATCATTTGGTGTAAACTGAACCTGACCAAGACTCATGGAAAGCGTAAACGATTCTCCTGAAACTTCGTTGAATGCCCTGCATTCAGCTTCAAGACGGTCAGAAAGTCCGTCAGCAACTGAGCCTTTGAGTCCCGGTGCAACTACACAGAATTCATCACCGCCAAGACGAGCAATAATGTCATTTTCGCGGAAAAGCCTTCGGAGTATTTTTGCGGCGGTAATAATAGCACGGTCGCCGGCGTCGTGACCGTAAGTGTCGTTTATGAATTTAAGACCGTCAAGATCTGCAAAAATTACGGAACCAGAGTTCTTCATTGCAACACATGAATCAATTGCAGTCTGGCCGAACTGAACGAGACCCCTGCGGTTTAAAAGTTCTGTAAGTTCATCTGAGACAGAAGTTCTTGTTGCTTCTGTAACTGCATGAAGAAGGTTTTTATTTTCATCTTCTACATGGCTGATTTTCATGGAAGCTACAAGTGAGTTTGAAATGATTTTGTGAATCAGAGAATAAATGCTGAGGTCAAAATCGCCCGGCCTGAAAATTATGTATCCTATGAGTTTTGAAAAACGGTAGAGAGCCATAACAATCATTCCGTTAAGATTTTTGAAAAGACCGTCCGGAATAATTGATTCTCTCGGATTAAAGTTAATCGTTTCACTCGTTTCACCGATTTCAAGACTGTTTTCTGAACTGAAACTTACTGCAACAAATGCTGAACTTGGAAGTTTAAACGTATAGGATTTTTTTGTGCTGATTGGTTTTTCAAAGAGAACGATACATGCGTCCTTGATTCCGACTGTGATAAGTTCATATTTTAATTTTGAACGAACCGCAGAAAAAGGAAGTTCAAACTGCATGAGGGTGTAAAGTTTTATAACGCTTATAAACTGATTTCTCTGTTTATACCAGTCAGCTGTTGTAAGCGGAATAGATTCATCTTTAGAGCCGTGCTTTCTTTTACATCCGCAGCTTTCGCGGAATATCGGTTTTGAAGGAATGCACACCTGTTTTTCAGTTTTTTTACCTGAAAGAATTTTATAAATCATTTCTGCAGCGGCAGCACCCTGACCTTCTGCATCCTGACTTGCGGTTGTAAGCCCGAGTTTTTCTGAATAGGATCTTACACTGTTGTCAAAGCCTGTAACAGCTATCTGTGAAGGAATGCCGATTTTTTCGCGTGTAAGGGTGTCAACACAGGCAAAAGCCATGTCGTCATCTACGGAAACTATTGCGTCAAAATCGTAGCCGTACAGTTTTTTATGTTCAAGAAGTGATGCAATTGCTTCGTCATAATCATAGGCACCGTTCATTGTAAGACGCTCGTCGTATTCAATGCCGTTCTTTTTCATTGCTTCGCGGAAAGCCTCTTCTCGTTCAATAGCTTCTTTACTTTTTGTTCCAACTGCAAAAAGTGCAATGCGCTTGTGGCCGTGTACCTTTATAAGATGTTCTGTAATTGCTGCAATACTGTTTGCTGAACTGTAAGTAATTGAAGGAATCTCATCACATATATATCCGATTGAAACGATTGGGATTCCTTCAAACTGTGAAAGATATTCAACAAGATATTCATTGCTTTCAAAGTGAAAGTGGGGAAGTGCAAGAAAGATGATTCCGTCTGTATTCTTTTTTGAGATGAGGGAATCGACCATCTTATTCTGATAATTATAAGGATCTTGATCTTCTATAAGTGAACCGATTTGATACCAAGTCAGATTCACATCAGTATTCTTAAAGTATGATGCGACACCATCCATTATCTTCTGGGTGTGTTCTGATTCAATACTGTCAATTATTAAGGCAATA
>JAEEGL013797039.1_pt1 | contig 14523 bp, 12 predicted proteins | sample 9134231 | NCBI WGS metagenome assembly JAEEGL01 (sample SAMN16246548, study PRJNA631951) | gut metagenome | biome: gut microbiome; feature: rumen; material: fiber-attached | host: Bos | place: Iran: Karaj | collected 2018-10
CTTCCGTTTCAGATCCTGGCAGCGCGGATCTGCGGCCGGAATCTGACACACCGGAGGAAGCGCTCCGTAAGATGAAGCGCAGGCGGAGGGAAAACCCGTCCGTTGATTTGGAAGAAGCCTCCCCGGCTGATCAGGATTCTTCCGGGGAAAGAACGGAAACCGCGTATCATTTCACAACTTCATCCGGCATTAAGCTCGATGAAAACCTGATGCCTGTTGATGATTCAGGCAGTTCCGGACGGGAAAAAAAGAATAAATCAAAAGAAAGAATTATTCCCGGCTGGCTGCGCGTAGTCATTCTGGCGCTGGTTACAGTATTCCTTTTCACTGCCGTAGCGGCTTATGTGATGGACCATCTGTTCGGAATCAAAGCAATGGGTGTTTCTGAGCATGTCATCAATTCAGTTGTTTCGCCGGTCCAGGATTTCTTTTCCGGTATAACTGAAACATTTTTCGGATATTTCAGGAACATGAAACTGCGCGAAAACATCTTCGAAGCATATAATGAGATACGTGCCGAAAACGAAGTGCTTCACTACAAAGCCATGCAGGCGGATTCTCTCAGTGCCCAGCTCAGCATGTATGAAGGCCTTTATGCTGAAATGATGGCCAACATGAATCTGGACCCGCTCCTCTGCAGGATATCGGGAAAATCAGACGGAAATTATTTTTCCACGCTGACAATCAATAAGGGATCGGATGACGGTATTGAACCGGGCATGGCTGTCGTCTTTAACGGCTGGCTGGTCGGAATAACCGTCGAGGTGGAACCGGACCATTCTGTTGTCCGCACCATCATTGACTCTGAAGCATCCGTCCACGCCTATATCCAGACCCCCCGCCGGGATCAGGGTATGATACACGGTACCCTCGGCAGTGATATTGTGACCGGTGAAAAGCCTATCTGCAAGATGTTTTATCTTCCGGATAATTCACTGCCCCGCCCCGGTGATATGGTCGCCACTTCAGGCGTAGGCTTTCCGATCCCTCCGGATATCCAGATCGGCACAGTCGTTGAAAGCACCCGCGGTATGGAAGCAAACAAGCAGTATGTTGTCGTTGAACCCGGTGCGGATTTCCAGCATCTGGAATTTGTTTATGTCTGCAGATATCAGAATGATCCGAAACCGGTTGATGTGGATGAAGGCAGCCGTACGGATATAGGCATTGAACCTGTGGATTCGCCCTGGCCTTCCCCGGATGTTCCCGAAGTTGCCAATTCGCTCTTTGATAAAATGAATGAAACCCCCACTCCGGATCCTGAACTGGTCGTGACACCCTCTCCGACTCCGGCGCCCACAGATACGCCCACTCCGGAACCAAGCGCGACGCCTTCTCCGGTTCCCGGTCCCACAAAACCGTTTTACTCCTATCATGTTGTCAGGCCGAATGACGAACCGACGCCTTCCCCCACGCCGACCATTCAGCCAACCTATACGCCCTATGTTTCTCCCGATCCGTATGATATGAACTGGGAGGATGAATAGTCATGTCCCAGACTGTTACCCGCAAGTATCAGGGCAGCTCCTTCCGTAAGTATTTTTCCCTGCTTCTGATGGTTGTTTTCGGTTATCTTCTTGAAGCGTGCGTCATGCCGTATGTGAGTTTTTTCGGTGTGGTGCCGAATCTGCTGTATGTAATCATCGGTGTGGTCACCGTTGCCTACGGGAAGCTCCGTGCGCTCTGGGTCGGCCTTGCTTTCGGCCTGCTGATGCAGATTATGCTTCCTTCCGTTTCCGTTCTGAATCTGGCAATCTATCCGGTCACCACACTGTTCTGTTCCTTTCCGTTTGCGGACAAGCCGCTGAAACGGCTGGAATATGAACGCGCCACAAACAAGGCCGTAAAGGAACTTTCTCCCCGGGTACGTACGGTTTTGTGCACTGCCCTGAACATCCTGTTCTATGAAGTAATCAACGTCACCTATGTATTCATCCGCGGTTCCGCGCTGACTCCCGGCCATTTCCTCAAGGCGTTGCTGGATATACTGCTGACCACTCTTCTGTGCCTGGTCCTCCAGTTTCCGCTGAGAAGGCTCATCCTCGGCCGCAGCACTGAAACCCTTGTTCTGAAGAACGCACCCGTTGTATTCCGGAAAAGCTGAGGCTTCCGTCTGCTCGGGAAAACGCCCGGAAAGGAGTAAACCGAATGGAAAAAAAGAAAATGTCCCCGGAATTATGGCGTTATGCCGGATTCCTGGTCATTATTTTCGGTATATTTGTCTGGCTGGTTTCCGGCCTTGTCAGCCTGCAGCTGAACCAGTCTGATATTTATGTGGAAAAAGCGGAGGAGACCCGGACCAAAACCATTGCGCTGCGCGGCAAGAGAGGAAGCATTCTTTCCTCGGACTCTGTCCTGCTGGCGGAGGACAGGCCCATTTATAACGTCACTTTCCAGAAGGATGTTGCCTCTAATTCCAAACAGCAGTATGAACAGTATACCCGCTCAATTCTGGATACGATCAGTATCATTGAAAAAAACGGCGGTACCATGTCCCTCTCCTTTGTCATAGAACGGGACGAAAGCGGCAACTGGCGTTTTAATTTCGGCAGTAAAGTTTCCGATTCCGTCCTGGAAACACGTCAGAAACAATGGCGTTCCAATAATTATCTTACAAACGATGATAAATACCACACAGCCGAGCAGTGTATTGAAAAACTGAAAGACCGGTATCAGCTTCGTGTGGAAGGCGATCTCGAAAACGTCATGCAGAAGGAAGATGCGGATAAAAAAGCGATCGCTGACATGGAAAACAAAATCCTGGTTTCCGAGGAAGATATGCTGAAAGTCATGTCCATCTATTCGGAAATGCAGATGAACGTATTCAATTCCCAGCCGATTGTCATCGCCACCGACGTAGGCCTTGAAACAGTTATAGAAATTGAAACCCTTTCCATGTCGCTTCCCGGTATGAGCGTTGAAATGGGTACAAAGCGCGTATATCCCCGTCACAAACTGGCCTGCCAGATTATCGGATATACCGGCGCTATTCCCTCCCGTGCCACCTGGCTGAATCTCCAGGCCCAGGGTTATTCGTACAATGATACCATCGGCCGCGACGGAATCGAGTATTCCATGGAGGATTCCCTTACCCAGAACACATCAGACCGGAAGGGATACCGCATTGTGGAACGCGACCAGATGTCGCGCATCATCCGTACGCTCCCGGACAGCCGCGATCCTGTCGACGGCGATAATGTCAAACTGACCCTGAATGCCGCTTACCAGCAGGAGGCGGAACGCTGCATCGCGATGAATGTGGCTGAAGTCCGCAAAGGCCAGGATGAAAAACGTAATTCTGAGTCCTGGCTGGAAGCGAACAAAAAGGACATCCTGAACCGTGACTGGGCAAAATACCCGCTGACGCTTGCTGAACACGGCTGCCTGGTCGTGCTGGATATGCAGTGCCGTGTACTCGCGCTGGCAAATTATCCGACCTATGACCTGAACGCGCTGGTATCAGGCCCGAAATATGCCAATGAAATTCTCTCTGACTCCCGTAACCTGCTGCTGAACTACGGAATCCATGCCCGCGGAACCCCCGGTTCCATTTTCAAAATGGTTACCGGCATGGCCGCCCTTTGCGAAGGAAAGCTGAAGGATCAGGAGTGCATTTCGGACCTGGGTTATTTTACATTGTACAACCAGGACCTTAACACCGCGCCGAAATGCTGGATCAATAAAAACTACCGGTATAAACATGCCAACCAGACCATCGTAGACGGCCTGAAAAACTCCTGCAACTTTTTCTTCTATGAAATTTCATCCCGCCTTGGTCCGGACCTGCTTTATTCATACGCGGATAAATTCGGCCTGACATCAACAACCGGCATCGACCTGCCCGGTGAACTCCGTTCTGTGGTCGGCTCCCAGAAAACGCTGTACAACACTGATAATCCTGTTAACGAAGCCAATCAGGACACATCTCTCCCCATCATCGTTTTTAACCAGATCAAATCGCACCTCAATAAGCAGGGCCAGGTTCGCAACATCAACTATGATGACGAGCGTCTCTCCATCTGCGCGAAACGTCTGATGGATATGGCTGTAAAAACCAACGAGTCTCAATGGCTCGAAAATATGCGTTCCATCCTGATGGGAGAGCTGAGTATGACCAAGGAAATGGTCTATCTCCAGTCCGTTATCGGTGATACCTACAATTATATGAATGATATCAAATGGGGCGGCGGCCAGACTATTCTGACCGGGATCGGCCAGTCCGTTACCGTTCTGACGCCCCTTGCTGTCGCGCGGTATGTATGTACTGTCGCCAACAACGGCAAACTGTACAACGTGTCCCTGATCGATTCCATTATTTCCCCGGACGGTGAGGTAAAAAAGGAACGTGAACCTACGCTGATCAACACCATCGATGTCCCATATGCAGATTACTATTTTGATCTGATTCACCAGGGAATGAAAGGCGTGGTTGACGAATCCGGTACAGCTGAAAAGTATTTCAAGGGCTGGGAGTATAAAGACCAGATCGCGGCGAAAACCGGAACCGCCCAGGTTACCTCCATTGACCTGGAGAACAACTCCTGGTTCGTCTGCTATGTTCCCTATGAAAACCCGGAAATCGCCATTGCCTGCTTCATCCCGAACGGTTATTCCGGTTCTGAAGCTTCCATCGCGCCGAAGGCCTTTGTTGAATGGTTTATGAAACAGAAATCGCTTCGCGGTGTGGACCCTGTACTGCCCAGGGGTAATTCACTTGCGCCGTAATTCAGGAGGAGAGAACACATGTCCAGAGTCTATGCGGTCGCTTCCGGTAAGGGCGGAGTGGGTAAATCCGTCATCACGGCGAATCTGGCGGCAGCGGTTGCCCAGGACGGGATCCGTGTCCTGATTATCGACGCGGATATCGGCCTGCGTTCCCAGGATGCCCTCCTTGCCCTTGAAAACAGGGTGGTCTATGACCTTGTCGATGTTTCCAGGGGAGACTGTCTTCCCGACCAGGCGATTCTTCCCTGCGAACAGTTTCCTTCCCTTCATCTTCTTCCCGCTGCCCAGTTTGAAAGGGTAAAGTCCCTCTCCGCTGAAAAGTTCAGGAAGATAATCAGCTCGCTTCGCGATCATTATGATTATATCTTTATCGATTGCCCCGCCGGAATTGAGCGCGGCCTTCGTACTGTCCTGAAATCCGGTGTGGATGATATCATGCTGATCGTTACACCGGATGATATTTCCGTCCGCAGCGCTGAAAGGGCCGCCCAGGTCATTGAGGAAAAGCAAGGGCCGCGCCCTTTCATCATCGTCAACCGGCTGAATTATGACCTGGTCCGTTCCGGTGAAATGATGTCGGAACAGGTGGTGGCCCAGGTCCTTGATCTGCCGCTTCTCGGTGTGATTCCGGAAGATCCTGCAGTCTGCCGTTCCGTTCTGAAACACAGGCTGTTTATCAGCTATGACTGTGAAGCCCGCAGCGCGGTCCTGCGTGTTTCCTCCAGGCTCCGCGGATGTATTGTCCCGCTGCCCGCGTCTGCCCTGAAAAAAAAGCGGCGCCTGCGCAGTCTGTTCTCCCGTTCCCTGAAGGAGGTGGCCCCGATTGACGATCACTGAAAACAGGCGCGCCCGCGCGCATATTGATATTGTTCTGATTGCCCTTGTTTTTTCCATGTCCCTGTTCGGTATTGTTGCGATCTGCGTGGCAACCTACTCACCCGGCACTTCCCCTGATACTTCCTTCCTGAATCATATTTTCCAGTCCGAAAAAGCCACCAAGCAGTGTTTGTTTGTCCTGCTCGCTCCGCTGGTTGTCGGCGTAATCACGGCCTTTCCCCATGATGTCCTGCGCAGAAGGGCCGAACTTTTCTACTGGATTGGCTTTATTCTGCTCTCAGTAACAACGATTTTCAACAGGGCTGCCGGCGTCAAAGCCTGGCTGGATATTATCTGGGGTTATACCATCCAGCCTTCGGAGTTTATGAAACTGGCCCTTGTGCTTGTTCTGGCCAAGCACCTTTCGCGCCAGGACCGTCCCATGTCCGACATGAAATCTTTAATCCGGATCTTCATGCTTGTCGGCGTTCCGGGTATTGTCATCCTGCTGGAAGGTGAAACCGGTTCCCTGATGGTGATCATTTTCATGTTTGCCGTCATGATGTACTTCTCAAACGTCTCCATGAAAACCCTCGGAATTCTGGCCGGGCTTGCAATTCTCAGTATCCTGCTTCTCTGGGGATATATGAGCCTGACCAACTCCAATGACTACCGTCTTGCCCGCATCTCCGGCTGGCTGGATCCGACCCAGTATTCCTCCTCTGACGCGTACCAGCAGACCATGTCAAAAATGACCATCGGCTCCGGCGGCCTGACAGGAAACGGTATGTTTGTTACCGGCGCGATCTCCCAGCTGAATTATGTCCCCGCTGACTGGACAGACTTCATCTATTCCACAATCGGTGAAACCTGGGGCTTTGTCGGCTGTGTTTCTGTCCTCGCTGCCTATCTGCTGATTCTGCTGAGAATGCTTTATCTTGCCTGGTATACCCGTGATAAATTCGGCAGGGTGGTTATCTGCGGGGTTATAGGCATGCTGTTGTTCCATGTCCTGGAAAACATCGCCATGACCCTCGGCCTGATGCCTATTACCGGTATTCCGCTTCCGTTCCTCTCCTACGGCGGTTCCAATATGATGACAAATATGGGCGGTGTCGGACTTGTTCTCAATGTCACGCGCAACCGTTCCCTGAATACAGCGGTCAGCACACCCCAGACCTTTTACAATCCGTACCGCATTCACAAACGTTTTAAAACCAAAGGATATTGATCTCCCATTCGGGATTCCGGAGGTGATCGTATGGACAACCGTTTTAATGAGGATTTTCTGGTCCGGGGCAGTTCCTATGCGGAAATCATGGACAGTACCGTCCTGCCATGGCTGAAACAGCGTGAAACTGCGGAATATATTCCAGGATTCCGGGATTGTCCGCTGTATGCGGTCTCCTGGCAGGCGGATAACCCGGCCGGGACGGTCTTCATTGTCCATGGCTTCACGGAAAACGCTTTGAAATATGCCGAACTTGTATGGTCCCTTCTGCATCTTCACTATTCAGTGGTTGCCTATGACCAGCGCGGGCACGGCCGGTCCTGGCGTGACACCGGAATCAGCGGCAATTCTGTTACCCATGTGGATCGTTTTTCTGAATATGTGGAAGATTTTCGGATCATCTGTGAGACATACCGTTCCCGGATGCCCGGTCCCTTCCTTCTTTTTGCCCATTCCATGGGCGGTGCGGTAGGCACGCTTTTCCTTGAACAGCATCCGGGTTTCTTTTCCGGTGCGGTGCTTTCCTCTCCCATGGTCGCGCCGGATCTCGGCGGTATCCCGGCATGGTTTGCTTCCTTGCTTTCAGGAATTGCCGGACTCTTCGGCCGGCAGAAAAAACACCCTTTTTTCATGAAACCGTATTCCGGACCGGAGGATTTTTCCTCCTCCTGTGCGACGGATCCCGGACGTTTTTTCTGGTATGACAGTATAAAAGAGCGGAATCCTGAATTCCGGAACAGCGTACCCTCCTGGCAGTGGTCCCGTGAAGCCGTCCGTGTAACCGGAAAAATACTTGCCCCCGGAGCTCCGGAAAGAATCAGCTGCCCGGTCCTGCTCTGCTCAGCGGAAATCGATCACAGCGTTCTTCAGCAGCCGCAGGCTGCCCTCATTGATCGGATTCCCGGTGGAAAACGGATTCTGGTCAGGAATGCGAAACATGAAATCTACCGTTCTGTAAATGACGTTTTCTTTCCCTGGTGGCATGAAGTGCTTGCTTTCTGGTGCGGAATAACTGCCGGCCGGCAGTCGTAAAGGAGAGGCAATATGAAAAAAAACAATTCTGTTTTCCGGGTTATGTTTATCCTGGTGATGTTTCTCTGCGTCCTCTTTACGCTCTGGTACCTTCCCTCGGTTCGTATGCGCCGCTTCATCCTGCAGGATACTCAGTCCAGGCTTGAGTCCATGCAGGGACAGGTTCGCAAACAGCAGTATGAATATGACCAGATCGTATCCGAACTTCCTGAAGTCCAGGCTGAGCTGGACAGGATAAAACCGCTCAGTGAGGAAAAGGAGGATGCCGTCCGGACGCTGAAAGATGAGCGGAAACGTCTGCGCAATGAAAAAAAGGAACTCACCAGCCTTGCTGATGATGCGGGCCGGAAGGAGGATGCGGATCATGAATAAGCAGGTCAGGATTATTCTCTGTATCGTCATGGCTGCCGCGGTATTGCTGATGATGTCCTGCGGTCTGAATTACATCCGTCTCGGAAAAGAGCTGAAACTGATAGAAAACCAGCTTGAACAGGCTTCCGCTGAAAAAGAATCGATCGTTTCGGAAAAAGAACCGCTGTATGATGATCTCCAGGCAAAGAGAAAGGAACTGAACATAACCACTCAGTCATTGACGGAGCTCACTGAAAGGCAGGAGGAACTGAAAACCGAAATTGAACAGCTCCGGCTTGAAATTGATGAGCTGAAGGCTCCCGGAACACAGGCTCCGTGAGAGCTGTCCGCGTTGTTTTTCATGCATCAGTCCGGTTTTTGAATGATTCTCCGGAACAGCAAGAAAACTATTGACATGATTAAGTCTCTGTGATATATTATTCGGCGTTGTCGGGTCACGTTTTCATGCGGGCTGAGGCAGCCGGTATCTGGGTGTGGCGCAGTTTGGTAGCGTGCTTGAATGGGGTTCAAGAGGCCGGAGGTTCGAATCCTCTCACCCAGACACAGACCTTCCGATTGATTCGGAAGGTTTTTTGTTGTCCTGCTTTTACCATTTTTATACAGGAAGATGCATTCCCTGTTTTTTCGCTCGCTTGTCAGGTTCGGTATTCTGTTGTAAAATAAATTTTGTTTATTCTCGGAAAGGAAGATGCTAAGCATGACTGATCTTGAAACTTCGCTGCTGGATATCCTGCGTGATGACTGCCGCATTCCTCTTGAAAAGATGGCCGTGATGACCGGCTCATCTGTTGAGGAAGTTGCGTCTGCCATAGAAAGCCTTGAACAGAGAAAGATTATTCTTCGTTACAGCCCGATGATCAACTGGGACCGTACAGACCGCGACCGCGTGGAAGCCATGATTGAAGTCCGTGTCACACCGCAGCGTGACATGGGATTTGATGCGATTGCTCGCCGGATCTATCGCTTCGATGAGGTGAAAAGCGTTTACCTCATGTCCGGTTCCTACGACCTTCTCGTGCTGGTGGAAGCCCGCTCCCTGAAGGAACTGGCTGCCTTTGTTTCCGGGAAGCTCTCTCCCCTGGAAACCGTCACGGGAACCGCTACCAGTTTTGTGCTGAAACGCTATAAAGAAGAAGGCGTGATCTTCGATGGCGATGATTCTGATTCCAGGCTGGTGATTTCGCCGTGAACTATGACCGGTTTCTGAACAGTCGGATCGTATCCGTTCCGCCCAGCGGAATACGTCGCTTCTTTGATCTGGCGGCTTCCCGGAAAGACACCATCTCCCTGGGCGTCGGCGAACCGGATTTTAAAACCCCTTACCAGATCCGTGACGCCGCGATCAATTCGCTTGTTGACGGTGAAACCCAGTACACTGCCAACCGCGGCATTCTGGAACTGCGTGAGGAAATTGCCGGATACCTTTCCGGCCGGTATCATATTTCCTACGATCCCCGGAAGGAAATTCTCGTGACCATCGGCGCCTCTGAGGCGATTGATCTGGCTCTCCGTGCGCTGATTGCGCCCGGTGATGAAGTGCTTGTCCCCGATCCCAGCTATGTTTCCTACGCTCCCGGTGTCATTTTTGCCGGCGGCACGCCTGTGCCGGTTGCGACCCGGCAGGAGGATGATTTCAGGCTGAAACCGGAACAGCTTGAAAAAGCTGTGACAGGCAGGACAAAACTGCTGATCCTTCCGTATCCGAACAATCCCACAGGCGCCGTCATGACAAAGGAAGACCTGGAGGCAATCGCCCGGGTTATCCGGAAGCATGATCTCCTTGTGATTTCCGATGAAATTTATTCCGAGCTCGTGTATGACGGCCATACCCATGTGGCGTTCGCCTCCATAGACGGCATGTATGACAGGACTGTCACCATCAACGGTTTCAGCAAGGCTTTCGCGATGACCGGGTGGCGTGTCGGCTATGCCTGCTGCGCGGAAGAAATCATCACCGTCATGAATAAAATCCACCAGTATTCCATCATGTGCGCCCCCCGGCAGGGCCAGATTGCGGCAGCCGCCGCCCTGCGGATCGGCCGTGAAAACAACTATGAAAGTATCCGGATCATGCGGGAAAGCTACGACCGCAGGCGCCGCCTGATGGTGGATGCATTCCGCCGCATGGGGCTGGAATGCTTTGAGCCTTACGGGGCCTTTTATGCCTTCCCTTCCATCCGCCGCACCGGCATGACCAGTGAGGAATTCTGCTCCCGCCTGCTGCAGGAGAAGAATGTCGCCGCAGTGCCCGGCAATGCGTTCGGTGAATCCGGCGAAGGCAACATCCGCTGCTGCTATGCTACCGCTGTTGACAAAATCAATATCGCGCTGGAAAGAATGGCTGATTTTGTCGCTGAAAATTCCTGATTCCCGGAGGAAAATGTATGTTAAAACGTTTTACGGCTTTTATGCTTATTCTTCTCCTTGCGTTCACGTCAGCGGCTCTTGCTGAGGATTCCTTCTACGACATGGATGAAGAAGAGGACATTTCCATTCTGGATAGCATCGAAGTGGAGGAAACGGAAACGGCCGCGGGCGTCGTTGATACAGACGGTTCCACAACCATCACGATTACCTGCACCGGCGATTTTACAATCGGTGAGGACAATTACCACCGCAAAGGCAAGAAATTCAAGGATGAACTGAAAAACCACGGCAACGATATCAATTTCACCATGCAGAATATGCGCAGCATTCTGGAGCAGGACGATATGACGCTCGTGAATTTTGAAGGGACATTCACCAATACCAAGCATGTTCCGGACAGCAAAAAAGGCAACAGTTTCCTGTTCAACATCGATCCGGCCTATGCCTATGTCCTTCCTCAGAACTCCATCGAAGCCGTCAGCCTCGCGAACAACCATGTAATGGACCACGGCACCGAAGGCTATGAGGATACAAAGAAAACACTGGATGATAACGGTGTCGTATTCTCTACTTCCGAAGATGTCGGCACCTTTCCAGTCAAAGGCATCACCATCGCCATGCTCAGCTATCTGTGCATCGACCGGTATGATAAACCCGTCGGCGAATACAGCAATCTCTACGATAAAGTTGCCGCAGACATCGCGACGCTGAAACAGCAGTATCCCCTCGTAATCGTTTCATTCCACTGGGGAAATGAACTGGATTACACCCCTACCGAAAGGCAGAAAAAGATGGGACATATTGCCGTGGACGCCGGTGCGGACCTGGTCGTCGGCCATCATTCCCACCGGATCAATCCCATTGAGGAATACAACGGCAAATATATCTGCTATTCCCTCGGCAATTTCTGCTTTGCCGGGAATGACAAACCCAAGGATATGAATTCCTTTGTCTTCCAGACTCGTTTTAAAATCAACAGGGACGGGGACATTTCCAATACCGGCTTCCGGATTATCCCGATCCAGATCACATCGGTAAAGGACCGGAACAATTACACACCGACGCCCATCACGGATGACCTGAAGATCGAAGGCATCATCTCAACACTGAAAGATAACGGAAAGGATTTCGGTGTCAGCGAATATCCCCTTGAATGGAAGTAATCTGTTATACTGGCCTGGTTATTCCATTTTCTTAAACCGACGGGACGGAAAAACATTTTTCTGTCCCGTTTTTTTGTTGTCGGCTGCATCGGTAAAAAAACATACCGCCTGCCTGTCCGTTTGTCCCGGTAATACCCGCTTTCCGTGATTTTGTTACAATAATTTAATATTTTTGACCACAAGATGTAGAGTCCGGCTGTTGACCTGTTTCATATATTTAGTTATTATATTAAAGAAATAATAAAGATGGGGGGAATATAGGATGATCACCGGTCAGACAGTCAAACCGGTTTTTCAGTATAAATTCCGTCCCCTGATTCAGGACCAGCGTCTCATGGACGGCGGATTCACCGTCATGCTTTTTGAAAACCGTATTCTTTCCTTCAGCACGTATGACGCTTCCGGCTGTTTTATGGATGAGCTTTGTTTTTCCCTTCCCCAGCGGGTTATACAGTGTTTTTACAGCCTGCTTCGGAATGCGTCAAGCTGGCTTGGTGACACGCCCTGCGATCTCCGTGGCGCCAGCATGACTGCCTATGCTTCTTCCTTTGCCTTTGACGGGTATGATCCGATCCGGGTCTGGGGAATCAACGATCTTCTCTGCCAGCCATCCGGCTCACAGCTCGGATTTTTCACCCGCCATCTGTACGTGCTGTTTGAGGATGTTGCCAATCTTTTCGCTGAAAACGGAATCAGGCTGACCCTGGATGGTTTCACCTGGGATGCGAACAGAATACAGCCCTTCCGAAAAAACCAGATGTACGGTTCCGGCCGGCAGGGTGTTGTGTAAACACTCCCTGCCTTATTTTTTTATTCTGAAAGGATTTTTTCCATGACTGTTTCTGAAAAATACACCGCCTGGCTTCACTGTCCGGCTATGCCGGATGAGCTGCGCGCGCAGCTCGGTTCCATGGATGAGGAAACCCTTTATGACAGCTTTTACCGGGATCTTGCGTTCGGCACCGGCGGCCTTCGGGGCGTGCTTGGCGCCGGCACCAACCGCATGAACCTTTTTACTGTCATAAAAGCCACCCGCGGCCTGGGCGCTTATCTTGCTGAAAACTTCACAGATCCGTCCTGCGCTGTCAGCTATGACAGCCGGATCCATTCCATGGATTTCGCGAAACTGGTATCCGCCGTCCTTGCGGAGATGGGAATCCGGGTCTGGATTTACCCGCTGCTTTCCCCCACACCCATGCTCAGTTTCGCTGTGCGGCATCTGTCGGCTTCCGCCGGTGTCATGATCACGGCATCCCATAATCCGGCAAAGTTTAACGGGTATAAGGTATACGGACCTGACGGCTGCCAGATCACCCCTGAAGCCGCGTCTCGGATCCTGGAGAAGATCAGACTGCAGCCGGACCTGCGGGACACGGTTCCCTCCTTTGACAGGTATGTGGATACCGGTATGATCCGCTATATTGAAAAGGATACCGTTGAGGCCTATTACAGCTCCGTTATGCGCCTCAGGACCCGTCCCTCCTCTTATCCCCTTCATGTGGTCTATTCGCCCCTGAACGGCACAGGAAACCTGCCTGTACGTGAAATTCTCCGCCGTCTCGGAAATATCCGGGTGGATATTGTTCCTGAACAGGAATTCCCGGACGGTGATTTTCCCACCTGTCCCTATCCGAATCCTGAAATCCGGGAGGCCATGAAACTGTCCATTGAAAAAACGCTCGAAACCGGTGCCGATCTTTGTTTTGCCACGGATCCGGACTGCGACCGCATGGGCGCCGGCGTCCGTACCGGCAATGAGGTCGTCCTCATCAGCGGCAATGATATGGGCATTCTGATGCTTGATTATCTCTGCCGCACGTCCCTTCCCGCTGCCGGTCTTCCGCCGGTGGTTGTCAAAACCATTGTCACCACGGAAATGGCCGGCGCGCTCTGCCGGAAATACGGTCTTGAGCTTCGCAATGTCCTGACCGGCTTCAAATATATCGGAGAGCAGATCGGCCTTCTGGAGGCCGCCGGCCAGGAAAGCCGCTTCTTTTTCGGTTTTGAGGAAAGTTACGGGTATCTCTCCGGCACGGATGTCAGGGATAAGGATGCGGTCAATGCGGTGCTTCTGCTGTGTGATATGGCGGCGGACCTGAAATCCCGGGGGCTTACCCTCCTGGACAGGCTGGCTGAGCTCCGGAAGGAATACGGCCTGTATGTCCAGCGGCTGCTGACTTTTGAATACGAAGGTGAACACGGCGCGCGGCAGATGCGGCAGATCATGGAGCATCTCCGTGCTCCCCTGGATTCATTTGGTGATCCGCGCATGCGCGGTGCCCGGAGAACAGATTACCTGAACGACCCGACCGGGCTGCCGGCCGCCGATGTCCTGTCCTTTGCGGTCTCCGGCGAAGATCAGTTCATTGTCCGTCCTTCCGGAACTGAACCTAAAATGAAAGCATACCTGTTTACCCGGGCGGATTCAGCGGAGGAAGCTGAACAGCGTCTGGACCGGCTGCAGGAACTGGTGGATTCCTTCTGCCGGGAAAAGAAGGCATAACAAAACGGACTGCCCTTACAGGCAGTCCGTTTCTTTTACGGATCAGAACCGATTCTGGCGCTGTGCTTCGAAGCAGTCACGGCAGTACACGGGACGATCTCCGCGGGGCTGGAAAGGCACCTGGGTCTCGCAGCCGCAGCCGTCGCAGATCACAGTGAACATGGGCCGGGGAGCGTTTCCGTTGCCGTTCTGGGCTTTACGGGCGTCACGGCAGGCCTTGCAGCGCCGGGGCTCATTCTGGAAGCCCTTCTCGGCGTAGAATTCCTGTTCGCTGGCGGAGAAGATGAATTCGTTTCCGCAGTCACAGCAAGTCA
>JAEEGL014962184.1_pt1 | contig 14523 bp, 11 predicted proteins | sample 9134231 | NCBI WGS metagenome assembly JAEEGL01 (sample SAMN16246548, study PRJNA631951) | gut metagenome | biome: gut microbiome; feature: rumen; material: fiber-attached | host: Bos | place: Iran: Karaj | collected 2018-10
CACATTAGTAGTAGTGTTGATAACGATAATTGTTATGCGTGTCATGTAAAAAAATTCGCTCAGGGAGGGTGAGTATATGAAAAAGAATATTTTTAAAAAGACACTCAGTGGCGTACTGGCCTTAAGCTTTCTGCTCGCGCTCACAGCGTGCGGCGAAGGTGGTCAGGAAGAACAGAAGATTACAAGCGTTACAGAAGAGAAAATGACCGTTGTCGATATTCCGATTCACGACCCGAACAACGAGATTGCATCGGAAGTCGTAATCAAGCAGACGGAAACGGAAACGGAGACCGAGACCGAAACGGAGACCGAGGAAGTTACAACCGAAGCGCCGACGGAGCCGGCAACCGAGCCACGTCAGACTGGTGGAGCTTATAGCTACACTATCTACGGAGATATTAATATCCAAATGGATATTAATATTGATGATTGGACTAAAATTAACAGCTCAGGACATCCTATGTTCCTCTTGGCTCAATTAGCGCGCTCGCTCAATTGGGAAAAAGACTCACAGTATAGATACATTTATTATTGCGGAGCTTTGTCGATAGTACTAGATATCGATAAGATTGGCTGGTCTATTCATCCGTCTTTCGATCCAGATAAAGAGAGCGACCAGGTTTGTTTTTTCCGTTTATCCTATGTGAAATCCGAGGATATGACGACTGCCTTTTATCCTTCCGAGGAGCGAATCAATAATTCTCCTCGACTCAGCTGGGCTAATTTTAATTTTTCCAAAAATGAAGAAAAGGTCGCATACTATATTGCACCGGGAAATCCATGTCAATGTCTCACAAGAGATGACGCGATCCTGATTGCCTTCTTATTATGGCAGACAACAAAAACGCCAGGAGAAAATCCGATTTATTACTCGGATCCGAATTTCGAAAGATATGCCAGCACTCATGTAGGCGATGAAATTGGCTACTATTTTGCTGAATGAGTCGCTATTTACTGTGTTATTTCGTAAACCCAACACTCGACGATTAAGCCCCTGGTTTTGCCAGGGGCTTTTTTATGCGGTAATATTCTGCCGACGACGCGAGTCGTAGACGATATCCGTCATACTTCGTTTCTCTTCATTAAATAGCCGCGCTAGCGGAGAGTAATCTATGTCTAGTTCTATCATTGATTCGTCGTCATTTTCAATCCTTGGCGTTGGATACATGGCAACTGGGTTATATTCAAATGCGAATTCGGCGAGTTTGATTACGTTTAGCGTAGCAATAACGTTGTCTTTCGTAAGGCCAGAGTAACGTGCAAGCATACCTTCATATGAATAATCGATTGGATGCTCTTCGTAGTATTCTGCTATAAGTTTTGAGACTGGTGACTCTTCAATTAACCCCTCAGCTTCAGCGAGTTGCTGATCTTCGATGAATCGCTGATATTCTTTTGCTTCACCCCAGTTGATACTTTCAGTTGCGCCCTGTTTTTCCTTGGCGGTATTTCCCACAACGCAAGATTCGCCGGAGATCCACCCCATATTCTTAACCTTGCTCTTGTTCGATAGAATGTCGACAATATCGCCAACAACCGGCGTGGCGCCAATGACGGAGGATGCTATCTTGTCGCCAACATTATTGCTACCACCTTGCGTACTGTCTACTTCGGCGGCGATATTTTGGTCGGCGAGACCAAACGGAGAGCTACGTTGACCGCAATAATAGATATATTTTGCCAATTTGCTCTTTTTGCCAATAATTGGTTCATTGTCCGCTTCTTCATCTTCGACGTCTTTGAGATTTTGCCATTCTTTACTTTGGCCCTCGGCGGCGGCTTGAGCAATATCAGATACATTCATCGACACCGGCATACTAAATGATGAAGACTGCTCTGACAGCGAATCGACTTTATTTACGACATCTGCCGGGTGCTTACTAATTGTCGAGACGTCTGTAATAATATATGGATTACAGCCGGCATCGCCGACGGCACCAATATCGTCGAGGTTAGGACAGTATTTCTTAGTATAATCCGCCTCAGATTGAGCCTTAATGCCGGCGCTAACCGCAGACGAACGCGGCGTTAACGACTTAAAGGCATTGCCAACAACCGTACTCACGCCATTAAACGCGCTTGTGACGGACGTCATTTGTGACGCTATTGGTATCATCTTTGTAGCGAGACTGCCGAGGAAAGTATGTTCAGATGTAATATCGAACGGGCTACGCGTTTCACGCTCATAGCGCGCCTTGTCTGCCAGGACTTTGTCTTGCGCTTGATAATACATCGCAAGACTATCCTTGCTTGCAACGGCGCCGCCAGTGAACTGATGCCTACCTCCCATATATGAGTTTGCGCCAAGGAATAGCGCATTCCCCATATCTTCGCCCGCTACTTGAGTTATAACTTTTCGCGAAAGGAGTTTTACGATAAACGGTACTGCAATAGCCACAATTACGCTCGTAAGGAATGATCTTAATGCTCCTTTAATAAGCTGCATAACACCCTTCTCGATAAAGTCTTTTATGCAGAAAGTTAAAAGACACGAGATTATTGTAGCACCAATACTCGCATAGGCGGTGTAGATACGCGCAATAGCGCAACTACGAAATGCCGATACGCTAACATCAATTTTATCCGCTACGCCCGCAAGTATACTCAAAAGACCATTCTTAGAGTCGCCCGTAAGCGAAGTGAACATATTTTTGGAGACCGTATTATAATTCATACTCTTGATGCTTGGATCACTCGGATTAGCAGCCCTCTCTTCATAAGTAGCTTTTATGCCCTCTGACTCCATCGCGGAACGCTTGCGCTCGGTGACGGTAGTCTTTCTCTTAGATTTATCTTCAGTGCTACCAGATACCGTAACCTCTCTGACGTCTTCCCATTTATCTTTTTCCGGTTTCGTAAGCGATTCGAGGATATGGGTAGTCGGAGCATTACTATTGCCCGCCTGTCCACTCTGGATACCCTCAAAGACGGTCGCGGCAATCTTTAGAAGCTGCAAAGCTTGCATTGCTGCAATGATGGCCGTTAACGCTCCAATCGTATCAGAGATAGCGCAATAGATATTAACGACTTTTGATGCGCCGCCGATTACCTTGTTAATGGTGCCGCTAATAGTTTGTCTGACTTCGCTAACTTTTTTCTTAGATTTTGCGCTAATCGTGCCTGTCTCCGACTCATTCACTTTCGCCGTGCCATCAGCCTCAGTTTCGACAGTATCGCGATAGTCGCCCTGTTTAGTAGGCTTACTTTCTTCTCCAGATTCATCAGCATCGGTTGAGCTGCTTTCCTCCTCTTGTTTCTCCTCCGTTTCCCTGGCGGTCACTTTCGTTTCGATATCGCTCGCGGCCTCAGATATGTGCTCCCTAGCCTTTACGCCGGCATCTTTGTCGCCCGCTCGGTAGCCGTCTTCTTCAAAGGTATTCCGCGATTTTATGCCATCCTTTTTGAGGAATTTGTTCATTATTTTACTAAACCAACTCCGTTTCGAGCTCCATTTCTCATAACTTTCGTCATACGCATTCCGGAAGCCGTTGTCCTGTTCGTACATATCGTTGAAGAATATTTTCCCATCACCGGCCTGACTGGCGTCGGCGACGACGGTCTTGCCGTTATACTTCATGACTTTTCCGCCGCTACCAGAATCTTCAAAGGTAATGCCGTTCTTCGCGAGTGCCTTAACTTGACGACTAGACGGTTTGAACTTGTCCTTGCGGAAAATATAGGATTTAATACAGCTTTTGTCGCTTTGATTGGTCTGATATCTCAAGAATATGCGCGAGCGCAAAGAATGAGTGGTCTCCATCGAGTCAAAGGTATTCGTAAGGCGCGACATGAGACTGAATGGAAGGGCCATTTGACCAATGAAGCTACCACCAATACAAAGCATAAGAATTAGAAGGACGACCATGCCCGGGCCAGCCTTGCGAAAGTTCGATTTCGCATCCTTGAGCTTACCCATTTTAACTGCATTGAGGCCTTTGACGGCACTCTTCATGCGGCCGGCTTTAGAATCATCCTCCTCTTCTTCCTCTTTTTTACCTTTTTTATCCGAGAAGACACTATTTTCCTTCTCGCCGAGAGTTTTGCTCTTGTCATTTTTGTTTTTACTGGCGCCGTCCTCGTTCTGTTTGAGTTTGTTGCGGCTGGCCATCGCCTTGGTATAGGTAGCGTTATCTTTTTTACTCTTCTCAGCTTTTTCGCCGGACTCAAAATTTTCGGCGGCATCATCAAAGTCGCCAGACTCTTTGTAATAAGCTGCACCCGCCATAGCCATAACTGTTTTCAATTATATCATAGTTATGCTTAATTCGGTTGCTTTATTAGATGAAATATGTTTATAATTATGATAGGAGTTTTATCTATGGCTACGAAAACAAACAAAACAAAAACATCCTCTTATATCATCGCTGGAGTCTTAGCAATAATTGCGATTGCTGGCATTTCGTTTGGCGTATTCGTATTAGTCCGCCAAATTAGATTGCAAGAAAATCCGCGCCAGAACGACACGCAGAATACTAATACGGCCGATACTCCGCTCCGTACCGAAGAAGACCTACAAGACGAAGAAAAAGTTGCCGAGGCTAGCAATGACGCAAAGGACCGCATGGAGGCGGACGATAACGTGACAACTACCGTCGAAAAAGATCAATCCGGTCTAATAATTGCACGTCCAGAAATTAGCTATGTTGCCATTGAAGATGATAACATCGTCGCGGGCGGACAAATTCCAAATATTAACGAAACTGAAGGCACTTGCACATATGTATTCACAAAAGGCAGTACAACTGTAACCGAATCTGCCGAAATCTTGCCGAATCCTAGCTATATTTCATGCGCGGCCGTTCGCATCGCAAAAACGAAGTTTTCTGCCGGCGAATGGAACGTGAAGATTCTATATAAATCTAATACAGCGGAGGGCGAAAGTGCGTCGCAAAGTATTACAATTCAGTAGCATTCTAGCTTGCGTTGCTTTTGTTGCGGTTTTTTATGGACTCGCAATTTCTAGTACGCCAACAACTGAAGCAGTGTCAGCGATGGACTTTAATGCTGGTAATATTATCGACGATGCGGTTTTTTACGATAAAAGCACAATGTCGGTAGCCGATATACAAAATCACTTGAATCGTTATATGCCGGTTTGTGATACATGGGGTACGGGCGCAGTCGGTAGCGGGCGTTCGATTAATGGCCGTTCGATTCCGTCATGGACATCGCGTGCGGACTATGCTCGTCAAAAACGCGCAGCCGGCGACTCGCGCTACCACGATCCTCCATATGTTTGCGTTCAGAATTACTACGAAAATCCAAACACACATGAAAACCTCTATGACACGCACAATGAAATACGCCCAGGCATGATTTCGGCAGCCCAGATAATCTACGACGTCGCGCAAGAATTTAATGTCAATCCGCAAGTACTACTCGTTATGCTCAAAAAAGAGAGTTATGTATGGGGGGATAATTGGCCACTTCGTTACGAATACAATACCGTAATGGGCTACGCATGTCCGGATACGGCTCCATGTAATTCGAAGTACTTCGGTTTTTATAACCAAATGCGTATGGCGGCATGGCAGCTAAATTATTATAAGAGCCATATTTATAGCTATAATTACCGGCCGTATGCCGTTAATAATATTCTTTATTCGCCAGACGCGAGCTGCGGTCGCAAGTCTGTTTATCTCGAAAATATTGCAACCACTTCACTTTATATATACACGCCATACACTCCGAACGATGCTGCACTGCGTGCTTATCCAGGCACAGCGACTTGTGGCTCATATGGCAACCGAAATTTCTTCATGTACTTTAACGAATGGTTCGGAAGCACACATGCGCTTCGCTATGTCGGCATGGAGTCTCCAAGATATATGACCGTCATTCGAGATACGACAAAATACAATCCTCGAACTGGTCAAACCGAGCATGTCGGAGCTGGAGCAAAAATATTCTTTAACACTAAAATTTCGTTGTCTAATACCCTATATTTGCGCTCCGATAGCGATTCTAATTATCTCTATAAATTCGAGGACCTACAAGACACTACGTGGGATTGGTTTACTATGGCTACTCCGAGATATCTGTCAATAAAATCCGATTCATCAGTAGTAAACATTAATACTAGGACTGCCCTTGAAAAGAATACGCCGATAAAATATTTTGATTTGAAGATGTACACGCCAGCAGGAACTATGTGCCTACGCTCGTCTAAAGACCCTTCGTACTTCTGTGCAGACTTTGCTACGCTTGATGAAGTGAATTGGGAAAAGACGGATTTGACATACTCAAGAGAATTAAAAGTTCCATCCAACACACCATACATAGACCCAACCACACGAAACGAGACTAGCCGAACGCAGTCTACGAGTACATTACGCTTCAGTAAGAAAGTTTCACTTCCAGATTTCGGTGACTGCCTATTCACGGACTCTAACCAGAATACGTGTGTCTTGTTTAATAATACCGAGGAGATTGTAACAATGCTCGATACTCCACGGGTTCTGCAAATTAATCAAAAAACATATAAAATTAATAACAGAACCGGTGCTCCCGACAAGTCATTTATGCTCGATACGTCGATCGTGCGTACATATGTCGCAAAAACCTACGTCCGTTCGAGCGGCTTCGATTTATGCATTATTACGGAGTACGATTACAATAATAACACTGGAAATTGTATTAAATATTCCGATACAAATGAGACAATTCAAGATGTTGACCCACAATCATATGTAACTAACACTAGTCTCTATAAATACCGCATTAATGAAAACGTAAAAAACGAAGACTACTATGTCATAGCAGGAACTAAGAGGACATTCGTCGCAAGTTCCTTCATTCGACAAAATAATTTTGGTATCAAAAAATGCCTATTGACTGAGTATGATATTGAGCATAATTCAAACAGCTGCCTCTTCGAAGAGGCGCTAGATAAAGAAGATTTATAGCCTACTGATTGCTTGTTCGAATTTTGCGCCGCTAATTTTTTTGGAATCATACGGCTTGCTCTTGACGGCTAACGCTTCTTCTATTTTAGCGACAAGCAAGTCTTCGTTATTAGCATCATCATAGTTAATGATTGTTAAGTTCGGAAAATAGTGTTGCTTGATATACTGAATCTTATTTTCGTAATGGCGATGATTGTTACCGTAATTAATACATAAAGTATTTTTGCCAAAGATTACAGAGGATAGCAGGACGCCATGATAGCGCATAGATACTATTAAATCGCTGTTATTATAGAGCTCAGAAATATCCGCTACACTAAAGTTATTTTTCGCAATAGTTATTGATGTATTTTTAGGGATTTTAAGGTCGTTAATTATTCGTTCATACTGCGCAACATCGTTATCGCAGAAGTCGAAAAATGGAATAAAGGTTATCTCGGTTTTTGCTTTTGCTACCGATGAGCAGTGTTTAATTATTTTCTCAATAAAAGACTTATCGTATTCATAATTATCTTTCCCCTCATGATTCATCATTAATGAGATAGCTACCCGAAGATTACTGCTAGTTGTAGGTTGAACGGTATATTTATTTAATAGTGCAAGATCGTCAACAATATCGATATTTGACGTATCGATGCCGGCTTTTTCTAGCGTCTTGAGACTGTTCGTGTCTCTCAGTGAAAAGTGGGTTGCATTTTTAATAATAAAACTAAGATCGTCGATGAAGCGACGATCGGCTATTTCTCTATTCGCGCTAACGCCTTCGACGATTACCCTTTTTCCCATCTTAATCATTGCCTTAGAGATAGTCATTTCGCAATATGTTAAGTCTGGATAATTATCAAAATGATATCTTGTGTCGTCAAGAACTGCGCCACCACCCCAAATGATTGCATCGAAGTGTTTCGCAACAAACATACAATCATCCACTTTTCTAGGATAATGAATTGTATCATATGGACAGTAAGCCGTCACGTCAAGATTTGGGTTTGCTGCTAGCATTATCGTGACATCATATTTTTTCTGATCAATTTTATCAAGGACCGCATTCAGCATCAATTCATCGCCATAATTTCGTGCGCCATAATAGCCGCAAACTAGAATCTTTTTTCTATTACTCTTGTCGCTCGAATGTTCGATGGCTTTCAATAGATATTCCGCCGAAATATGCTGACGTTCATCATTTATACTACGGGCTATGCCGTCAATTTTTTCTTCAAAATGGCGCTCGGCATCCTTAATTGAATCGACCTTTGCATTAACCGCTTTAATAGCTTCGCTATTGTTATCTAGCTGCCGCCTAACGATGGCTGATTCGTTGCTGAAATTGCGCGTAGAGATAGGAGAGACGCGGCGATACGCCTTTTTTATAATTCCCATGTCAATAATTATAACATTTTTCACCCTCGCTGTCTACGTGCTAAAATATAGTTATGGAACTTAGCTCATTTACTAGCACGGTTTTATATTTAAGCGTGTTTTTACTCGCAGCTATTTTAATGTTTTTTGGCCACAAAAAGCATTTCAAATCCTTAACGATACTCGCGATTATTCTACCAATGTTGCTAGCCGGTTTTCGCTTTAGTGCCGGTACGGATTCGATGACGTATCGCAATTTTTATCGCGAAGTTGGCACAGAAACGATGGCAAAAACAGTAAAGCGCATCACGGACGGCGAAATGGAACCAACTATTGTCGTTTTGGCACGCGCCGGTAATGCAATGCATCTCGATGCGTCGTTTATGTTCATATTTTTTGCTGGCGTTACTCTCATCGCATTCTACTACACGTCGAGGAATTTTAGTAAAAACAACTATTGGCTCTACTATAGCTTAATTCTATTTATGGTTTTTCCAGATAGTCTAAATATTATGCGGCAGGTGGCGGCCATCAGCCTGCAGGCACTTGCGCTTAGTAATATCATGCGCAAGCCGAAGTGGTCGGGCATCGTTCTATTGTCGCTCTTTTCGGTGAGCTTACATTATTCATCCGTACTACTGCTACCCGTTTTATTCGTTCCGGCGATCGTTAAGCATATCCATGGCCGAAGCTTGGTGTTAATTATGACACTTCTTCTTGCAATCTTTTTGCTAGCGTTTCCACTCATGATCGACTTCGCATCGTCGATCGGAATTCTTTCTAAGAAGCACCTGCTCACACTGCTTACAACGGGCGGATCGCTAGTAAATATAAAATTTATCGGCGCACTATTTCTCGCAATAATATATCTACTGAATTATCGTCGCGAACGGGATAAAATCGATAAAACTTTGGGCGTCCTAATGCTTGTCGGTACGATCTATTCGGCGGTAGGCTTTTATTCTGGCTATGTCGGAAGACTCGCGAATTTCTTCTGGGTATTTATTGTCATTGCCGGCACTAAGCTGATCCTAAAACTTTGCGAAAAACCAAAAAACCAAGCCGCAATCGTGCTTGGTCTTGGAGTAGTATATTTCGTCATTTATTATGCCATTATTGGACTTAACGAAATAGTGCCATACAGTTTTGTTTAGATTTTGGTTTCGAGTGCTTTTTTGATAACGTCGTCCATGTCGTAATATTTATACTCGGCTAGGCGGCCGCCAAAGATAACATTCGGTTCTTTCTCGGCTAACTCGCGATATTTGTCGGCAAGCTGATTATTCTTGTCATCATTAATAACATAGTACGCCTCTTTTTTCGGATCGTCCCAATCGTCTGGGTATTCATAGGTAATGATGGTTTTTGGCGACTCGGTCGATTCGAAGTGTTTGTGCTCAATTACGCGCGTATAGTCGACTTCATGGCCGGTATAATTTACGACGGCGCAGCCCTGATGGTTTTCTTCGTCGAGCGTTTCGGTTTCAAAACGCAAAGAACGATATTCGAGATGACCATACTTAAAGTCAAAGTATTCATCAATCATGCCGGTATAGACAATAGTCTTAGCCTTGGCACGATACTCGTCGGCTTTATCAAAGAAGTTTTCGCCAAGACGGACTTCGATGCCTTCGAGCATTTTTTCAACTAGCTTTGTGTAGCCGCCAATTGGAATGCCTTGATACTTGTCATTAAAGTAATTGTTGTCATAAATAAAACGAACTGGGAGACGCTTAATAATGTCGGCCGGAAGCTCCGTGCAATCACGATGCCACTGCTTCTCCGTGTAGCCCTTGATAAGCTTCTCGTAGATACTGCGACCAACAAGCGAGATGGCCTGCTCTTCGAGATTCTTTGGTGTTTTGCCGTCCATTTCTTTGCGTTCTTCGTCGATACGCTTCTTGGCGTCGGCTGGCGTGAAGACGTCTGGCCAAATTTTGCTAAAAGTATTCATATTAAATGGCATGTTGTAGATTTCGTTACCAATACGAGCGACCGGGCAGTTCGTATAACGATTGAACTCGACGAGCGAATTTACAAATTCCCAAACATCTTTGTAGTCGGTATGGAAGATATGTGCACCATATTTGTGGACGTTAATACCGTCAACGTTTTCAGTGTAGACGTTGCCAGCAATATGGTCACGTTTGTCTATTACTAACACTTTTTTGCCCTGCTTTTTGGCGCGATAAGCAATCGTAGCACCAAAGAGACCAGCACCAACAATAATATAATCGTACATTTGCACTCCTTTTAGATTATTTTATCATAGGTGGCGATAGCGCCAACAGAGATAAACCGAGAACAGTTTGGTTAAGACGCGACTTCCGCCGCCGGTGACACGATATTTTTTGTCTTTCTTGAGATATGTAAAAATGTCCGGATGGAGAGCTTTTATTTCATTAAATAGTTCTTTGACGTCATTCGTCATGTCGCGACGATCGTTTACGAGAACAATAATATCGAAGTGGTTAATCACATAATCTGAAACTTGATGCGCTAAATAATCGCGAACATTCGCTTCTAACTTCGAGGCGTTGCGCTCATAAAATGCAAGGAGCTGATCAAGAATTAAACGATGCTTCGTAAGATTACTGCGCATCTTTTCTGGGCTCGTACTTTGCCCCGGCATTGCGACGCGGTAAACATATATGTCGAGATCATAATAAATTGCCGTCTTAACGAATGGGATAGGAAATAGCATATACTCGGCGTCCGTATAAAAACCTTTGTCGAGCTTGACGTGCTTTTTCATGATGTCGGTACGGAAAATGAGATTATGCATCCGAATTGGCGGATTGGCGTCATATTTATAATCGGCAAAATCGAATACCTTGCCAACAATCATATTTGAAGGCTTTGTCGGCTCCTGTAGTTCTTTGCGACCATTATGATAACGAACGTAATTCGTAAATACTGCGTCCACATCAACATCCTTGAGATAATCAATTAGCTCGGCGAAGTCGTCTTGATTAACCCAATCGTCGCCGTCTACCATGCGAAAATACTTGCCAGTCGCATTCTTGATGCCTGTATTAACAGTTGAACCGGGGCCATTATTGGCCTGGCGAATTAGCTTGATGGAATTTGGGTATTTTTTGACATATTTTTCAACTATTTCTGGAGTCTTATCAGTTGAACCATCATCCACTACTAATACTTCAATATCATCAATATAGCGCTCATCGCAAAAAGAATTAAGATTATCCTCAATCATTTTGCCGAGGTTATATGATGCTACGGAAATTGAAAGGATTTTCGTGGCTTTTGACATATTATTATTTCCCCGTTTTGTAATCAAATTTTATAAATACAATAGCGGCGGCAAGGACGAGCATAGAAATAGCGGTGATAGCAGAGGAAATAAGCATAGTTTTAGTCGTAGGCTTTGACTCTACTACGTTTGATGGCTGATCTAGAACAGTCACAAAATAATCGTTCTTTTCGCCGTAGGCAAGAGCTATGATCTCCGTAGCATTATCTACGACAAGATTGACGGTTTCCTTAATATCCGTAGAGGTATCACCGCTAGCATTGATCTCAAAAACGCCACGATTGCCTTCTACGACCGAGTAGTTTGCAATTTTTACCTCGTCAGTTTCACTAGCTTCGGAAAGGAGCTTGCGGCTACCAAAAACATCTGCCAGCTGTGTATACGAAGAGTATTCAGAACCATTGTTAGCCGAAGGACTATAAACAGATATTTTGGCACGAGAACTAAAGGAAGTTGGACGAGTTGCGCCATAATACGCACCAGCAAGAGCGCCTAAGATAAAGAAGATAATTAACAGGAGTACTGAATGTCTCAATTCTTTAAAGTAGTTCCGAAAAGTGAAACCTTCCTTCGCCATTAGGCTTCCTTTACTTTATTTAGATAATTTATCGTGTCACGCATTGCGTCGTCGACGGTCAGTTCGGTCTTCCAATTAAGTTCTTTGGCGGCTTTTTCTGGATTTGCCCACATCTCAGCGAGATCGCCAGCGCGGCGCTCGGCAAATACGTGAGGTAGTTTTTCGCCACTGGCCTTTTCAAAAGCAGCAATCATTTCCTTGACACTAGTTGCGCGCCCAGAACCGAGATTATAAATATTGACGCCAATCGAAATGTGATCGAGCGCAGCTACGTGCCCCTTAGCAAGATCAACGACATGAATATAATCGCGGCGGCAAGTACCATCCTCGGTTGGTGAATCGTCGCCATAGACCTGCAGCTCTTTAATGCGCCCTTCAGCGACACGCATAATAATTGGCATGAGATTATTTGGGATGCCGTTTGGATCTTCGCCAATTAGACCAGAACTATGTGCGCCAATCGGATTAAAGTAACGCAGAATCGTAGCCTTAAAATCTTTGTCGGCAACAGCATAATCTTTAATGATTTCCTCAATAAAATACTTAGTACGGCCATATGGATTCGTAATGCCGGTACCAGTTTGCATAGTTTCAACAAAATTTGGCGATTCCTGAATGCCGTAGACGGTAGCGGACGACGAGAAGATAAGCTCTTTTACGCCATACTTCTGCATCGATTCGAGCAAGTTAACAGTTCCTGTAATGTTATTACGATAATATATAAGCGGTTTCTCGACTGATTCGCCAACTGCTTTAAGGCCGGCAAAATGGATTACGGCATCATAGTGGCCATTTGCGAATATTTCGTCAAGTTTTTCGCGATCAAGAAGATCGACTTCATAGAACTTTGGTTTTTTACCAGAGATTTTCTCGATTTGATCAAGAACAGTTACTTTACTATTAAATAGATTGTCGAGAATCTCGACTTCATATCCGTTCGCAATTAACTCCACCACTGTATGCGAACCTATATATCCGGTGCCTCCGGTTGCAAGTATCTTTTTCATATATACATTATATCGTAATGCGAATAATTTTGTAAAAAATGGTTTTTGTAGTATAATATACACATGTTCGGGGTTTGGCGCAGTTGGTAGCGCGCGCGCTTTGGGAGCGTGAGGTCATCAGTTCGAGTCTGATAACCCCGACCACAAAAGCCTATTCGGGCTTATTTTTATGCCTTTAAAAAGTCCGGGAATAAATCCCGGACTAATCTTAGAGCTTAACGGCTCTTAAGAATTTCCGCATTTCGTGCTGAAATTCCCCCATCGAGCCACTTGTAGGCTCTGTCAATACCGCAACCGCGGCATTAAGCTCGCTACGCTTCTCGCCGCCAGGCATAAATTTCTGGATATTGCCAGCATAAGTATCCTGGTATTCGGGATTGTCGAAACGTTTCTGACCGATTTCAACAATCGAATCCGGATACGGCTGCTGAATTGCGTAATAAACATTCTTGCGCGCCATGATAAGGGCGGTTGGATCAAAACACCATCCCCCATATTCAACCCAACAATGAGTTGATTTCTCGGGACCGAATTCGTATTCATAGGTCTTTAGACGAGCCTGAAACATCTTGGCGCTCTCCGGAAAACCATAGGTTAATAGCTCGGCACGAAACTTACAGCGACCATCATTGCCTTTTTCGGGTCGGTAATACTTAATTCGCACCGCTACCGGTAAGCCACCAAGGATTTTGCCCTTATAGCGCTCATAAAACTCATCGTCAAATGGCTTCAGGTCGTCTGAGCACATGGCATTTGCGACGATACGGTTGCGCTGGCGCATATAGCGAGCCTTTTTGAAACGTTCTAGCATATTATCCCCTCCTTTGCTAGAAAAACTAGGTTTTAGCCTCTGTTCTATATAATATAATAAGTGGTGCTCTTTGTCAAGAGTTACATGCCCGGAATCTGGAAGGCACTCGGATCATTATAAACTTGATCTTGCATGACAGGATTTACGCCATTAACGCTAGGGCTCGCCGATGCGGCTGAATCACTCTGCATTTCTTGAAGATAGGCAGGCTGAATTGGGGCATTCGGATTCGGTGCCGGCTCAGCGACAGGGGTAGTATTAGCAGTTGGAATCTGCGGTTCCGGCATAATCGGTTCGCTAGGAGTGCCCTGGATGTTCTGAGCAAATTCTTGGGCACTAACTGGCTCAGGAGCCGGAGTATCGCTAAAAGAAACAGGCGTAATTTCCTCTGTGACTGGGGCTGGGGCTTCAGGGTCGTTTCCCAAATCAAATGGAGCTGGAGGTGGCGGCAAAACCGTATCGTCAGAAGGCATCGGGAGCGGCGGCGCAACGAATTCAGGCGCGTTCGAGTCAACCGCTGGTTGAGCTGGCGGAACGGCTGGGTCGACTACAGGCTGAAATTCTGCGGCCGGTGGCGTTATTGATTGCTC
>JAEEGL015576551.1_pt1 | contig 14523 bp, 11 predicted proteins | sample 9134231 | NCBI WGS metagenome assembly JAEEGL01 (sample SAMN16246548, study PRJNA631951) | gut metagenome | biome: gut microbiome; feature: rumen; material: fiber-attached | host: Bos | place: Iran: Karaj | collected 2018-10
ATAGCAGTACACTGCCATCACGACGTACCCCAGGCACAGATAATAGTTTTCAAAAACCGGGACCTGAAGACAAAGCGTGAAAACGACAAAAAGTGCGATCCCCATTCCCGTTATGCTGATCCTCCTGACGTTGTACAATGAAAGGCTCTCCTTTTCCTGAGCGTTCTGCTTATACTATACTATATCAGAATCTTAAGCCGATGTACATGATATCAGGGTCAAGAGCCTTCTTCCACGACAAGCTTGCCTGACTGTAACTGTTCCGCCTGTTACGTTCACTGTAACTTTACTGCCTTTAAGGTGTATCAATAAATATGAACAGTCTGCATTACAACGCTTTTATATCTTATAAACACGCCCCGGCAGATATCGCGGTCGCAAAAGACATCCAGCATCGGCTGGAGCATTTCCGCGTGCCGAAGGCGATCCGTCAGAAAACCGGCAAGAACAAAATCGAGCGCCTTTTCCGTGATCAGGAGGAGCTTCCCATCACCAGTGACATCAAGGGTGACATTTCCTATGCGCTGAAGGATGCCGAATTCCTGATCGTGATCTGTTCCCACATGACCAGGCAGTCCACCTGGGTGACCCGGGAGATCCGTGAGTTCCTGAAATGGCACGACAGGAACCACATCCTGACGGTACTGGTGGACGGGGAGCCGGGGGATGTGATCCCGGAGATCCTTCTGGAGGAAGAAAAGGAGCCTCTTTCCTGCGACTATCGGGCCGGTATCCGGAAAGCGCACAAGACGGAGATCCCGCGGCTTGCCGCGGCGCTGCTGGGCTGCTCCTACGATGAGCTTGTCATGCGGGCCCGCCAGTACCGCCTCCGCCGGCTGGCTGTTTTTTCATCGATCGCTGCAGTACTTGCAGCCATTGCGATCGCCTATCTCATCTGGAGCAACCGCCAGATCCGCTTCAATTACCTGCGGGCGGAAGAAAACTACGAAAGGGCCGAGGAAAATCACCGGATCGCCGAGGAAAACTACAGGGTCGCCGAAGCAAACCATCAGGAAGCGGAGCAGAATTACGCGCTTGCGGAGGCCAATTATCAGGAAGCGATGGCGAATCTGGAGCAGGCAAGACGCAGGCAGTCGGTCTATCTTTCCAATGAAGCCCTGAAAGCCCTTAATACGGAAGAGCGGGTGCTGGCGGTACAGCTGGCAATGGCAGCATTTCCGACGCCCGAACGTCCATACTGGCCTCATACCGCCGTGGCGGAGCGTGCTTTGAGCCAGGCCGTGGGCGCCTACACATCCGACTCTCTGGGAATGCAGAATTACAGCGCCTTAAGGAACCTGAAGCTTCGCGGGGCCATTTCCGATTTCTTTATTGACCGGAGCACCAATACCGTTTATGCGTACGATGAGTATGGCGATGTATCCGCCTGGGCGCTGTATCGGAAAGCGGACTCTTCCGATACAGGCCGGCTGTTCCGGCGGGAAACCGGATCCGATATTTTAAGCATGGGACCGGGGCCGGAAAACCTGCTTCTGCTCGAAACAGGCGAAGGACTTCTTGCCGTTGACAGGCGGAACGGGGAAACGAAGTGGGAATTCTCTCACAAAGAAACGAAATGGGCGTTTTCTCATGGGGAAGCCAGGTGGTTTTCTCCCGACGAATACGGCGTGGAAAGGCTGAGCCTTCACGGGCAGCGCTATGTGATCTCGGAGGATGCGGTATTTGTCGTTGCAGTCTGGAACTACATGCCTACCGTAAGCGATACGCTGGCAGACGTGAAAGGCGGCATCACAGAGGAAAGCGGCGAAAGAGCGCCTTACCTTGTGACCGTCGGCAGGATCGATCCGCAAACAGGGCGCCTGATCTGGGAAAGCGAGCCGCTGGGCGTGTCTGTTTACCCCTTCCTGTCGGGTTCGAATGATGCCGCTGCCGTTTCCGGTGATTCCCTCTGGTTTTCTCTCCGCTCCAGGGAAGGAAACTCACGGGATGAAGCCCGGATCTACCGCTGTGATCTTGCAGGCGGGGTGATCGAAGAGATACTGACGGATGCGGCTTTTCAAACGGTTGCTGCGATGCTGCCCCTCGCGGACGGAAAAATCGCGGTGTGCGGGACCGTATCCGGAAGCTCCTATTTGCAGATGGACTTCGGTCACATCCTGGCACCGGTCGAAATCGCCCTGGTCTGTCTTGATGACAGGACCGGGGAGATCCTCTGGCGGAACGGTTTTTCTTCCTCCGCCCTCAATTATCTCAGGAAAAAGTATGCTCTAAAGTCTCTGGATCCTGCAGGCCCGGACGGACAGGCGAAACATCTTCTTGCCTGTATTTACGCGGATGAGATCTTTGTATTTGACCGCCTTAACGGGAGCCTTGTCCGGCAGTCCCGCTTTGATGCCGCGGTGGCAGGCCTTGCCTGGTTCCGTGACGATTCCGGCTGTTTTGCCATGCTTCAGAACGGGAATATCGGCGATTTTGAACTGGGGGACGATGCGCTGACCAGTCAGATCACCTTTAAAAAGAATATCTCCGGCGCTGAGTATTATATCCCGGAGGGCGCTTTCCAGCCGGGGTATGTGGTGAAGTCTTCGGATTCATCCATGCTGCAAGTCTTCGGTTTCCTGTACGATGAAGAAAGCTTCTTCCCGGAAGGCGCATCGTCTTATGACTTCTCGCCCAAACAGGCGCTTTCCTGCGGAAAGTTTACGGTCATTCCCGGAGAGACCGGCGGCGAGCCGGTACTGGATATCTATGACCGAAGGGAAATGCAGCTTATACATTCCATAAAGCCGGCTGCACTTCTTCCCGATCCGAAGACGGATCTGAAAGATGTCCGGCTGCTCGGCTCTGATCCGGAGGGAAAACAGCTGTATGCCTGCGCGGAAGGATATCCGGAGTACACGGACCGGACGCTCCTCGTCCTGGATCCGGAGACCGGAGAACTCATAAAGACCCACGGCCTGCGGGAACTGACGCCCCTGAAATCCGGAGGAAGCATTTTCTACGTGGGATCCGGAGGGAACAGGCTGGTCTGGGCTTTCCGGCAGCAGGGCTCTAACAGCGGCGGCGGAGCGGAAGCGGACGTGCCCGTCCTCTGTGCAGCTTCGGCTGTCATGGATGAGCTGGGAGAGCTGAAGGATCTTACCGTTTCGCAGATACCGGTACCGGAAGAACTCCGTAAAGCAAAGTATTATTCGGGCATCCTGACGGATGACGGAAACTGTCTTGTGATCACCGGCAGGTCCGGGATCCTTTCCGGCAGCGCGCAGGAGGAATGCTTCCCGCCGCTTCTGTACCGTGTTGCTTCTTCGGAATGGAAGATGCCGGAAGCCGCTTCCCTTAAGGAAATCCTGGCGGCGGATCACTCGGAAGAGCTTGGACTGACCGCGCTTTCCGACGGGGAGGAGATCGAAGTATGGAGTACCGACGGAAGCCTCAAGTACCGGATCCGGGACGAAGAGGCTGGGACGAAAGCCCTGCATTTTTATCATTCCGACCTTCTGGTGATCTGGTCCGACCACAGGGCGGCACGGTATCGCGCAAGCGACGGGAACCTTCTGAGCAGCAATACCTTTGCCTACTATGCGGGCGATATCCCCTCTTCCGGTGCGGAGTGGTTCTTTTCGCAGGATCATATCCTCGTAAAGACCGGCGACATCCTGAATCTGATGGATCCGGAGGAATGGGGATGTGTCGCTTTCGTACAGCATACCTTTGGCTATGATCACGAAAACCGCAGGATCCTCTGCTGGCACATCATGGACCGTGACAGTCAGGGGAAACGGCCTTATACCGTTCGCTGTTTTACGGAATACTCACCGGAGGACCTGGTACGGAAGGGGACGGAGTTCCTGAAAGGGGAAGCCCTTTCGGAGCGGGACCTGGCTTATTACGGGATCCAAGAGGCTGCGGATACAGAAACAGGAGGTCGGGAATGATCAAAGACGATCGGCTGAGACAGGAGATCCAGAGACTCAAAAACGCTCTGGAATCACGGGGAACCCCGGAAAAGCCTTCGGATCCCGTGCTTCGCTCCTTATGGGAAGCCCTGCTGCTGGCGCGGCGCCGTTATGAGGAAAAGCTGCGGGAGCTCAGGCAGGCTGCGTCCGAACGGGATGCCTTCTACAGCGACATGCAGCATATCAGAGCAGAACACCATCTGGCGGAGGAGATCCAGAGGAGCCTGCTCCCCGGGGATGCAGAGGCTTTTCGCGAAAGTCACAGAGCAGATCTGTTTGCGGATATGGATACCGCCTGGGAGATCGGCGGGGATTACTACGATTATTTTCCGCTGAATGAAAGACTGCTGTTTTTCTGCATCGGGGATGTCTCCGGGAAGGGCGTTCCGGCAGCGCTTTTTACCGCTGTATGCAAGACCGCGTTCGCCGCGAAGCTGCGCAGCATTTTTAAGACATGGCATCCTGCCGCCGTGGCCGGTGCGGGAGCAGGGGCAGAAGCGTATGAGGATGAGATCGGAAGGCGGCTGGAATCGGTCTTTTCCGAAACGGCGGAAGAGCTGTTTCGGAGCCAGCATAGCCGGGGCAAGCAGTTTGTTACGCTCTGGGCGGGCATCCTGGATGCGGAAACCGGAGAAGTGACCTTTGTCAATGCGGGTCACGAACCGCCGATCCTGGCCTGCGGGGATCAGACGTTTCAGCTTCTGGAGCAGCGCGGCGGCATGCCCCTCGGAGCGTTCTTCAGCAGCAAAAAACCGGAGATGAACCGGTACATCTCCGGAAAACGAAAGCTCGGACCGGGAGAGACACTTATCCTGTATACCGACGGCCTCACCGATTCGGAAAACGAAGAAGCTTCAAGGTTCGGCAGGCAGCAGATCCTGGATACCCTGGGTTTATTCCCTGTTCTTTCTTCCTCGTCCCGGGAGACCGTGTCTTTCCTTGAGCGCAGGATCGGCGCCTATGCCGACCGCGGGGAGCGGGACGACGACATCACGATCCTGGCGCTTAAGTACCTGAGCTGACCATGTCATGTTTTCGGTGCTGAAGTACCCGGGCAGGCCTTGTCTTCCGGGGCGGGGGCAGCGCTGGCCGGATTCATCCTGCGGTCCTTTTCCTGCTCCGCCCTGCTGAGGTCTGCATAGGGCGAAAGCGAGGGATGCAGCTTTGCGAGATCATCCCTGGCGGTCCCGTAGCGGTAGCCCTCCGCGCTGCGCATATAGGCGCACCAGCGCCGGTGTTCGGTGACGGACCGGACGGCTTCGCTTGCGACAAGCGCCTGCCGGTAGGGGAGATGCAGCGCCGAAGCCATGGAGGAACGCCGGAAATACTCGTACATCTCGAAGGTTTCGGGTTCCTGCAGCCGGCTGTGCATAGCCAGCGCCTGTTTCTCCAGGGGGTCATCCAAAAGCCTGTCGATGGAATAAACACAGCGGTTCTGGCCGGCCGGTTCGATCTGGTAGTACTGTCCGCGGAAGTTTTTGAAGCTTCCGGGATCGATCAGCGCGGCGCGGGCGTCGTCCGATACGACTGCCTGGATGCGCGGCTTCTGTCTGGCATCCGCCAGGTGGGATACGAAACGTCCGTCTTCTATGGCAAGGGCCGTATAAAAAGCCCGCAGTTTCATGGCAAGGGCGATATCGGCATCATCCGATCCCAGGTCCGCGACGGCCCAGGAACAGTCCGGAAGCTCCTTCAGGAGATCGAACAGCCTGTTTCCGGATAAACAGATCCCGCCATGGAAGTGAAGATCGTAATAATCCTCGCCCATGCGGGGACGGGAGCCGCGCTCCGCCACGCCGGGACAAAGGGCGTCAAAGCGGTCTTTGACGGCTGCGTCCTCATCGAAAACATCCGCCCGCAGATAGTAGCCGTCCATCTGGCAGAACCAGAGGAGCGTGCGGAGGAGCGCCATGGAATAGCGGTGAAGCCCGAGCAGGACCACATTGATCCATTTTTCGGAGTGGATGGTAACAGCAAGGTCAAAAGGAGAGTGCGCGGCAAGATCCCGGCCGATCTCCGTCTGCAGAAGGTCCGCGCGCCGGAGCTTCATGGGATGCAGATGCCGGCTGTAATTGCGGATGTTCAGGTTGTCGATCAGGGCTTCACTTTCCGGGGCGGAGGTAAAAACATAGACGGATACGGCAGAATTTCCTGAAAAACGCCCGGAAAGAAGCAGGGCGTCGCCCATGTTGCGCTGCGCACTGCTGTCCATGAGCAGGATCACGAACCGCGTCCCGGAAGCCGCCCGGTCCGGGTCCAGGGACGTTTCCAGGACATTGTGCAGATCTGCTTCAAAGAGCTGTCCTGTCAGCTGTCCGGCCCGGTTCACCAGCAGATTTGCCTGCCCGGCATTGGAGGGGATGTTGGAGAAAACGATTTCTGCATCCTGCTCCCGGATGCTTTCGGCCATCGCGAGAGAAGCCTCCGTCAGAGCGGAAAACAGATAAATGGTATGCCTGGGATCTGCGCCTGCCATGGAAGTTTCCTTTCTGTCGGGAATTTGGGAGCGCTGCGGCAACGCAAAGCGGGAAGCAGCGCGTGCCCGGCTTTTGGCGTTCTAATGACGGAACGCCTGTTCTTTAAAAAGATACACACGGAAACATCTCCTGTTACAGCTGTCTGCGGCGGACGGGCGGTTCCGGCTTTTTCATCCGGTGTAACAATTTTGACGAAGAAGTGTATCAAAAGCATATGGACGGCTTGAAACAAACGATGGAACTGTATCCTTCCCTTGAGACCTGGGACGAGATACGCCCGGGGCTGTTCCGGGAGCTTCTGGAACGCGGGATGCCGACGGACCGTGTCACGGCATTCCTGACTGCCGCGGAAGAGATTTTTGTGAATATCGTTGCCTATGCCTTTCCCGGTGGCTTTGGCGACACCGATACTTTAACGCTGCAGATAAAGGAGCAGGATCTTCCGCCTCAGGCCATCAGCCTGATCTTTACGGATTCCGGGATCCCGTTTGATCCGGCGGCGGTCCCCCCGCGCCCTCCCGTAAGCAGCTTCCGGGGCCTTGCACCCGGCGGATGGGGCATCCATATGGCAAAGGAAAAGTCGGACCGGATGGTGTATACACGGTGTGAGGGAAGGAACATCCTGGAACTTACAAAATATTTGGAGAGTAAGCGGTAAACAACGGATTTCGTACTGGAGAGTAAACGGTAAACTATGGATTTTGCAATCGAAAAAAAGGGTAACTATCTGGTCGTTATGCCTGCGGGCGATCTGAAGACGGCCGAGGCCAGGGAATTTGAGGCGCTTCTGCTGGAACAGGCGGAGAAGGAACATCAGATGATCCTGGACCTTCAGAATGTCAGCTACATTTCCAGTTCGGGACTGCGCGCGCTCCTCGCAGCGCAGCAGGCGGTGGACGAGACGGAGGACGGAGAGCTCATCCTCCGGAATGTAGCGGCAGAAGTGCAGGATGTCCTGTCGTCCACAGGATTCCTGAACGTGCTGACAATCCTCTGAACCGGACGGCAGAATACACAAAAATCACGAAGAAATTGCGTTTTTTCTTGTTTTTTCCTACAATTTCCTGTAAGATGGAAAGGTATTTGGGGGATGTATGTCTGAAAAATACGGACCTGAAGTAAGGACTGAAGAAACAGCAGGAGCATTGGAAGGTATCCGGGCTGCTTTGAAGAAATGCAGTGATGCCGAGGTGCTTCTGAATGGTTCGGATGAGCTTTCCGGAATGGTACAGGCAGATTTCCTGAACCCGGATGAATTGAATGAATGGGAGCTTGCCCAGGCCGCAGGCGGCCGCCTTGATCCCGGAAACCGTATCTGGAAAAAGGTCCTGACCCTCGTGATGAAGAAGTAGGAAACAGCCAGGAAACGGAAATGCAGTCGGCAGAGTCGTTTGAAACCATATATCGGGAACATTATAAGCAGGTTTATCTTTATATCCGCCGCCATGTATCGAATGAAGCGGATGCGGAGGATCTTACCGCAGTCGTTTTTGCCCAGACCTGGAAAGCCTGGGAGAGTTATGATCCGGACCGCTGTCCGATCCGGGCCTGGCTGTACATCATCGCCGGGAATCTTCTGAAGAATTATTACAGGGACGCGAAATCCACGCTGTCTTTGGATGACGAATCGCTGGCGGGAACAAACGCGGGCTTAGCGGAACTGCAGTGTGACAGCATCCGGGATACGCAGGAGCTGATGGAGCTGCGCGAACAGCTTGTCGGCACACTGAAGGTCCTGGATGAGCGTGAGAGAGTCATCATTGTAAATAAGTATTTTTTTGATATGAAAAACAGAGAGCTGGCAGACCGCCTTGGCATCAGCGAAGGCAATGTGCGTGTCATCAGTACGCGCGCTCTCAAAAAAATGCAGGAGTATTTGAAGCGGGAAACGGCCTGAGCTTTCGGACCGGTTTCGCCGCTTCTTTTCAGGACCGATATGGCACAAATCTATCGAAAAAAACTTCTGGACCGGCTTTCTTCCCCTGAACAGCTGGACCGCATGATCCCCATCACCCAGCCCATGACCTGGCTGGTGATCCTCGGCGCGGCGCTGATCTGTGCCGTGGTGCTGCTGTGGACTTTCACAGGTTCTATCCGCCAGACGGCTTCGATCAGCGGGGTCGTGACGGGAGATGGAGAAATCGTCTGCTATGTGCCGATCAGCGAAGCGGCCATGCTGAAGGCAGGCGATCCCGTGGAGATGACTGCAGTTTCCGGCACCCGTGCAGGAGAAACGGTGCAGACCACAGTTACAGGAGTGGAAGAACGGATCGCCGACACGCAGGATATGGAAGAGGTCCTTCAGAATGACAGGCTGGTAGCACTCCTTGGCGGAGAAACGCCTGTTCAGGAGGTCCGCCTGCAGGCTCCCGAGGGGGGCCTTCCGCAGGGCGCGCTGGTCCAGGGCCGGTTTACGGTCGTTGACGTAACGCCTTTCCAGTACGCATTTTCGCTGTACTGATTTTTTGTAACCCGCAATGAGGAAAATCGACGTACGCTTTAGTACGGAGATTTGACGAATGCGTACAATCCCGGAATGCGGCTTTATGCCGCTTCCGGTAATTTCGGAGCAGAAACAGTTGAGAGTCAAAACTCCTACAATTTATCAGATGGAGATGGTAGAGTGCGGTGCCGCCTCTCTGGCTATGATCCTTGCTTATTGGGGGTGTCATGTACCGCTGGAGCAGCTCCGTGTCGATACGGGAGTGACAAGGGACGGCTGCAATGCGTTCAATATCCTGAAGGGGGCTGAAAAGTACGGGCTGGAAACACACGGCTATCATAAGGAGATCCCGAATCTTCTGAAGCTCCCCATGCCGGTCATTATCCACTGGAATTTCAACCATTTTGTCGTGCTGGAGGGCACGAAGGGGAACCGTGTCTACATCAACGATCCGGCCTTCGGCAGGCGCGTCCTGACCCTTGAGGATCTGGATGAATGCTATACGGGTGTCGTCCTGACGTTTTCCAGGACCGGGGAGTTCCGGAAGATCAAAAAGAACAGCAGTTTGAAGGATTTCATGCTGTCCCGCCTGAGCGGCCAGCGGTCCGCGCTGCTTTCCCTGATCCTGCTCGGATTTCTGCTTATTCTGCCGGGATTTGTCATGCCGACGATTTCCCAGCTGTTTATTGACAGGGTACTGAACGGAGGGGAAACATCCCTGGTCTTGACGCTGGTGCTGATCCTGTGCCTGAGTGCCCTGTTCCAGACCTTTCTCCGGTATTACCGCGGCAGGATCCAGATCCGCCTGAACCAGAAGATCTCCTTGCTTTCAGCCCATGCGCTTTTCCGCCATATGTTCCGGCTGCCGGTCAGCTTTTTTGAACAGCGGGATCCGGGTGAGCTGGTTACGCGCAACGAAAACAACGATAGCGTCAATGATTTCCTGATCGGAGATCTTACGACAGTGATCCTGGAGCTGTTCACGGCGGTTTTCTATCTCATCCTCCTACTTCGCTACAGCGGGAAACTGACCCTGCTCGGGATCGCAGGTCTCGTCATCAATCTTCTGATTTCCAGGTATGCCTCTTCCGTGATGAGTACGATTTCCCAGAAGCAGGAGATCGACGGCGGAAAGCTCAGCGGAATGGTTTTCTCGGGGCTCCGTATCTCTGAAACCATTAAAGCCGCCGGTGTAGAAAATGAATATGCCTCCCGGCTGACCGGACAGCAGGCCAGGAGCGCCGGTCTGGAACAGAGGGCGGGAAGGCTGCAGAGCCTGCTGAGCGCATTGACCGGCATCCTTTCCACCATCTTTTCCTCGGCCATGCTGATCTATGGAGGCATGGAGGTGATCCGGGGACGTTTGACCGCCGGCATGCTGACCGCGTTTCTCTCGCTGTTCGGCTCGTTCGCTGAGCCTGTGCAGGAAATCATGGGTTTTATCCAGAAGGTCCAGCTGATGAAGGCCGACATGAGCCGTGTGGAGGATATTTCCCACTATACGGAGGACGAGTGCTTTTCGCCGGAAAACGGAAAGGTGCCGTTTTCGGGCAAATTGACCGGGAAGGTGGATATCAGGGGTTTCGTCTTCGGCTATAATAAGCTTTCCGGTCCGCTGATCAAGAATCTGGAGCTTCATATCGAAAGCGGGAGATCGGTAGCGCTGGTGGGCGCCTCCGGCTCCGGCAAATCGACCATCGGCCGCGTGATCGGCGGTCTCTATGCTCCCTGGGAGGGAGAGATCCGTTTTGACGGCGTGGAGCGTAAGGACATCCCTCCGGGCGTGCTGCACGCCAGCATCGCTACGGTCAGCCAGAATGTGGTGCTGTTCAGCGGAACGATACGTGACAACATTACCATGTGGAACGAAAACATCCTGGAGGAGGATATGGTCCGCGCCGCAAAGGATGCCTGCATCCATGACGTGATCGTTTCCAGGACCGGCGCCTATGATTCCCATCTCGAGGAAAACGGACGCAACCTGTCCGGCGGACAGAGGCAGCGGGTCGAGATCGCAAGGGCTCTGGCGCTGAACCCGTCGATCCTGATCATGGACGAAGCAACCAGTGCGCTGGATCCCGCCACGGAAAAAGAGATCGTCGACAATATCAAACGGCGGGGATGCACCTGTATCATCGTGGCCCACCGCCTGAGCACCATCCGCGACTGTGATGAGATCCTGGTGCTCGAACGCGGAAATGTCGTGCAGCGCGGCTCGCATCAGGAACTGATCCGGGTGGAAGGCCGCTACCGGGATCTGGTAAACACCATGTAAGCAGAAAGTGGCATCATGATCGTTCTTTCCGGAAGTAAAAACTATATAACGGAAAACAATACCGGGGTATTCCGCACAGAGGGCGGGAATCTGCTGGTCTATGTGATTGCCGTAAAAGAAGGCAGGCGGGGACGCCGGCAGCTGCTTGCGGAGCTTCCGGGGGCGTCGCTCGTTCCTTCTCTTTTCTATACCGATGAAGACGGGATCCTCTGGAGTTTTGAATTGATGGCGCTGGATGTTGAGGTAAGCCTTTCGGAAGAGGATCCGGGGCAGCAGGACGTCCGGGAAAACGCCATCCGGCAGCTTGCCGCCGCATCGGGCCTTGAAAACCTGGAACGCCTCGGCTTTGAAGAAGCTGTCGCCGAGCATTACCGGCTGCTGAAGGTGAAGGATGATGCCTTTATCTATCAGGTACAGAAGGATGACCGGCAGTTTTACGAGCAGGGACTTAAGGATATCCTTCACGTGTTTGCCGGAGACGGGGAACCGGACTACGCGGCCGGGGTGCGGAACCCATTGTACCGGGCGGCGGCATATCTCTGCGGGAAGCGCGGAATCAGCATCGAAAGCTATGACAATGTCACAAAAAGCGCCGGGACCCGGTTTACCATCGAGGATATTGCACGGCTTTCCAATTTCCTGGTCCGACGGGTGACCCTTGAAGAGGACTGGTGGAAAAAGGATCTGGGGCCCTTCCTTGCCTATTTGATCGAGAATGATCGTCCGATCATTCTGGAGCCGCGCGGGCCGCACAACTACATTCTTTATGATCCCGGTGCGGAACAGAAGATCCCGGTGACCCCGGAGGTCGCGCAGCAGGTCAGCGACCACGGCTATGAGATCTACCGCGCGCTGCCGGATCGTCCCTTAAAGAACCGCGATATCGTCCGTTTTCTTCTGAAGGAGATCTCTTTCCGGGATATTCTGACCTTCCTCGCCATGTCTGCAGTTACGGCAGGCATCGGCCTGTTTCTCGCGGAAGTAAACCGCATGCTGTTCGACAGCTTTATTCCATCCGGCAACATGGCCGGGCTCCTGCAGGCCGGGGGCATGCTGCTTGCGTTTACGGTCAGCAATACCCTGTTCGGCGTCGTCGGGAGTCTCGCTTCCTTCCGGTTCACCGCCTCCGCCCGCTATCATGTGCAGACTGCCTTTTACCAGCGTATGATGAACCTGCCGGAGCATGTGCTGAATTCCATGGAAAGCGGGGACGCGGCGGTACGGATCATGGGCGTGGGAAGCCTGGTGTGCGGCATCGCAGACACCCTGCTGCAGAACGGGACCGCCATTCTGATGTCTCTTTTGTTCCTCTGGCGGATGTTCCGTTATTCCCCCGCGATGTCGTCAGCCGGCATCCTGCTCGTCCTGGTGTATCTGCTGGTGGATTATTTCTTTGCCATACGGAGGATCCGCTATACAAAAACAGCGATGGAAACCTCTGCCGAGATCAGCTCCGGCCTTCTCCAGTACATCTCGGGCATCGAGAAGATCCGTCTCTCCGGTACCGAAAACAACATATTGCTGCAGCATATGCGCAGATATATCCGTTATAAGAACACAGACGCTTCCTCCGACCATCTGACCCTGGTTTCCGGCAGCATCCTGGGCCTGATCAGCGTTTTGATGACGGCCTGCTTTTTCCTGGTCGCGGGTATGGGAGCAGCCGGAGGCACCACATCCTCCGGTATCTACATGGCGTTTTCCAGTGCGTTCGGCTCCTTTTCGGGAGCTATGATGGCCCTTTCCGGCACACTGCTTTATTTTAAGGAAATGGGCCCTTCCTGGGAGCGGCTTAAGTTCCTTCTGGATAACGCGCCGGAAGCCTCCGAAGGGCAGGTCCGTCCCGGAAAGCTCCGCGGCCAGATCGATGTGGATCAGCTGACCTTTTCCTATACCCCGGAAGCAGGCCCGGTGATCCGGAATCTTTCGGTGCATATCCGCCCGGGTGAATATGTGGGCATCGTGGGTGCATCCGGCTGCGGGAAATCCACCTTTATGCGGCTGCTTCTGGGCTTTGAAAAGCCGGACAAGGGAAAGATCTATTATGACGGCAATGATCTGGATGTTATGGACAAGCGGGAGCTCCGGAAAAAAATGGGGACCGTGCTGCAGAACGGCAGCCTGATCTCCGGATCCATTTCCGAAAACATCAGCATTGTCGCACCCGATGTGTCCTTCGAACGGATCGAGGAGGTCGTTCGGGAGGTCGGTCTGGAGGAGGATGTGAAAGACATGCCCATGGGGCTTTCCACCATGGTCTCCGATGACAACATGACCATTTCCGGCGGACAGAAGCAGCGCATCCTGATCGCCAGGGCCCTGGCCTCCGATCCGTCCATCCTGCTGTTCGACGAGGCCACCAGCGCCCTCGACAACATCACTCAGAAAACGGTCTGCGACACGTTGGAAAAGATCCGTGCGACCCGAATCGTCATCGCTCACAGACTGAGTACGATCATGCATTGCGACCGGATCCTGGTGATGGATCAGGGACGGATCGCGGAAGAGGGCAGTTATGAAGAACTGATGGCTGCCGGGGGACTGTTTGCCGAAATGGCAAAGCGTCAGATCGTTTAAACGATCGTATGCCGGATACCCGGGCAGAAAAACCGGCCCGAAAAATGCAGGGGTATGTAACACCCTCGAGGAGAAGGTGTATACATAAATAGAAATGCAGAGAATGATCTGCGATATCATTGAAGGAGGTACCATCATGGCATTTAGTGAGAAATTCGGAGAGCTGCTTGAGAATGAGGAGTTTCAGAAGGGTCTCGAGGGCAAGGATTATGACGAGTATGTAGCAGCATATGCGGCACAGGGCGTCGATGTGGAAAAGGAACTGGAAGCGGCTGAAGAAGCGGCGGAAGGCGAGCTCAGCGGAGCGGAGCTGGAGACCGTTGCCGGCGGAAAGTCCAGCCTGAAGTCCATTTTAAATAAAGCGATCAAGATGCCCGGAAAATCCATAAAGGCTGTGTGGAAATACAGCGGGGAGCTTGCGATCCTTACCCGTGCTTATTATGATCTGCAGAAATACGGCGATGCGACCAAGCATTATTCCGCAGACCGCCTTTACAAGGCAGCAAGGACACTGGGCCTGGAGTAATCGCGGAAAACTCTTGTTGACAACGAAAAACGGGGCTGTGAAAAAAGCATGGCCTGAAAAACGAAGAAGGATCCAGGATTTATCAAAGTCCGGGATCCTTCTTGTGTAATTTTAAACTTGTGATGAACAATGATTACAAGTAATATTCTGATCCGGAACAGGCAGCTGCCCGCGCAGGCGGCGGCTCATGCCGCGCCCGGATTGCCTTCGCAGAAGGAGACCACAAGAAAAGAACGTCTCCGGGTTCTGCTTGGTGATATGTACCCCCTTTCCTGGACAACCAGGGAAGGGGGTTTTACTATGCGCTA
>JAEEGL012180772.1_pt1 | contig 14522 bp, 15 predicted proteins | sample 9134231 | NCBI WGS metagenome assembly JAEEGL01 (sample SAMN16246548, study PRJNA631951) | gut metagenome | biome: gut microbiome; feature: rumen; material: fiber-attached | host: Bos | place: Iran: Karaj | collected 2018-10
ATTATGGATGGTAAGATGAGCGACGAAAGAAGAAAAATTAACCGAGTGGAGTTTCCTGCCAATACGGTTATAGTTGTGTGTGACACACAGGAAAAGATCTTTTGTCAGACAGTGAACTTTTCACCCATGGGTATAGGTATCAGAGTACCTCAGGGAACGACAAACATCAAGGGAATGGATGTAATAGTCGTTGCCGAGACCATAATAATGTACGCCGATGTTGTCAGACAGGATCCCGAACCTGAAGGCACAGAAATAATCGGTGTTGAGGCGAGAAGATTCACGCCTGAGGTTTTGGAGTACCTGTTTAATCATATCGGAGATTGATAATCATGACAAAAATAGATATCGTATCGGGCTTTTTGGGCGCTGGGAAGACAACGCTTATCAAGAAGCTCTTAAGTGAAGCACTCGGCGGTACTCAGACCGTCTTAATTGAAAATGAATTCGGAGAGATAGGGATTGACGGAGGATTCTTACAGGATGCAGGGATAGAGATCCGTGAAATGAACTCCGGATGCATATGCTGTTCGCTTGTTGGAGATTTCGGGCAGGCGCTTAAAGAAGTTCTTACTCAGTATCATCCTGACAGGATAATAATAGAGCCTTCGGGAGTCGGCAAGCTTTCGGATGTCATGAAGGCAGTATCTGACTCAATGGCTGACAGTGAGGTTGAGTTAAACAGCGCAGTAGCCGTGGTTGACGCCAAGAAGGCCAGAATGTACATGAAGAATTTCGGAGAGTTCTTCACGAATCAGATCGAACACGCCGGAACCATAATCTTAAGCCGTACCGGTGACATATCCGAGGACAAGCTCAAAGAGAGCGTGGCTCTGATAAAAGAACATAATGACCGGGCCACCGTTATCACTACGGTATGGGATGAGCTTGACGGTAAAGATATCCTTGCGACTATCGAAGGCGCAACAGACCTTGAAGCCGAACTCATGGAAGAAGCTATCCGTGTGGCAAAAGAGCACGAGCATCATCATCACCACGACCATGATGAAGATGAGCATGAGCATCATCACCACCACGATCACGACGAAGATGAGCACGAGCATCATCATCACCATGACCATGACGAAGATGAGCACGAACATCATCATCACCATGACCATGATGAAGACGAACATGAGCATCACCATCACGATCATGATGAGGATGAACACGAACACCATCATCATCATGACCACGACGAGCATGATCACCATCATGATCATCATCACGCTGATGAAGTGTTTGACAGCTGGGGATATGAGACTCCGGCAAAGTATTCAAGAACCGAGATCGATCACATCCTTGAGGAGCTTGATTCCGGTCTGTATGGCGCAGTCTTAAGAGCCAAGGGAATGGTTCCTGATGCTGAAGGCGGCTGGATATACTTTGATTTTGTGCCCGGTGAAGTAAATGTCCGTGCCGGCGCACCTTCCGTAACCGGTAAGTTCTGTGTTATCGGTGCGGAATTAAAGACCAAGAAGATTGAGGAACTGATCAGGAAGTGAACATCATGAGACCTGTCTATATCATTACCGGCTTCCTTGAGAGCGGTAAAACCGAATTCATTAATTTCACATTAGGCCAGCCATATTTTCAGGTTAAGGGCAAGACTCTGCTGATCCTGTGTGAAGAGGGAGAAGTCGAATACAATCCGGATCTCCTTAAGGATACCCGTACTATCGTTGAACTGATAGAAAACGAGGAAGACTTTAATCCCGAGAACCTCTCTGCACTTGATAAGAAGCACAGACCTGAGAGAGTGATCATCGAGTTCAACGGTATGTGGAATTACAAGAATGTGAAGCTTCCGTGGTTTTGGGATATAGAACAGCAGATCACCACCATAGATGCGTCAACTTTCCCGACATATTACACGAATATGAGGTCGCTCCTTACGGAGATGCTTAAGAAATCCGAACTCATAATCTTTAACAGATGCGACGGTCTTCTTGACGAACTTGCAACATATAAGAGAAATGTAAAGGCAGTTAATCAGAAGGCAGAGATCATATTCGAAGATGCTAACGGTGAGATAAACCAGATATTCGAGGACGATCTTCCGTATGATCTTAAAGCCGATGTCATAGAACTTGATAACCAGGGCTACGGTATCTTCTTCATAGACGCCATGGATAATCATGACAGGTACAGAGGCAAGAAGATCAGATTCACAGCACAGGTGTTAAAGCCTGAAGAAGCTGATCCCGGATACTTTGTTCCCGGACGCATGGCTATGACCTGCTGTGCGGATGATATGACGTTTCTGGGATATCTGTGCAGATATGATAAAACAGATGAGATTGAGAATCGGGAGTGGATCGATATAACCGCCAGGGTAGATATGGCGGCGCTGCCCGAATATGAAGGCCATGAAGGTCCGGTCCTTGAAGCGATAAGCATAACGAAGGTTAAAGCGCCTGCTCCCAGGGATCAGGTTATCAGTTTCACATAGGAGAAAACATATGTCCAGAGTATTTCTCATAATATTAGACAGCTTTGGTATTGGAGAACTGCCGGATGCGGATGCGTTCGGTGATGTCGGATCCAATACCATAAAGAGCTGTTCCACATCGGATAAGTTTGATCTCCCAAACATGAAGGCTTTGGGACTTTTTAATATAGACGGGATTGATTTCCTGGAGGGTGCAGAGTCGCCTGAGGGCGCTTACGCAAGACTCGCCGAGAGATCAAAAGGCAAGGACACCACCATCGGACACTGGGAGATAGCAGGCATATATTCGCCTGATCCGCTTCCCACTTATCCCGACGGATTCCCGGAAGAGGTCATAAGTGAATTCGAGAAACGAACCGGCAGAAAAGTACTGTGCAACAAGCCCTATTCAGGCACGGTGGTGATCAATGAATACGGTGACGAGCATGTTAAGACCGGAGCGCTTATCGTATATACTTCAGCAGACTCGGTATTCCAGATAGCAGCTCATGAAGATGTGGTGAGCGTTGAACAACTCTATGAATACTGCCAGATCGCAAGGGACATACTTACAGGTAAGCACGGTGTCGGACGCGTGATCGCAAGACCTTTTATCGGTTCAAGCGGTAACTACACACGTACTCCCAGACGTCATGATTTCTCACTTGTGCCTCCGCGCATATCCATGCTTGACCAGCTTAAGGATGCAGGCAAGGATGTCATCTCAGTGGGGAAGATACGTGACATATTTGCAGGAAAAAGCATTACGGAATCTAATCCCACAACCGGCAATCCTGACGGCATAGATAAGACCATACAGATCATGGACAGGGATTTTGACGGACTGTGCTTCGTGAATCTTGTAGACACGGATATGATATACGGACATCGCCGCGATATAGACGGATACGCCGCAGCGCTGTCATATTTTGATGAAAAACTGCCCATCATGCTTAACAAACTCAGGGCTGATGATCATCTGATGATAGCGGCAGATCATGGGTGTGATCCGGGCTTTACGAAGTCTACGGACCACACCAGAGAATACATTCCGTTCCTAATGACGGGCGCTAACGTCACCCCCGGAAGCCGCGGTACAAGAGACACATTTGCAGACATCGGGGCGACTGTTCTCGAAGTATTCGGTGTTGCGCCGGAGTTCTACGGTACATGCATGTTATAATCGCTGACATGCATACATTCACCGCAGGCCGCTCCCGCTAACCTCCGCTCGCAGACGACAGGATGTCGTTGTGTCCGTATTGAAAGTACAAGGATGTACTTTCTGGACACGAAGGCTAACCGAATTGCCTGCTTGTGAACGTATGCATGCCAGCGATCTTAATAAATGATTATTATACAGGAGAAACTATGAGCAACGATATAAATACAGAAATACACCGCCGGCGGACGTTTGCGATCATATCGCACCCCGATGCCGGTAAAACAACCCTTACGGAGAAGTTCCTGCTTTACGGCGGAGCCATTAATCTGGCGGGCAGCGTTAAGGGTAAGGCTACAGCCAGACACGCCGTGAGCGACTGGATGGAAATAGAGAAGCAGCGTGGTATCTCGGTTACCAGCTCGGTGCTGCAGTTTGAGTATGACGGATTTTGCATCAACATCCTTGATACGCCCGGACACCAGGATTTCTCGGAGGATACCTACAGAACCCTGATGGCAGCTGATTCAGCAGTGATGGTCATAGACGCAGCCAAGGGCGTTGAGCCGCAGACCAGGAAGCTTTTCAAGGTATGTGTCATGAGGCATATACCGATATTTACCTTCATCAATAAGATGGACCGCGACGCCAATGATACCTTCGATCTGCTGGATGATATCGAGAAGGAACTGGGCATCGCGACCTGCCCTGTTAACTGGCCTATAGGTTCAGGTAAGGGATTTAAGGGTGTGTATGACAGGCAGGAGAGGAATGTGTGCCTGTACTCCGATACACAGAAGGGCACCAAAGAAGGTGAGACTACCATTATATCGATTGATGATGAAGCTGCTCTTAAGGCTGCGATCGGTGACGATCCTTACGAGAAACTTACCGGTGAGATAGAGCTTCTTGACGGTGCAAGTGCGGAGTTTGACTTGGATGCAGTACGAGCCGGTGATCTTACGCCTGTATTTTTCGGATCGGCCCTTACCAATTTCGGCGTAGAGATCTTTCTTAAGTATTTCCTGAAATATACTACAACGCCGCTTTCAAGGAAATCTGATGCAGGTATCATAGATCCCGTATCTAATGAATTCAGTGCCTTTGTATTTAAGATACAGGCCAATATGAACAAGGCGCACAGAGACAGACTGGCTTTCATGAGGATATGCTCAGGCAGATATGATGCCCAGATGGAAGTTAAGCACGTGCAGTCAGGCAAGGTGATGAGGCTTTCACAGCCACAGCAGATCATGGCGGATGACAGGAAGATCCTGACTGAAGCCTACGCCGGAGATATCATAGGCGTATTCGATCCGGGCATTTTTTCCATAGGAGATACCCTTACGGTGCCGAAGGATTCATTTAAATATGAGGGGATCCCGACGTTTGCGCCGGAACATTTTGCCAGGGTAAGGCAGCTTGATACCATGAAGCGTAAACAGTTCGTCAAGGGCGTTACGCAGATAGCGCAGGAGGGTGCGATCCAGATATTCAAGGAACTGGGCAGCGGCCTTGAAGAGGTCATAGTAGGCGTTGTCGGAGTACTTCAGTTTGATGTATTGAAATACAGGCTTGAAAATGAATATAACGTGGAGATCAAGCTTGAGCCGCTACCTTACGAATATATCAGATGGATAGAGAATTATAATGAGGTCGATGTGCCTCATCTGACAGGTACGTCCGATATGAAGAAGGTTGCGGACTTAAAGGACAGACCGCTTTTGTTATTCGTAAATGAGTGGAGCATAGGGATGACGCTGGATCGAAACAAGGATCTGGTGTTGTCTGAATTCGGGTCGGCAGAGTAATTACTGATATTATGTAAACCAATTATTCGGGTTTGGATCATGAACAGGTTTAATACATCCGGCAATTTAATAATGCGTATCATCGCAGTTATCCTCACAGTCTGTATTCTGACAGGCTGTGCGGGTATTGAGGTTGTCCGTCCCGAACCTGTGGGCAGGAAGAAGGAAGCGATTCCTGCCGGAGCGGAGAGTCCTGCGAAAAAAGAAGAGACCATAACCTATACGCCATCGTATATGGATAATATAGGTGATGCTGATTATTCCGATGCATATACAGGAGGTACCGATGCAGAGGGATATGAGGTTTCATCGGATGAAGAGTCAGGCGGGATCGGCGGTCTGATCTTTTTTACCAATGAGAATCTGGAAAGCGCCTATGCGGCAAACGGCGGGAAATTCGCTTATGAGCATCTTACTGCAGATTTTAAGCGGGTATATAACCAGATGTATCTGGCTCTTCTGACTATGTCTGAGAATGTCGGCATAGACGTTGACGACGCCGAAACCATCAACAGGATCTTTAACTGCGTTATGATGGATCATCCCGAGATATTCTGGGTTTCAGGATATGTATATACGAGGTATACCAGAGGAGAATCCATGGAAGCCATGGGCTTTAAGGGTTCGTATACCATGAGCAAGGATACCGTTGCAGTAAGGCAGGCGTCCATAAATAATTACGTTTTGGCGTGTCTGACCGGCATGCCTTCCGGGGATGATTATACGAAGATAAAATATATTTACGAATACATCATTAAGAATACCGATTATGATACGAATGCGGTAGATAATCAGAATATCTGCTCAGTATTCATCAACGGCAGGAGCGTATGCCAGGGGTATTCCAAGGCTACCCAGTATCTGTGTGAGAGAGCCGGAGTTATGTGCACGCTTATCACCGGAACCACTATTCAGGACGGGAATCACGCCTGGAATCTGGTTTATTCCGACGGAAATTATTATTATGTGGACACCACCTGGGGAGATGCCAATTACAGGACCGAGAGCGGTGAAACAGGCGTTATACCGGCTATAAGCTATGATTATCTGTGTGTTCCCGGGTATGAACTGTTAAAGACCCACACGCCGAACAGCCCGGTCGAACTGCCTGACTGTAATGCCATTGCGGACAATTATTTCGTGAGGGAAGGAGCCTTTTTCAGTTATGTTGATGAAGCTGGTCTGCAGGCACTGTTTGATTCGGCATATGAACAGGGCATGGAGTTCGTGACTGTTAAGGCTTCTGATTATTATGTGTATCTGAGTCTTAAGAATTATCTGCTTGAGGATCAGAATGTATTCAGGATCCTGGGCAGGCGGAAATCCGATAATACAATAAGCTTCTGGGAAAATACGGATTCCTGCACGATAAGCTTCAAACTGACATAGTGTTTTGCTTGTGAATAACAGGGTTTATATGGTATACTCGGGATTGGAAGTCTGTGTACTTCCGGACATACCTTTTTTCGTTCTGAAAATGGGAATGGAAATGATTGGAGGTTATTATGGCTGATAAAGACGAGATCCTTTTGTCAGATAAGAATGAGCCCATCGGAAGCGTCAAGATCGCTGATGATGTTGTGGGTATGATAGCGGCGCTTGCGGCTACGGAGATAGAAGGCGTGCATGGCATGGCCGGTGACGTGACAGCTGAGATCCTTGACAAGGTAGGTGTCAGAGCGCTTAATAAGGGCGTTAAGGTTGCGGTAAACGGAAGAACTGTTAAGGCGCAGGTAAATATTGTCATGGATTACGGCTATAATATTCCTGCTACCTGCCAGATGGTTCAGGAGAGGGTCAAGACGAGCGTCGAGAATATGACCGGACTTGAAGTTACTGATGTTAATGTCAAAATCTCGGGAATAAGCGCACAGGGCAGATGACATATGACCAGAAGAGCGATACGTGAATCCATATATCATCTGCTGTTTCGTGTTGAATTTCATCCGCCGGAACTGATCGGGGAGCAGGTAGACCTGTATTTCGATTCTGAAGAATGGCCACAGAAGGCTAAACAATCTGAACGGGATTATGTGAAGGATAAATTCTTAAAGATCGTGGACAAGATCCCTGAGATAGATAAGGCTGTTGACGAGAACAGCAAGAACTGGACTACTTCGAGGATGTCGAGATCGGATCTGACGATAATCCGCTTAGCGGTATATGAGATCCTGTATGATGATGATATTCCTACTTCGGTAGCTATAAATGAAGCCGTTGAACTGGCCAAGAAATACGGTCAGGATTCATCGGGCAGTTTTGTTAATGGTGTCCTGGCCAAGTTTGCATAAACGGCCGGGACTTTTTTCACGGATGAAGAAAGAGTCTGTATTGAAATACATGGATATATTTCAAGACTTATTTCTCTGCGAAAATAATGAAAACATATTCAGTTACAGAGATAACAAAATATATCAGCAACATGTTCTCTCAGGATTTCGTTCTGAAGAGCGTTAAGGTGACCGGCGAGATATCAAACTGCAAATATCATCAGTCGGGCCATATTTATTTTACGCTGAAGGATGATGAGACGCAGATATCCTGTACGTGCTTCAGGTCTGTCGCATCTCTTCTTAAGTTCAGGCTTGAAAACGGCACTCAGGTCGAGATCGAAGGCCGGATAGAGGTATATGAGAAGGGCGGGAGCTATTCGCTTAATGCGAGAAAAATATCCAAGGCCGGAGTGGGGGACCTGTTTGCCAGATTCGAAGCTCTTAAGCTTGAGCTCGAAGAGCGGGGGATGTTCTCGAACGAATACAAGCAGTCCATACCGAAATATGTACGGACTTTAGGTGTCGTGACGGCCCCTACGGGAGCGGCTGTAAGAGATATCATTGATATAGCCAAAAGAAGAAATCCCGGAATACAGATAATCCTGTATCCTGCGCTTGTGCAGGGGGAAGGCGCGGCTGAGAGCATAGTACGGGGAATAGAAGCCCTTAACGCATATAAAGCAGACTGTATCATAGTCGGACGCGGCGGAGGTTCCATAGAGGATCTGTGGGCTTTTAACGAGGAGATCGTGGCCCAGGCTATATTTGATTCAGCAGTACCCATAATCAGCGCAGTAGGACATGAGACGGATTTTACCATTGCTGATTTTGTTGCGGACTTAAGAGCGCCTACTCCTTCCGCAGCCGCTGAGATAGCCGTGTATGAGGCTTCAAGGATCGCATCGGAGATAGGAACGCTACAGGACAGGCTTGGATATTGTATGGATCATCATATCAGGGAAGCCCGGTCGCGCTCGGATAAATACGGCATCAAACTCAAATCCCTGTCTCCATCAAATCAGGTCACTCAGAAGCGTACTTATCTGATGAAACTGGAAGAGGATCTGTTCAGCGCCATGCAGGATCGGATCAAAGATAAGAGACACAGACTTGATGTATATATCACCAGGATGAAGGGGCTTTCCCCGCTTGATAAACTCAATAAGGGATATCTGGTTGCAGTTGATGAAAGCGGTAAGCGGATACGGAGTACAAAGGACGTTAAGAGGGACGATAAACTTAAACTTTATGTGAGCGACGGATATATAAAAACAAGAGTAACGGATATTCATACTGATGTTTAAGCGGTACAGGGTGGGATTTACGGATACACAGCCGGTTGGTTAAAAATTCACATTACGATTGCTGCGCTTGACAGATTATCGGAAATAAAAATGAAAATGAGCAATTTGTTATATTGACAAATGCTGTCAAACCATTGGATACTTGTATATCGAACAGGCTTAAGTAGCTTGAGGGATATACATGATTACGCTGGGAAAGGCATATGAATATTGTATATATTTCAGAAGATAATGTAAGGGATTTCATCGAAATACTTAACAGTTATGAGTTTTATGGGATCAGCGCAGGATTTATCACATGCTTCGGAGCATATGACGAAGTAAAGGATGCTGCTGCTGGTGTCATCTCGCTGGAGATATTTCCAGGTCAGATACAAATAGACAGGATATACACTGTTCCCGAGTACCGTGGCATGGGAGTTGAGGATGAGCTGCTTGAGGTTATTATGGATCAGCCCTCCGGATCGGAACTTCCGATTTTCATGATCACCAATCTGGAAGACATCCTTACATCCGCGGATGGTTCAGGAAGTGAGTCTCATCAGGATCATTCCGTGTCAGAATTCCTCCTTTCGAAAGGATTTGTCAGGATTGATTCACAATACGATTCAATTATTGGATCTCTCGGAGATATGGAGGATATACCCTTATCTTCCACAATGAGCAAAGGGAAAAAGATCAGAATGATCAATCGTATCCCTTCGGAAGACCTCGTAGAATTCATATTAAGCCATTCCCATGATAATTTGATACAGTTTCCCGAGCTTGATCTGCCTCCGGAAAGATACTCCGATGGCAGTATGGTATGTATGGATAAAGACGGTATAGAAGCGGTAGTTCTGATGAAGGAGATGAATGGAGTTTTCATTATTAACGGGATATTCGGGAATGATCCGAAGAGCATATACTGTATTTTCTCCGCGCTGAAGAGCCTTCTTGAGAAGGAGTATCCCCCTGATACCGGGATATGCTTTATGACTGTGGGCGGAGATGGCAGGGAATTCATACACCAACTGTTTAAAAAATGTATTGAGCAGCCGCTGGAGATTTATTCATTGGAAACAGATTCGTAAAATAACCGGCCGGGACTGAAAGGAGTGAGTAAAATGCCAGGATATTGGGAAGAAGACAAAAAGATCAGACAATATGAGGAATTAGCGGGAAAGAAGAAAACCGAATCACAGACAGAATTCGGATATAGGGACATGAACCGCAGATACCTGATGGCTCATAAGGAGCAACTCAAGTTATCAAAAAAAGGCAATATAAGCAGCAAGATGGCAGAACACGAGGCACGAAAAAAAGATCTTGAGGCCGCATGGATAAAAAATACGTCAACCAGAGCTGAAGACATCAAAAAAGGGGGAGTGGGAAACGACGCCAAGGATGTAAGATTCTATGCTAATTTCGATCTCAAGCAGATGGAGGTGCTGCTTAAGAATAACGACAGGGGCGGCAATTCTGATGAGTATAACTCGGTTGTTACGGATCTGGAGTTGCTTAATACCCTGGATACAATGGTTGATGAGAAGGAGAAGATTACTCTGCTCGAAAGAATAGATGAAAGCTGCAGCTATTATCTCAGGAAGAAGAATCCTACATTCACATCAGGTAAGATAAGAAAGGCAATGATCGCTCATATATCGACAAAAGTGTCAGCGGAGCTTGCCTTAATGAGGGACGAGAGAGATCAGAAGAGCAAGGAAGCCAAGGACAGGCTGTTAGGCGGCGCGGGAGAAGCCTATGAAAACTACCAATCCAATAAAAGCGATTACGGTGCTCTCTGTAATGCGCTTAAATCCTATCGCGATCTGATGGACGGCTACCTGAATGAGGAATTTGCACTGACTGAGAAGGAAAAGGCAAGCATCGATAATCACATGGCGGAGATTCTGGATAAAGTAGGACAACAGGAAGTCAGTCCGGAGCAGAGTGATAATATGGTAACCAAATACTTTAATGTGCTGGGATGGACTGATCATAAACCGAGGCTGGCAGACAGCAAAGAGCTTGAGGACGGCGGTGAGGAGCTTAAAAATTCACCGCTTAAGAAGAGAATGTATCACACCATTAAACCTATTCCGGGACAGAAGGATGCCTCATCCCTTGCAAAGCAGCTTGCCGGAGTGAATAAGAACGGAAGCAGGCATTTCCTGAGTAGTGGTGATATCGGCAAGGGGACATATTTTGCCACGAGTGATGATGAGACAGGATGCGACGATGCCAAGGCTTCGACTGAAAGCTGGCTGTATGGTCAGCCTAAAGGATCCGTTCAGGTTACGGTCGTGCTTAACGGTAATGCGAAGATTATCGGTGCAAGACAGGTCAATGATGCTTTTAAGAAGCTGCAGCGTGAATTCCCGGAACTTGCAGAAAAGATCAGACGGGGTAGAGAAATAAAAGATTATGGCGGAAACGGTTTCCTCACGATGGTTGCTTCAATGATGGGATATAATACGATTAAGGGAGGAACAGGTCATCTCAATGCCAGATATATGGTTGTCTGTGACAGGAAAGCGATGACGATAGCTTATGATGCTTACCAGCGTACGGATGGCGGCATGGTTAAGATTGACCTTAAAGACGACGGGAATAACGGATCCGGGGATGATAATGAAAAATAATAAAAAGAAAGGAGACTATCCGGCCATAAAGCTGATGACCGGATATATACGGATATGAGAGAACTGACCATAGGAGAGTTACGTTTTATAGGTGAATCTGCGGATGAATGGACAATGCAGGTCTACAGCCGAATCGGGCAGATGGATGATGTCCCGGAAGATATTGACGATCGCATTGCCGATATGCAGGCTCAGTTTGTGGAGGGCTTCAGACAGTTCTATACTGATGCACTGACTGCTTCCGGCAATGTGGACAGCGATGTGATACTTGAGGATTTCAAGGTCAGATGGGCATTGGATCATCCGGAGTTTTTTGAGATGATCAAAGAGTAGCATATGCTTGCAGATATTCAATCCCGGACTTCATCCGGGATTGTTTTTTCACAGGGGTTGCGTAGGAATCTTTTATATATTTTTTAAGACGGAACGCTGCAGTCGGATAGAAATTCAATCTGACGCAGGACAGATTGGATGTAAAATGATATGAATCGAAAAATCGTGGTATTGGAATGGTTAAGGATAGTGGCGGGTCTTCTGGTATTTGCCCTGGGGGTCCATATGACTATTTATGCTAATATCGGCCTGGCTCCATGGGATTGCCTTGGAATGGGGCTTTCAAAACACATACCACTGAATTATGGCTTGTGTATGACTGTCATCGCTATAATAGTTCTTGTCACAGATGTTCTGTTAAAAGAAAAGATCGGTTTTGGTACAGTCATAGATGCACTGCTCACCGGTAATTTTGTTCAGGCATTCAATAGTCTCAATCCTTTTCCTCAAAATCATAATCTTTGGCTGGGGATAGTTATTATGCTGATTGGATTTGTGTTCATGGCTATCGGAATGTGGATATATATGAGCGCGGAACAGTGCTGTGGACCGAGGGATGCCCTGCTGGTAGGTCTGGGGAAAAGGATGCCTAAAATACCTATTGGATTAGTAGAAGTGATTCTCTGGGCAGTGGTTCTGTTAGCAGGATATCTGCTTGGTGGATCTGTAGGGATCGGTACAATCATCAGTACCTTTGGAGCCGGTATTATCATGCAACTGGTCTATAATCTTATAGGATTTGAGCCTCGAAAACTGCATCATAAGGGAATCCCGGAAGTGACAGGATACCTGTTGCATTCTCAAATAATAAGGCAGGAAGAGGGAGATATATGAATAAAACAGTATGAGGTGGAAGATGATTATCAATATTGATTATGGTGAAGATTATGATGTATTGTATATACTAGATGAAAATGCGGATCCGAATGAGTTACATCACCAGTTTTTAGAATGGTTATATGATAAAAATACTGAGCACACACACCGAAATTGTAATAAAGGAGACAAACATGGCAGAAGCAAATGAAGAGATGACTCTCGATGAGATATTCGATAACATTAACGAGATCATAGAGGATCTTGAAGACAATGATATAGAGATAGAGCAGGCTTTTGAAAAATATGAGACGGGCATGAAGCTTCTTGCACAGGCGAATGGACAGATAGATGTGATCGAGAAAAAGGTGCAGGCTCTCAATTCAGATGGCGAAACAGAAGATTTCGAGTAAGAAGCATGCTAAGCAAGGGGGATAACAGATCTTGTTTGCTTTGTTATGTAAACCGTATCGGATCATTCGGGAGAATATTATGGATTTTAAAGAGGAATTAGACACAAGAGTTTCAAGAACCGAGAACATAATCGTCAAATACCTGCCGGAGGCATCAGGGCACGCTTCAAAGGTGATCGAGGCTTCCAACTACAGCTTCCTTGCAGGGGGCAAGAGACTGCGTCCACTTCTTATGATCGAGACACATATCCTGTGCGGCGGAGACGGCAGACTCATCGCTCCATTTATGGCTGCGATTGAGATGATCCATAATTATTCACTGGTTCATGACGATCTGCCGGCAATGGACGGGGATGAGTTAAGGAGAGGACGTCCTACCACGTGGAAGCAATATGACGAGGCTACAGCCATACTTGCCGGAGATGCGCTTCTTAATTACTCTGTTGAGACGGCTGCATGCGCTTTTGATCTGGCCCAAAACGCTGACGATATGGAACTCATAGCTGAAGCGATCAAGATACTGTACCATCACAGCGGTATATACGGGATGATAGGCGGACAGTGCGCAGACATTGAGGCTGAGACTTCACCTGCGGATGAAGAGACGCTCATATATATCCACAAGAATAAGACCGCAGCGCTTATACGAGCCGCCATGACCATTGGTGCAGTGCTTGCGGGAGCGGATGAAGATACATTTATCGCTGTTGACAGGGCTGCCTATTGTATAGGACTGGCTTTTCAGATACGGGACGACATATTGGATGTCACATCTACCGAGGAGAAGCTCGGTAAGCCCATAGGATCCGATGAGAAAAATAATAAGACAACATATGTTACCCTAAAAGGGCTGGACGAGTCCGGAAATGAAGTGGAACGTTTGAGTGGTGAAGCCCTTGATATCATCGGAAGCTTTGAAGTAAGGAACGAATTCCTTGAAGAACTGATCAAATACATGATCGGAAGGGAATCGTGAGAAGATATCGGAAATACCATCTTTTCGTTGGCATATTTCTCAGATCATTAGGGCTTTATATAATTTCAGGATTAATTGCCCGTTGATAATGATCTGACGTATAATATTCCGGTGGCATGATCATTGGGAGCGGCATTTCAGATAATCCGGTATTTCAGAATGATCTGAATCTGTTCTGACTCCTGAGATATGACAGGGTAAACAGGAAGGAGACTATCCGGTCCGGAACCTGATATTACAGTTGTGGAAGGGATCGGATATAACAGAAGAAAGGAGACTGACTAATGAGAAAGAAACTGATGGCACTATGCCTTGCGGGAGTTTTGATCGCAGGCAGTATGGGAGGAATTCCCGTTCAGGCGTATGCAATGGAAGGTGA
>JAEEGL014185174.1_pt1 | contig 14522 bp, 18 predicted proteins | sample 9134231 | NCBI WGS metagenome assembly JAEEGL01 (sample SAMN16246548, study PRJNA631951) | gut metagenome | biome: gut microbiome; feature: rumen; material: fiber-attached | host: Bos | place: Iran: Karaj | collected 2018-10
ACTACAAAGTTTTGTGCTCTTTCAGCATAGTCTTCAATACAAACATCTAGAAGCCCACACAATTGGTCATCCGTAAGTTCAACAGCACGTATAGGCGCACCTAATGTTACCCTTACTTTCCAGAATAAATCTTGTATTTCTTCGGTGATTTTGGTCATAACTATTTGTTTTATATTTATAAATAGTTAGCAAACGCAAATATGGATTTGATATTAAATCATTTAGCAAACTATTTATATATACTAAACATGTAATACTGTGGTAATTGACTACGATTATTTGAGAAGTGAATATGTAAATTGCGCGGGTGACCCATCCCGTGTATATATGATTACGCACTATCTTAGAACATATGATGCAACACAAAAAAGCCAAGTGGCTTTCAACTTGTTTCCAAGGCAAAAAGACTTATGTACAATACTTGGAAACGCAAACAGTGTTGTCACAACTAAACCAAGACAGGCTGGTATTACAACTACTTGTGGTGCTTTTATTGCTTGTGAGTTGGCGTTGGCTGACCCAAGTTCACCACAAACGGTACTTGTTATTGGTAACACCATAGACCTCTCAATGCAGATGGTTACAAAAATTCGTGAGTTCCTATTACAATTCCCAGCATGGATGTGGGGTGACGAGTTTGTAGCGTTATCTGGTGACCCATCAAAACCACCAACGAAGAAACAGTTATTTGATATTTGTAACACGAAGGAATTAGTGTTAAAAAATGGCTGTAAGGTTGTTGCGCGTTCATCTGGTCCTGATGCTTCTCGTGGTGTTGGTGGTGTAACTTGGTTGATTTTTGATGAGGCAGCATTTATTGAGAATGGTAGAGACGTATATTCTTCTGCTGTCGCCACAATCTCAACTGGTGGTCACATAATCATGATTTCAACACCTAATGGTAAAGACCTTCTTTACTATGAAACTTGCCGTCAGGCGAGATTAAAAGGCACGAAAGATTGGAACGGTTTTGAACTAATAGAACTTAAATGGTATCAAGACCCAAGATATAATAAGTTTTTGGAGTGAACTAGAAGAAATCCAGACACTAATGAAATTGAAATCTTTAAAGAAAAAACTATTGATAGTAATGGTAATATAAAATATGACCCAGAAGGGTGAGCCAAAAAAGACCAAGATGGTTGGAAACCAAGGTCTCCTTGATATATTAGGATGTGTCAACAATTCAACAATGACAGCATGAAAATTGCGCAGGAGTTGGATGTGTCGTTCTTGGGTTCAGCAGCAAACGTTGTGGAACCAGAAGCAATCCAAATGCAGTTAGATACGAATGTTAGGGAACCATTATATGTTGACAATCTTTGTGAAGATACTTGGGTGTGGAAAGAACCAATACCAGAACATAGATATTTAATGTCAATTGACTGTTCAAGAGGTGATGCTGCTGATAGTACCGCCATTGAGATTATTGATTTGGATGGTGTTGACGATGATGGTATGCCTTGCATAGAACAGGTTTTGGAATATCACGGAAAGAAAATGGGTGATACTGTTGGAGAAATGGCAAATTACTATGGACGTATGTATGGTGAGGCATTCGCTGTTGTTGATTGTGTTGGTGGTACGGGTGATGCCTGTGTATTAATGATGCAAAGATTGAAATATAAGAATCTTTTCTATGATGACGTTGACCTTAAATCTTATACAATACAAAGAGAAGCATCAACAATACCTGTGACAGACGGTAGAGCGCCTGGTTTCCACACAAACGCAGTACGTGACCAGATGCTTATTGGTTTTGCTGATATGGTTCGTACAAATCAATTTAAAATCCGTTCAAGAAGAGTTATCGCTGAATTGGATACGTGGATTTATAAAGGCCCTACAGCCAGAATCGACCACCAAGATGGTTGCCACGATGATACTCTTACGTGTCTCGCAATGGGTTTGTTTGTTATGAAATTTAGTTTAAACAAACTTCAAAAAGCTAAAAAGAAAAGCGAAGCAATTTTAGGAGCTTGGACAACCAATTATAAACTGCAACAAGAAATCGAAAAGAACGAGCCTAAAAAGAAGAACTTTAACTTACCATTTTATTCAAATACAACATTGTCAAATAATAAAAACAGTGGGCCTTATGGGGCTTACATGTGACTTATAAAATAATACAGATATGTGTTTTAATTTATTTAAAATGTTTACTAACAAAGAAAAAACAGAAGAAAAACCTATTAGCGAACAGCCACAAGTTCAGAAACCAATAGAACAACAACCACAAGAACCACAGTCAGAGGAAAACGTTCTAACTTCTGAAACCATACCAACTGTTGTTTATAACCAAAATATGGTTGTCTTACTGGATAATGGACACGCCAAATCAACACCTGGTAAAAGAAGCCCAGTTTGGGAAGATGGTTATCAATTCTTTGAATATGAATTCAATAGAGCTATTGTCGCTATAATTGCCAGTAAATTGGATGCTTTGGGAATTAGATATGAAATTATTACTCCAGAACTAGAAAAAGATATTAAACTGACGGAACGCGCAAGAAGGGTTAATAGTTTCTGTAACAAATATGGAAAAGGGAACTGTTTCTTAATTTCAGTACACGCAAATGCCGCTGGAAATGGTGATTGGATGAAAGCTCGTGGATGGAGTGCATATACAACAAAAGGAGCAACCACAAGCGACAGATATGCAACGATTCTATATGAGGAAGCAGAAAAACTTTTACCAAGGTTCGATATGAAAATCAGAAGGGATTGGTCAGACGGAGACCCTGATTATGAAGAGAACTTCACAATTATCAATTCAACATATTGCCCAGCGGTTTTAACAGAAAACTTGTTTATGGACAATAAGGAAGATTGTGCTTTCTTAAGAACCGATTGGGGTAGAGAAATCATTGCAAGAATACACGTAGAAGCAATCAAAAGAATATTCGAGGTTAAGTAATGTCCAAGAAACTCATCATCACGGAAACGCAGAAAAACCATTTAACGGAAACACTCATAAATGAAGGTGTTAACACTAATGGTGTGCTTAACAAATTTTATGTTTCATACGGTGCTGATAAGTATGATGCACAAAAATTTCAACCAGTTGACCCAAACAATGAGTGGGCTAACATTATCAACAAACCAGTTGGCGGTATTTGAGCGTCACCATTGAATAAAGATTTTGGCACACACTGGGGTGATTGGTGTTCAAACGAACAATTCAGACAAGATACATTTCAAAAGCATTTCGCATTCAAACTATCACCAGATGCAAAAATATATGTTTTAAGCAACATACAAGATTTGGTTAAAATCTCAACTAGAAAGAATCGCGGACATGAACCAAGTTTCTTATATCCACCTATGATTGATATTGGGGAATTGGTAAAGAATTACGACGGTGTTTACATAACAAAAGATGCTGCATATCAATTAAAACACACAAATCATAGTAAAATAGATATGGTAGCCAATCTTGATAGTTGGGATGTTGAATCAATATGTGTTTTCAACCCAGATGTGATTGTTCCGATAGACGAGAATCTTTTTGACAAAGCAAAAATCAATGACTATACGAAACAAGATACGTGGAGTGATGAATATTTTGGAAGATACCCAAAATATGACAAATATCTGGTCGAACCACAAAAGAATCATGATTATAACCTCTATGGCAATAGGAATGTGGATAGTGATATGTCAAAAGCATTTAATGGTAAACATCCCGCAATTCTTGCACAAGGCGATGGAAGACGTGCTGATACAAAACAAGCAAGAGCGTTTAATGGTACAGTGAAAAGCGGGTTAAAGGAAGGACGTGACTTGGAAGAAGATAGAACACTTTATCACGGAACACGCGCAGATTTCAATCAATTCGATTTGGCCTACTTGTCTTCTGGCTGGGGACAGCAAGATTGAGGTTATGGTGTCTATTTAACAGATTATCCAGACTGTGCCAAAGAATATGGAAGGGGCGGTATGATATATACAGTACAAGTTCCACAAGGAAAATATCTGAATGACCAACGAATAACCCCGACAGAGGCAAACAATATAGCCAGAAACTTTTTTAATTATTACTTAAATACTGACTACGGAAAAGAAGCATATGTTAACTGTCAAAATGACTTTTGGGAATATGAATGTAGTTACATTGGAAAATCGACAGATGGTTTAAACTTATATGGTTCCATATCACAAATACTTGGTAGTGATGAAGAGGCATCTAAATACCTCGATTCTATCGGTTATGTCGGTTTGAAATATCGTGGAGAAAATCGTGATAATGGTAAGAAATTTTGGAACTATGTGATATTTGACCCATCAAAGATAAAAATATTGAAAAAAGAGACAATTTAGTGGTTTTTACTTAATTAAAACTATTTATAAGAAAATAAGAAAATAAGAAAGAAACAGATTTGAAATATGAAAAAGCAAGTTAAACTAAACGAATCACAATTAAAGAAGATTGTTGCAGAAAGCGTAAATATGGTACTTAAAGAGTTCAACACACGTGTTGAAGAATCAAATAATGATTACTTTAGAGGTGTCAAAGGCGTTAGAATGCAGTATAATGGGGACACAGCAGACCCAACCTTAAGCTATCGTAATAAAAAAGCAAATTACTGAAGCATAGAGGATGCTATGTGGGAATGGTATAAAGAGGAATGTGCACAAAATGGCGTTCAAGCCGATGCAAATGATGATGAAGGGTTTAATCGTTTCTGCCAAGAGCATAAACAAGATATTATTGATTTTATAAGAAATTATTAATTTTTCATGAACAACAAATAAGCCGTAGGATTTCTCTTACGGCTTTTTCTTTATTCATCTTTCTTTTTCTTTCCCTTCTTATTTGCTTTTTCTTGTGCTTTCTTTTCTTTTTGCTCATCTTCAATCTGTGCGATTGTGTATTTTGCTAGAAGTGCTGCCTTTACAGCCTCATCCTTATATTTCTCATAGAAACCAACTGGAACGGTGATTGAAGGTGCGCCAATAACCACCTTATCTTTTTCTGAGTCATAAGTAACTTGGTCAAGGCCCATTCTAATCCACATCATCTTTGTTTTCTCATCTACCTTATCAAACACATCTTCCCTAATCATAACCAGAACCAAATCTTCTCTATTGCTTAGATATTCTGCTGATGCGCTAGCCTTCATAACACTAATCACATCTTTGAGTTTACCAAAATGAATTGTTTCAAAATCAATGTAGTTATCCAAATCTCTTTCTTCGGCAACTTTTTGAACCAATTCCTGAATGTCTTCCGACGCTTTAACAAATTTAGCCATTATCTTTAGTTTTTAATTAAAATTATTTATATTCAAATATACGAAAAGTTTTCAACAATGCCAAGAAAAAAACGAAGAGGGCCAAAGAAAAAACGTGGGCCAAAGAAGAAAGTTATAAAAAAGCAAAGGTACGTTTTCACGAAATGGCCTTGTAAACTTATTGTCTGTGCTAATGGTAGGATGAAGAAAAATTACGGAAAGTTTCGTCATATAGAGGAAGCTTATGAAAAAGTTAAGGAACTACTAAAGGAAAGTGAAGATGTTGAGTTTCCTAAACTCATAAGGAATTTTAATGTTTTAGAACCAGTTAAATATGAATATGTGATACTGGAAAGAAATGATGATGGAACCAAACCAAATCCAAAATTCAGGAATGAATATGGCAAACTGGTGGAGTATAAGACAGAAACAAAAAATTGGGTAATATTAGATATATTCCCATTTAAAGTTGAAGAAAATGTTTGGGTAGCAAGTACAGGACCGAAAGTTAGAAGAACATTTAGATGGGTTTACAATAATCTTATAATAGATAAACTAGATTCGCATTATGACTTCTTACAAATAATTATCTATAAAAATAAAGTCCTAATCAAAGAGGATGATGGACATATGGAGGTTATTGTGTGTAAAAATACAAGTGATTCAATTAGATTCTATAACCTTATTGAAGCAAATCTAAAAAAAGATAAAATAAAGCAAGTTATCATGCTTGGCATTGTAGGAAGCCATACACATCAAGCAAGAAAAATAATTGATGAAATATCGGAAGCAACTGGCTGGGATAGGATAAAGGTTAAAAGAGTGGCTACTTGGACATAATTGTTTTTCACCCTTTCAATAGATGTTTATCAAAAACAGTATAAGAAAAATGGGAACCACAACGTGATTCCCATATTTCATTTGAATTAGATAACTTTTGATTATCTGAGTTCGTTGATGTCCCAAGTAACAAGACCATCCACGCGGACAGCACCGTAGAAACGAGTGTTGACGCATTTCTTTGCGTAACGGGTGATGATACCCTTCACTGGAGCAAAGTTCATTGGATTGTAGATGGTAGGGGTAAGTTGCATAGGGATATATGGTGCATAAATGTAACCAGTATCCAAAAGGCTCTTACCTTTGTGACCCATGATAAGTGACCATGAAGGTGAATAAGGGTCCATGTAAACTTGGAAACGACCTTCGAGTGAACCAACTCTTTCGATACCCATGTTGTACTGGTCAGACTCTGCTGATGCATCACTTACGTGGAAGTACTCAAGGTTATTGAAGAGAGCGCTGATTTCGGTAGAAACCACGATGAAGTTAGCACCACCACGGAGGGTAGCTTTGTGGATTTGTCCTGAAATCTGGTTAACTTTGGTAATAAGTTCTTGGTTCCAGTCTTTCTGAGTGTAGTTGGTTGAGTAACCAGCCATTCTTCTCCAACCGTTAACGTCCCAACGAGCCTGCCAAGGAGCAGCTTTACGAAGGTCACGGAGAATTTCACGGTCGATTTCAGCAGCAATCTGCTCTGAAAGGAGTGCTGTTAACTCTGCTTCAGCGTCAATATTGTGGAATGCGTTGACGTCCTGTGCCATTTCTGGTGACCAGGTAGCACGGAGTTTACGTTCTTCTACTGATACTGTAACTGCATCGAGTTTGAATGATACTTCACCCATTTCGGTTTCAAGTTCGAGTGAGTCATACTGACACCAAGCGACTTGGAACATGTCATTGATAGCATCAATGTCAATAGCATCTTTGGAGATACCAATGTAACCATCAATGGTTGTGCCCTGTTTCTTAATAGGTTTTGCAAGGTCAAGGTCGAGGTAGATGAAACCTTCAGCATCGCAAGGATTGCCATAGGAAACAATACCTTTACCGTAACGCTGTGTGACAACGCGGAAAGGAACGCTTTCTAATTCACGGAATGAGGTGAAAGGAGCGTCAGATTTGATTGCTTGTTTTGTGATAACTTTAAGGGAAGCCAAGAAAGCTTCGGTGTCCATCTCGTTTCCGTCAGGACCAGTGAGTTTGCTAGCATTGAATGCTGAGAAACCACCAACTCTAACGATAAGGTTACGTACACTGTCATCACCGTAGAGAATTACGTCTTCAATGTCTTCAAGTTCAACAAGCTGACGATTTACGAACACCATAGGTGTTACTTCACCAACGCGGATGTGAATCTTACCTTTACTGTTGTCATAAAGGAAGTCGTTGTAGAAGAGGTCGTAGAGGGTAGGCTCCATGTATTTGGTTACCTCAGGGGTAGCCTGACGGACTCTTGCACCGTTTGCGTTAGCAACTGCTTCGTCATAGGTAGCGCCTTCAACTGCTGACCATTCTTTGGTTTCTTCGTTATATGATTCGAATGTCATGTTATTGACAACTTCGTCAGGAAGATAGAAACGATTCCAACTGTTACCATTTCTGCGGTCGATTCTTTCATAACCCATAAGACCTTTGTGAGAAGCGGTTACACCGTCAGTAATTGCTGAGTCGGACCAAGTTCTCTCTGAGGTTACAGGAAGCATGTAGAACAATTTACCAATAGGAAGGTTCATTGCTTGTACAGAAACAATGTCATTAGCAAGGAGTTTGCTGAAAACACGTCTGATGATAGGGAATACAACAGTTTCAAATGAGCCACTGTTGTTAGCATCGGTAGCTTCTTTAAGAAGGGCTTTAGCCTCGTTCTCATAAAGCATAGCGATATTCTCTTTTACCAAACCTTTAAGACCTTCGGTCATGCCAAGGCGGTCCCAACGTTCAGTAATCTGATTTCTGATTTTTCTAGATTCGTCAAGTTCGATATTGCCGATTTGACCACTTGTTAAAAATTCTTTCATTGTTTTTTAGTATTGTTGTAGTTATTTTTCGTTTAGCAATTCATCATTCTTCTCATCATATCCTTTACATCTTTAAGTCCTTCTGTCTCGTAAACTTTTGTTTCGTTGATAGCGGAACCGTCAGTTGTTAAAGATTTGCCTTCAAGAGTGATGGTTTTGTTTTTAGCTTGGAGTTCTCTATTAATTGACTCGTAAAGCATATTTGACTGTTCAATCGTCTTTGCTTCGCTGAAACGATTAAGGATGTCAGCCTTTTCGGATTTGCTAGTCGTGTTCTCCATGAAAAGTTTTGTAACTTTACCAAGGTTAACAGTAAGTAAGAGGGTTTCTTTAAGAGTATCCCTAGTCTGTTTGATTGTGTTCTTCAAAGCTTTGTTCTCTGCAATGACGGCCTCTGCTTTTGCAATGAGGGACTCCATCATTTTCTTGTTTGCTTTGATAACATCCTCGTTGGTTTGTCCAACGTATTGTCCTTCTTTTGAAGTAACGTGTCCAACCTCTGGGGTTTTTCCAGGATTATTACCAGAATCACTCTTTACCATGTGGCGTTTTTTAGGAAGTGTTCTGTCTTTTCCTTCTTCAACTTGTTCATCAGGAATTAGACTGTCGAATTTAGGGTTCTTAGGGTCTTCTTCTGTTGTTGCGTCAATAGGTTTATCTTCCTCTTCAATGGTTTTTTCGCCATAAGGGTCGCCCTCTGATTTAGCATTCCCAGCCCAAGGCTTTTTGGTTCCAGTTGGAACACCAGCGTCCAAAGTTTTATACTTGGATGGCTCGTTATTGGAAAGTCCCTGGATTGGGTCTTTGCTTTGGTAGTTGTCAGTGTAACCGAGGTCCACCTCAAATACAAGTTCTTTGTTTTCTTTCATCGTCTTAGGTTTTTTAATGTTAGATTTTGCCTTACTTTCTTTTAGACTTTTACATTCTTGTTCGAGTTCTTCTGAATCATTGAATGATTCTCCCTCGTCTTGTGACTCTTCTTCGTCACCAAGGTCAATTACATATTCAGCGTCGTTTTCATTGTCTTTAAGAGTGATTTTGTCGCCATCTTTTTTGACAACAACATTGTCATCATTCTTCAAGAGTTTGTAAACTTTCACTACTGTATCGTAGTCTTCCTCGCCTGTAAGGTCATATGTATCATCATCCACTTTGAATTTGTCGAATTCTGACCATTCGTCTGCGTTTTCATCATCTGAAACTTCCTCGCCTTCGCCAGATTCTTCACCTTCTGCTGGCTCTTCGCTGCTTTCTGGTGCGTCATCTGTTGAAACTTCGTCAGAACCATCAACTGGTTCATCTGTGGAATCCGTGTTTTCAATACCATTATCTTCACCACCTTCTTCTGATGCAGGGTCTTGTACCTCATACTCATCTTCATCATCTTCGATGGATTCTCTGAGTACGTTCTTAACCTCTTCTTTCAAAAGTGTTGAGATAGTGTTTTTGCTTTCAGCCTTAATACTGTTCTTGATATTTTCAATATCACTTAAAGCTTCAGCGATAACATCTTTTTTATTCTTTTTCTCGACCATATTGATAATCGGATAATGCGCTTATTATTTTTTAATATAAATACTTTGTTTTTTCAAAAAAATCGTTGTTTTGGCTAATAATCATCGTTTTAAAGCCAAAACCTATAGTTAATCGTTAAGCCAATCGGCATATTTTTCAAATTTTTCGAAGATTAGCGGGCTGTCTTTTTGCTTTTCCTCAACGTATGTTTGGATTTCTTTTTCGTCTGTTGATATCCAAGCGTTTGGTGTACTAGGCTCACTAACAACATCCCAACAAATCAATTCAAAGTCATCACCAACAATGAGTTTCCCAAATCTTTGCTCTACGGAACCAACACCTCTTGATGAGACACCAATCTTTAACCCATTTAGAAGGTGGTTGGCAACCATATCACCAAGGCAAGTAATAATACCATATCTTCTGAAGCCTTCAGATGTTTCAATCTCCATCTTTCCAACCAACGTATGGCCTTCCCAATGAAGTTCTATGATATTCATACATATCCTTCCAACGTCAATTACTGATTCGGACGGGTGGTTGCATTCCCCATAAGCCCTTCTTTCTTTGATTTTTACTTGGTATTTTTCAACTTCACGTTTAAGAGTTTCTTCTGGGTAGATACGTCCATTCGCGTTTTCAATGCCGAATTTTTGGAAGACAGCAGAAACAATAAAAGGATTTGGAACGAACCACTCCTTACCACCCTCCTTGACATTTTCAAAGAGTTTTTTATTGTCATCGTTTTCCATTGAGATATATCCGTCGTGTTCGATTAGAATACCTCTACCAGTCTGACCTTTCTTAATCTCAACAAGTTTTTCCATCTATATTTATTCGCGTTTGTAAACAATTATTAAATAAATAGTTTGTAATTGTCATTTATTTTCACTATATTTGTACTAAGATGTTGAGTGAGAAAACCATAGAAAAATTAAATGAACTAGCAACGCTTGAAGATAACTGGAATGGTTATGGTGCTTCACCTTTGACGGATAGAGTTATTGAAAACACTAGAACCGTATTATCTTATCTACACTTTGACCCACAAATATTTCCAACTGGCAGAAACTCAGTGCAATTGGAATATGGTGATGATAAAAATAGGATAGAATTAGAGGTATTTGAAGACCAAGCACAATATGACATTATCAAGAATTACGAATACCTATTGTGTGATGAACCAATAACAATTGAGGATTGTGTTGCAATTTTAAACGATTTCTCTGTACAAAATAAAAAATAACCATATATTTATACATATAAGGTTATTTTGTAATGTTTAGAAAAACGTTTATAAAGATATTGTTTAATCTGTACGGGATAGTTGCGCTGGTTACGTTGTTAGAACCAAGCGTAGATACTACTTTATTATCTATGTCTTTCTATGAATTCTTCAACACTCTTGGTTAGGAAAAGTATTCGCTAACATATAAGTTCAACTCCTTCATAGTTCCAACCATAGCATCAGCGTTTACAAGACTAGTTGGTGTGTTCAATCCTCTTCGATAGAACGCCAATTCTCCCATAAACTCAAACACCAAATCTCCTGGTAGACAAAAATTCGATGTGTTATCATCACCGTAGTAGTTAGTGTTTTCTGTTATAACAAACTCCCATCTTCCGTTAACACATACTTCACCTTCTTCTTCGTTAATGTCTTCTTGTGTTAATGTATATATTGGTGTGATTGGTGTTTTCTTCTCTAATTCATCAGAAAATACAAGGAAGTATCTCGTGTTGTTATCAAACTCTTCTTGTAGTTGTTGTTTAGTCGTAACAGTACCAGTTTTCTTGATATTGTTAATACGCATTTCCTCTATTTGTTTCTTGGTGTATTGTTTAGCCTCTTGCGTTGTGTTAAATTGAACAGCCGCCTGCCCGTTATTTAAACTATTTTTGATACTAGGTTGTTTATCAATTAGGCCCATCATTTCACTGGCATTTGGGTCACCTTGAACGTCAAAACTAACAACTGGTACATCGTTATCATTTGTCGGTGCTGTTTGTGTTTTATTGGTTACCTTAATGTTATAATCACCACTTCTTTTACCAACATTAACAGCGTTTTGTACTTCTTCTGCATCAACACCATTTCCGTCATAACCAACATTCAACGTTGTTACAACTTCTTGTAATTGTTTTCTACTTAAAACTAAGTTTTTCATATTATCGTTTTTGTTATAAATAGTTGTCAATAAAGAAAATGCCCACCTTTATGGTGGGCTTGGTAATTAATCTTGTTTGGTCTTTTGTCTTTGTGTTGGTAAAAAGGATTCGCACGAAGTGCGTTGGTTTCTATTTTTGTTTTTTCCTCATGATTTCTTCAAGTTGTTTTTTCTTGAAAATCACTCGTTCTTGTATTGGTTCTTGTGGCATTTCTCCTCCCATTGGCTGTTCTGGCATTTCGTTTCCAACTGGTTCTTCTGGCTGTTGACTTTCAGCATATTTTATTGTGGCTTCTTGTTGGTCTGGTGTCAAGTTATTCCAAATTTGTTGTAACTGTTGGAGTTTAGGGTCATTTGAGGCATCACCCATAGGTTCTTCCATACCTCCCATATCTTCCATACCTCCATTATCTTCTGGCCCGTTCATTGGCATACCTTGTCCACCATCTGGCATATCGCCACCCATATCATCACCGTCATCAAACTCACTGCCATCGCCCATTGGTTGACCATTAGCGTTAGGGTCTTGTGGTGGAACAGGAGAAGCACCACCTACTGGAACTTGTTGTGTGGGGGTTTGCTCCATTGGTGATGCTTCTTTTCCTACTTTCAGTACCTTTTTTTCTGTAATGCTAGATTCGCTTACATTTTTTTTTTAAGTTCTGAAATAACACTGTCTGTAATAACCTTAACAAGTTCTGAATAAGGTTTACCATCACCAATTGAAGAACCGAATGGTTTCTCGTTGTGTACACTGTCATCGTTCCAGTCTCTGTTGCCTTTATATTCATCAGAGCCAGTTGGAGGAAGTGACATAGGTTTCTTTCTATAACCAGGATGTTTACCAAAGTCATGGAGTTCAGTTTTCTCTTCACTCATTATAGACTTAGAAACTGATTCGACAATTTTGTTCATGAACGTTTTTTTATTCTCATCAAGTTCTTCTGGGAAGTAGTCTTCTTCCTCTTCATCACCATAAACATCATCACCATCATCAAACTCATCATCAGTTGGTTCTTCCACTGGTACGTCTTCCACTGGTGCATTATCAATAGGTTCTTCATCACCATTTATACCAGCAAGAATGTCTTTAAGTTGTGCAAGGTCAGCCTCCAAGTCAGCAATTCTACCTTCCAAGTCACCTTCGTCAGCGGCATCTTCATCATCTGTTAAATCATCAGATGTTAATTCAGCTCCTTCTGGTTCGCCATCAGCGCCCAAATCAATTTCGCCTTCGCCTTCTGCATCTTCACCGTCTTCTGCGTCAATAACTTCACCTTCTTCATCATCCACTGATGTTTCTGGTTCATCTTCTGATTCGTTAATAGGGTTCTCTTTGTAAGGGTCATTGTTGTGGTCGGTATCTGCTTCGCCAACACCTGCTGAACCAGGAAGTCCTTTATCCCACTCTCTCATTTCTTCGTTGACAGTTTGATTGTAAGGGTCATTGGTTTCAGTCTTTGACATTTCGTGAGCACCAGTTAAGCCATCATTGAACATTTCTTGTCCAATTTTGTTCTCTTCTTCATTGCAGCATTCTTTACATGTGCACTCTTTCTCTGGTTTACCACATTTCTTGCAAAAACCTGCGCCACATTCATTAACAGCAATAGATTTTCCGTCAGATGGAATGTTCTTGTCTTTTACTTGTTCACCGTTTTCAGCACCCTTTCCGTCACCGTAAGGATTACCTTGTTTTTCGGGGTTGTTAGATGCTTGTTTAGGGTCTTTGTCAAGACTTGCTGTTCCCTTTTCAGTGAAAGGACGATTTTCATTGTGTGAACCATTAACTCTTTCTGGGTCTTTGTTTACACGCACTTCATCTTCATAGAGACCAATTCTTGAAGCGTTTTCCATGATTTGGCGTTGACGTGCCAATTCTTTCTTCATTTCATCGGTTCCTTCTACTACGAAATCACCTTTCTTGCTTGGGTCTAATGAAATAGCATTTTCGTGAATACCAGTTGCCTCATTGATTGACATCATTTTCATGTCAAAGTTTTTGAGAGCATTCTGATAACTCTTGTATTCATAATCCCTCTTATTATTGAAGCCACCAATATAATCGTATGCTTCAACCAAATTCTTCTTGTCAGCGTCTGCTACCTTGATATAGAAACGGCTGCATTCACGAATAATGCCGTATGCTTTACCGTCACTAGCGACTTTAGTAAACTCAATATTACCACTTTTATTTTCACTTTCATTGGTTAAGCCGTAAGTCATTAGGCTCTGCATTCTTGAAAGTTGATTCTCGAATTTTCCCATTTTGTATGATTTTAATAAAATATTTTATTTTCTTTATAAATAGTGCTGAAATTGAAAAAATTACAAACTATTGCTTTTGTCATAAACATCATTAATCAAATTAATGAGTTTTTCCATATATCCATTTCTTCTCAACGTCTTGAATATGATGTTTCCGTTATTCATTTCCTTTTTATTCTTCTGTAAACTACCACTTCTTTCCTGTTTGATAACGTTAAACAAGTCCTTCGCTAACTCACCCACCTTTCTCACTCTATATCCGTCATCCGTAGAGTCGAAAATCTCACACAAGCCGTCAATCTGTTCGGTTATTTGTGAAACGATTTCTTTTACAAAATCACTGTCAACGTCATCCATTGACATATTATCTTTATTCGGCTTAACAAGCCACTTGTCTTTATCAATAGAATAAACACCGCTTGATGCGTGTACCTCAGAAGAATCTTGTACATATAATTCAACCTTGAAGCCATAAA
>JAEEGL015709359.1_pt1 | contig 14522 bp, 11 predicted proteins | sample 9134231 | NCBI WGS metagenome assembly JAEEGL01 (sample SAMN16246548, study PRJNA631951) | gut metagenome | biome: gut microbiome; feature: rumen; material: fiber-attached | host: Bos | place: Iran: Karaj | collected 2018-10
GGAAGCCGCCGCTATATCTGCATCCAGATTCCGCAGGGACAGTATATAGATAATGTAGGGGAAATCAACTATGAGCAGCTGTATGCCCAGGTGCTTTACGAACTGCGGGAGCAGAAGGCCCCTTACTGGTTTAATAATGAGGAGGTAGCCCGTATTCAGGAACTGAACATAGAGTTTACGGAGCAGAAGGATATGGCTGACCTGGTTAGCATCTGCTTCCGCAAGCCTGAGGAAGGGGAGGAAGTGAAATCGATGAATGCAAAATCGCTGCTGCAGGTGATCTGTACAGAGTATCCGTCACTTCCTGTTAATCATAGTACAAAGGTACATTTAGGATTGGCAATGAAGGAACTCGGCTTTGAATACACCACTCATGGCAATATGGCTTACTATAAAGCCGTTCCGCTTAAGAAAGTGGCCTGACGGGTTAGGTGTTGGGTTAGGTGTTGGGTTAGGTGTTTGGTTAGGTGTTTGGTTAGGTGTTTGGTAACACATAACCCGGCATCCGCCCGATAACCATCGGCTCTGAACACCCGTTGGGTGATATGGTGATATGTTTTTGCATAACGTTAAAAAATGACAGAAGTAACCCTTAGGTAAATTACCCTAGGGTAACTTTTTTATAAGATGGTCTTTTTGTAGCCTAATCAATCATTTTTAGCCTATTATTATCTTATTTTATCTCTATTTTTAATAAAATCGCTATTATTTTTAATTTTCTTAGCACAATTTTGCATTTGTATTCATAAATTTAATATATTTGCCTTTGACTCTTGATGGTTTAGACCCTTTTTGCACCGAAAATGTATTTTCAAGGCAGAAATTCTAACCTGTTCTCACGTTGCGTCAAAGAAAGATCCATAGCGATGGAAGCAATCTGACTGAAGCGTGCCATGGGAGAGAAAACGGAGTTTGTGACTTATTTAAAAGGCGTTTACTATGACGCTTTGTTTCTGACACTCTGGAACCTGAGAAATTTCAAATTCGTCCGAAACATAGCAACAGTAGATGTCCTCGGGTGTGATAATAATCATTCCCTTATTCCTCTGTGTTGTGGCTTCACAACACAGAGGTTCCAAGGGTATTCATATCGGCGTGGGCTCTACGTTGCTCGTTCAGACGAATTGGGCAATCTCAGGGCCTCAGAGTGTGGAACGGGCAACGAGTAAGATTCCACGCTTTTTTTGTATGTCATCAAAAAAAAGTGTCATGTTACAGGGTTACTTTTTGAAAATGAATACCTAAAGAAAAAAAATAATGTTTAATCTAATGTACTCATAAAATGAGATATATACTGCGAAGCCTTCTTATAATCGGATGTCTGTTTTTTTATACAAAAATGCATGCTCAGACAATGTCAGTTGTTGAGTTCTCGCTAAATGAAAATGACTTGACTGCAAATACTGCAGGTACTATTGTTTTTGATCAGAATGGAAACAAATGTGCTTTGATAAAAATAGAGACCACAGAATTTGGTTTCACATTTGATGTTGGAAGCCTTGGCGTTGCGAGAACAGAACAGCATCCAGGAGAAGTATGGGTCTATGTTCCAGAAGGTGTGAAAAGAATAAGCATTTCTCACCCCCAGTTAGAGAAAATTCGTGATTATGACCTCGGTCTTTCTGTTAAGAAAGCCAGGACGTATGTCATGAAGTTGCATGTAATGAAGTCTGAGGTTGCTGTTGCCCAAATGGGAACAATAGACGTGAAATCCAATCCTATGGGAGCCGATATTTATATAGATGATATTTTGGTGGGCCAGTCACCTCTTTCTTTCTCAAAACTTATTCCTGGTAAACATAAAGTTACAATAAAACATGAGGGATACTATGATTATGAATCAAATGTAAATGTGTCAGATGAAAAGGTCTCTATTATAGATGAAGAGTTAGCCAAATCGTGTGATATTCAGAGAACAGAAAGAATGATTAGTATTACCACAAAAGGTATAACGTTTAACCTGATTAAAGTTCAAGGTGGAAAGTTTCAAATGGGTGGCACATCTGAACAAGGAAAGGCAAAAACTGATGAATACCCATTGCATTATGTGAATCTTTCCGATTATTATATAGGAGAGACCGAAGTTACTAACGAGTTGTGGTCTGCAATTATGAATTCTAATCCATCTAATTTATTTTCACGTCCCCTACAACCTGTCAACAATGTTTCCTGGTATGATTGTCAAAAATTTATTAACAGATTGAGTTCCTTAACTGGACTGAGATTCTCTCTCCCGACCGAAGCACAATGGGAATATGCAGCACGAGGAGGGAAGAACTCCAGAAATTACAAATATTCCGGAAGCAATAAGATAAAAGATGTGGCATGGTATGAAGGAAACACAAAAAACGGCTTACAAGATGTGAAAAAATTAGCCCCCAACGAATTAGGCATATATGACATGAGTGGGAATGCCTATGAGTGGTGTTCTGACTGGTATGGTTTGTATAAATCTGATGAAGAAACAGATCCCAGGGGACCTTCTTCAGGGACTCTAAAAGTAAATAGAAGTGGTAGTACAGGAGAGAAAGATGTGCTAACAAGAGTTGCTTGCCGATTAGGAAGTAATCCAAACAACAAACATGAAGGAACAGGATTTAGAATCGTTATAATAGAATAATTCCAAACTTTAAATGTTTATGTTTATGTATACAATTCGTAATGCAAGTCTTTTCGTCGTTATTTTGATTTCAGGTTTTGCTCACAGCAAAATACAAGCAAAATCATACGATGTAACACAATTGCCTATCGTGGTAAGAAACATGGCAGAATGGTCTAATGAATACCCTACCGTGATAAACAACTGGGAAGGTATGTTTGTTAAGTCGGTCAATGGTGAATTACCTCCCCTTCTTTCTGTTGTTATTTCCATAAATGGGAAGGATGCCAAAGGTATGAGCGAGGAGAAATTCAATGACTTGCTTATGTCTCAGGGAAAAAGTACAATAGAATATTTAGTAAAAAAGAATGGTGTTAATGAGAAGAAACAATGTACCATATTTTATTATCCATCTATCTATTGGCCAGAAGAAATCACAATGTCGGACCCTGACGTTTTTCCCGATGATATCGAGGTGAAAAATATAAAGAATGCATCAGTATTCTCCAAGAACACCTATTATTATAAAGTCGGTGAGCTTCAAGATATTGACGAAGCGGCAGTTTTAGAAGCGGCAGGCAAATCGCTAACAAGATTAGGCTTTGCTAAAGTTGAGGATAAAAACACTGCAGATATGATTTTGACATTATCAAAAGGCCGAGACAAAAACAATGGACATAAGTTAACACTATGTATATTTGATGGGAAAAGTTTACAAAGTGGAATAGAACGTGCCCTATGGACATTGGATATTATAGATTTAAAACCTAATTTTAAATCTCAAGAATCAGCCATAAAGACTTCTATCAACAAGATGAGTAATAACTTCCCTTTTGATATGCCGACGTATAGCCAAAATGTAAATATGCTTGGCATTGCTTTTGAAAATGCGCAATCAGTATCTTCAGGAAAGACTTTAAAGGTATTAAAAGGTAGTGATGCGTATGAGAAGGGGTTAAGAGATGGAGATGCAATTATTGGTGCGTATGCTGGTTGTACTTGGGCGCTGAACATCTTGTATGTAAAGACTCGGCGTTATTATTTTAAACCTTATCGACAGAATCAACAAAAAAACTGGGGAGTTGATGTTTTTACAATCTTACCTATTATCCCACAGTATACATCCAATCATGCAGACCATTATTTGACAGAATACCCGTCTGTCGGCGGGTCAAATTCAAGGCTTCACTTCAAGGTCAAAAAAAATTATGGAGAGAAACTTACAATGAATGCTCCTTTTGAGATGCGTAATTTTAACTTCAAATATATACGATAATGAAAAAAAGTGTTTTTGTTGCAATTTTTGCAGCAGTTTCTTTGTGTTGTGATGCACAATTCGTTTTAACACCCTCAGCAGGACTGATGACAGAAGAAGGTGCATATACGATTTTGAGAGAAGGTACAGAGTCTGAAAACTATTATGTTGTCAAAAAAGCTGTGGAATCTGCATTCCCGAATGCTGATATTGGAGAGCTTGATTATGAGAAATCTTTTATCGTCAGTATTTTGCACAAAAGACATAGCAGATTATTTGGTGCAATGGTAGCTGGGGATTGGGAAATAGAATTTAAACTAAAAATAGAAGCACAGGAAGGAAAAATCCTAATCTCTTATGAAAAAGTTGGCACCCTCAAATGGGATTCAAAAGGAAACACGGCGTTTGTCTTCCCCACGACTGGAAAAAATTCTACGATGCTCATAATGGCTAATTCGAGATACATATTTAACAGCAAAGGGCAGGTGGCCAAAAACTGCAAAAAAGCGAAGGAATTATATGAGGATATAGCTAACGGTATTGTTAAGGATATAGAAAACAATCTGAAATAAATTTAACTAACATTCACGAGGGTATGCCAATACAGGCATATCCTCAATATGTTTCCGTATTTGTATGAAAAGAGAGATATTGTTATTTTTATCTATCCTAGCCATTTCCATGTCAACATATGCTCAGTCATGGGAAAACATCAAAGAAAATAATGCATACTTATGGGGTGAGGGATATGGTTCTACTGTGGCTGAAGCAGACAGAAATGCTCTTGCTGACCTTACAAGCAAAATAACAACGCATGTCTCAAGTGCATTTGATGTTGTGGAAGAAGAAACAAGTCATGGGAAAGCTGTCGATAGCAAGACATATATCTCAAATCGCGTACAGACATATTCCCAAGCAACTCTGAATAATACAGAGCGTATTATCATAAGCAATGAACCTGATGCTCGGGTGGGACGTTGGATTAAAAGGTCCGATATATCCAAAATGTTTGAGGCTCGTGAGGCAAAGGCAAAGGACCTTTTTGAAAGTGCTTTACGTGCTGAGTCCTTAGGTAAAGTGGATGATGCATTGAGAAATTATTACTGGGCATTCATGCTTGTACACTCTTTACAACATCCCAACGGTGTAACCTATACTACCGATGACGGCGAAACTCACATTCTGACAAATTTGGTGAAAGAGAAAATGGATGCCATATTCGATGATGTTAAGATTATGGCTATAAGTCGCGAAGATGATGACGTAAATTTAGCCATAACATATAAAGGAAGACCTGTTACTAGTATTGACTACACTTTCTGGGATGGAAGAGAGTGGAGTAATCTGTACAGTGCGAAAGATGGTATCGGCGTTTTGGAACTGGCAAGAGGAAATGATACCGATAATTATCGAATAAAAATAGAATATGAGTATCAAACGGAATCTCAGATAGACAAGGAAATTGAGTCCGTACTGTCAGTTGTTAATAGTGCGTCAATGCGGAAATCCTATAAGACTGTTCAGGCTAAGTATTCCTCTATAAAATCATCGGGAAAAATTGGAAACGGAGAAAGTTTTGCAACGATACCTGAATCGCAGATTATCAAACCGAAGGCTGTTACAAAAATAGAAAAATATGACATCAGCCTGCGCTCTATCATAAATAGTATTGCTTCAAAGCAATATGATGCTTCATCATCCTTGTTCTCCTCAAATGGATTTGATATTTATACAAAACTCTTGAAATATGGGAAGGCAAAAATAATTGGGGAACCATCTCCAGAATTCTATGAAAGTTCTGATGGCGTGGTTGCCAGAGGTACAAAGATGAGCTTCTCTTTCAAAAACGGTATGAGGAAGTCTTTTGTTGAAGATGTAATCTTTTATTTTGATAAAGAAGGGAAGATATCCAACATTACGTTTGGACTAGGTGATGCAGCAGAGACAGATATTCTTTGTAAAGGAGTTTGGAATGAAACAGCCCGCAAGGCTATTATGGAGTTTCTTGAGAATTACAAAACTGCATATGCCCTTAAACGCCTTGATTATATTGAGACAATATTTGACGACGATGCTGTAATTATTGTTGCAAACGTTGCATCAAGAATAGTTGGATCCGAAGGAGACGAGAAGAAATCAACAAAAGGTAGCCTTGTAATCAGGCACAACCGTTATACGAAAGACCAATACCTGAAAAATTTAAAGCGATGCTTTGCTAGCAATGAATTCATTAATATCCGTTTTGCAAACAATGATGTTTCAAAGATGGGAAAAGGCGGTGAGACATACGCTATTCAGATATCACAGGATTATTATTCCTCAACTTATGGCGATAAGGGATACCTCTTTCTGATGGTAGATATAAATGACCCGAAAAGGCCTCTTATCCGTGTACGTACATGGCAAGCTGAAAAAGACCCGAATTTCGGATTGTATGACGCCGGTTCATTTTAAACTAGTTTTCGAATGCGAAATAGAATATTAGTTATAGTGTTTCTTTTATTTGCCTCTGCCATAGCCGCAGGTGCTATAACGCGTCGTGCTTTGGTGATTGGTCTGGGAAAACAGCAGGATACCCATTGGAGTAAGATTCATGGCGATGAGGATGTGCGATATGTGGTTAAAATGCTTAAGAAATGTGGATATGCTGATATCAGAACGCTGGTAAATGAAGAAGCTACCAAGCAGGGAATGACATTGGCCTTTCTGGAATTGGCTGGACGATGTAAGACGGGCGATGAAATATATATTCATTATAGTGGGCATGGTCAGTTGATGACCGATATGGATGGCGATGAGGCAGACAGATGGAAGGGCAGACACAGAATGTACGATGAGTCTTGGATTCCGTATGATGCTTATATGACATATTGCAAAGAAGATATGGGGGAAAAACATTTTACGGATGATGAGGTGGCTGAATACCTGGCTATGATACGGAATAGAATAGGGTCATCTGGCAAGATGTATGTAATTTTAGACTCATGTCATAGTGGTGATGCTACTTTGGCAGCAGATAGTCAGGATGAATGTGTGCGTGGGGTTGATATAACTTTCGACGTGCCCAGAACAGGGAAGGAGGAAAAAAGGAAACATTATAAGGAACGGTGGCTTACTATCAGTGCATGTCGTCCGTATCAGCTCTGTTTTGAGCAGAAAAATCCTCAGATAGGAAAACTAACTAATATCATTATTCATTTGGGGGATGTTATTTTCTATATGAAGAATAGTGAGATACAGAAACTTTTGGATCAGTATATGGAAGCAAACCCATCCCGGTTGCCTCAAAATCCGATGGTTAGTGGAAATCGTTAAGATAATAGGGTTACCTAAAGTAATATTATGCATAAAATACTGAAACTGAGAAGAAATACCGCTTACACGGATGTAGAGGTTGTGAAAGAACTGCAAGCGTGCAGTCGGAGTGCGGAGAACTGGTTCTTCAAAACTGCACAGAACTATTTCGATAATCACTTTCACGAAGTGTTCTTCGACAAGGATAAGCATCAGGAAATATTCCAAGATGCCTTCTTGATACTTTGGACTGAGATTTCCAATGGGAAGATAACTGTGGTGGGAGAGCAGTTGGTGCGTCAGCAAAAGGATGGATTATTCAGACCTATGACATGTTCACTGATTACTTTTCTTATGGCAATAGCACGAAATGAACACCGTGAATATCTACGCGAGAATAAGGTTGTGTTAGTTCCTGAGTTTTATGACAACATAGCTATGACAGACAATGGCTTACTACCTTTAAACATAGAGGAGGACGATGACACACGCAAGGCTCGTATTGTAGATGAGTGCCTCAGTGGAATGTCTTCGCGTTGTCACGAAATACTGACGCTTTTCTACTATGAGAACAAAACGTTGGATGAGATCCTGGCTTTACGTGAGGAGAATCGCACCAAGGAGGGGCTGAAGACTTCAAAATACAAGTGTATTAATACACTGCGTGAGCGGATTTTGGAACAGTTCAGAATGTATAATCTGAAGGCTTAGAAAGTATGAAAGAACAGAAAGACAAATTGGATGAACTGATAACCTGCCGTATTGTTGAAAGGCAGCGTAAACTGAGGCGTATGCAGGAAATGAGTAGGAATGAAAAGTCCTCCTTATGGGGCAGGTACACACCATTGGCGATTGCTGCATGTTTAATTGCAGTTGTGTTAATTGGTACGAAACTATCTCAAAATGAAGGACTGAATGATATCAGTAGGGCAGCATGCCCAGAGGTCCAACAGTTGATTGATGAAGAAGAATGGGAAAAGGCACATGTTATGGTCTTGAGTGAAATACAAGATGCTGATAGTGCCATCTGGTATCTTGAGAAAGAAGATACTACTGACGAAGAGATTGCTTATGAACTGCAGGCAGAAAGGCAGAAGATAAAGGATATGAAACGTTTGGAAAAAGAAATTCTGAAAAAAATGAAATAATGTGGGTTACCGATTCCTGTTTCAGGCATTAATTGGTACAAACAAACGAGTAAAACTACGAATATATTTATTAACGATTGAAAAAAAATATTATGAAAAGGTTTTTTATTTTATTCATCTCTATGATGATCATGATTCCAGTTGTATTAAGTGCACAGAACAAGGCATTGAACAAAGCGTTGAAGAAAGAGTATAAAATGAAGAAGAAGGAATTGAGTAAGGAAGGCTGGACGCTTTTCGGCTCAACACGCACTCTGGATGTTGCTCTTCTGTCACATTATGACAAACTGAATAATCTAGGAGAAAACGGATATGAGATTTTGGGCTATGCTACGGTTTCCAGTCCTAAGCACAAGAATCTTCTGAAGCAGAATGCTATTGCCAATGCATGTAACACCTATGCCAGAAATTGTGGGAGTCATGTTAAAGGTAGAACTGTCAATGATATGGGGTTGACTGATGCAGAAAAGTCTGAATTTGAACATTTTTATGCTGCGTATGAGGCGCTGGTTGAGAAGGAGATCAGAGGCGAGCTCAAAGAGTCATTCTCTTTAATCAAGCAGATTAATAAGGAACAAGTTGACATGCAGGTGTTCTATATTGTTGACGAGGATGCTGCAACAAGGGCCCGCATCCGCGCTTTTGAAAATGCCAAGAAAGAAAGTGAAGTTGCGCAAAAGTATGCAGAGCAGGTAAGTAAGTTCATTAAGGAAGGTTTTGAGGACGAATAAACTAACAAAAATAATGGAAAGGGTTCTCCTACAATCGCTAAAGACCTTAGCGATTGTGGGCTTTTCCTTTGTTATTGTATGGTTCTATGCGCAAATAGCATTGAACTTGTCTTTCCTTAACCCTATATCCGAAGTCTTAGAGAATTTCTCCCTCACTGATAAATATTACCAGATGATGCCCAGCCGGGAAAGTCAATCTGTGTTTATTGTTGACATGACATCTTTGTTTAACCGCAGCGACATCGCTAAGACGATGATTGAAATTGAATCCTGTCATCCCGCTGTATTAGCCGTTGATTGCGTGTTTGAGGGAGAAAAGGATGATACACTTGCCGACAACGCAATAATACAGGTGGCAGAAAGCTATCCCAATATAGTCTTCTCTTATAGATTATTGGATGAGCTGACAATTGATTCTGGCTATTGCCGGAGTGTGCACTCTTTCTTTGTAGATAAAATTCCAGTTCATGAAGGTGTTGCTAACATGCAGCGCAATAATCTGTATAGTGGAGTCAAGCGTGATTTGAAACTTGGATGGCTGGTTAATGGTGAAAAGCGATTGTCGCTGGTGGGCGAAGTGGTAAACTTATATGCGGGCAATAAGGTTGTTACAGATGCAGATGATGATGTGAACATAAATTTTACTCCGACGCGTTTTACTGTCATAGCGCCTACTGAAATATCGCAATACCGGGACATGATGGAAGGGGGCATTGTCTTTTTGGGAGCCATGACAGATGAAACTGACAGACACTATACCCCTCTTGGGAAAATTGCTGGTGTTGAACTATTGGCCTATGCTACGCAAACATTGTTGGAACATCGCCAGATAATAAAACCGGGATGGTTCTTACATTGTGTTATTTCAGTTATACTGGTAATGTTTGCAAACCTGCTGCAGGTCTCATATCTCCGATGGACGTCGGGTAGTAAGAATCCTATGATATATCATGTGATGGGATCTGCATATATGCTGGGTGTTATGACCTTTTTCTGGATTACACTGGTTATGTGGGTTACTTTTATTTGTTTTGGCCTTTATAATGTAAGTATTGAAATAGAATGGTCTATTGCAGCAATGGCATTCCTTGCTACGTCCCGCAGTTTTTATGCTGCATGCAAAGACTATTATAAAATATGGAAAGAAATAAAACAAAAGAAGTCATGAAAAAGGTGTTACTAGCAGTGTTGGTAAGTTTTATGGCAAATGTTGCCTGGGCACAAAAGATGATTGTGTATTCCCTTATGGGTAGGGTGGAGGATGTTACAACAGGTACACCAAGGCCAGTGAAACTAAGGGATGCAATCTCACCTAGTACCATACTGAATATCCCTAACCAAGGTTGTGTGGTGTTGTTTGATGAAGGAAGTACCCGACAGTATACACTGAAGAAACCATGTCAGGCTACTGTGAAGGAAATGATAGCTGATAACAAGAACAGCATAAGGACTTTGACTGGTAATTATTTGACTTTTATCAAGAAACAGATTACAAGCGGTGGTCATGTGTTTCTCCGTAATTGTAGTGATCCTGCTACGGTGACACGTAGTCTGATGATTACCGCATCAGACGAAATATGTTCAGAACTTTCTCTATGCGGAAAGGATGGATTTTCATCTGCCGAAGGATTAACTTTAGAACAGAAGGATAATGTAAATCCATTTGAAAAAGATTTTCAGACATGGAGAAAAGAAATGCTGGAAGATTATCAGTCTTTCAGAAGAAAAATATTGCAGGATTATGCTGAATTTGTACGTAAACCCTGGAATGAGGTAGATTTGTCACCAGCGGAGGAAAAACCAGAAGATGAAAAGATAACTCCGTTTATAATTGATGACAAGGGTGGGAAGCCTGTCCTTCCTGATTTTGATAAAAAAGAAAGAAAAGAAAATACAGACCCGATTATTTCTATATTGCCCTTACCTCAGCCTTTGCCGATACCAGAACCAGTGGCTCCAATCAGGGAGAACAACGATGTAAACCTGTATCATTCATTTACGTTTTTTGGTACAGAAATGGAAGTGAGATGGTCCGATGATTGCACTTTCCGCCTTCAGGGAACTGATGAGAATGCTATTGCGGATGGCGTAGAACTATTGTTCTCGGGCAGGTATGACAATTTGCTATACGATTGTATGCAATTACGTGCAGAATATCACCTTAGTGACTGGGCCTATTACTTGATGCTGAAAGAAATAAGTGTATCACTTTGCGGGAAAGATACCAATGAGGCTACCTTGTTGATGTCTATGTTATATTCCCAGTCTGGTTATAGGATGCGACTTGCTATGGCTGGGACAAAACTGTTACTGTTGGTATCCACTCAGTTTCACCTGTATGGATTTGCCTATTATGTAATTGATGGTTATAACTATTATCTGATAGATGGTGATTACGATAGAGTCAGGTTCTGTGATGCTTATTTCCCCAACGAACAGGAAATGTCATTAATAATGAGGGAGTCTCCACTCTTTTCATCCAAAGAATCCGAAATAAGAACCTTTTCTTCGTCATTAAATTCTCAGTTAATTGCCAAAGTTGCTGTTAATAAGAATTTGATTGATTTCTATTCTACATATCCCAGTTCATATTTTAATAATGATTTTATGACGCGATGGGCTATGTATGCCAACATAGAAATGCAACCAGAGATACGCGAGCAACTCTATCCGCAATTAAAATCTATCATTCAAGGAAAGTCCCAACGAGAAGGCGTGGAGAGTATCCTCAATTGGATTCAGACCTCTTTTGCATATGGTTATGACGATAAGGTATGGGGGTATGACAGGGCTTTCTTTTCTGAAGAATCCCTTTATTACCCATCTTGTGACTGCGAAGATCGGAGCATCCTTTTTACGCGTTTGGTTCGGGATCTTTTCAGTTTGAAATGTATTCTGGTTTACTATCCTGGGCATCTTGCAACAGGTGTATGTTTTACAGAAATAATCAACGGAGACTGTGACTATATAGACGTAAAAGGAGAGCGATATATTATATGCGATCCCACCATCATGGGGTTAGGAGCTCCTGTAGGTTGGTCTATGTCGGGAATGGATAATAGAAATGCGAGTGTTATTGTTTTGGATTAGGCTTATTTAATTATTTAAACTATGAATAAGTTCGTATTTTTGGTTTTTGTAATCTTTTCTCTCCCTGTTTGTGCACAGAAGATTAAGAATGTCAACGGGGAATTCACTTACTATGTCGCAGATAACGTAACATTGGAGGAGGCAAAGCGCAAAGCCCTCGATGGTGCCAAGATTAAGGCTATGGCAGAGGTGTTTGGAACAATGATGTCTGAAGACACCAGATCGGGAGGAAAGGTTATTAATGGTAAGTCGGAAGAATATTTTTTTATCAATGGAAGTAGTGAAGTTAAAGGGGAATGGATTGAGACAACAGAAGAACCGGAATACAATATCCGCTTTGAGGACGGACAACTTGTCGTAACTTGCAGAGTAAAGGGAAAGGCTCGTGAGATAGTTTTTGCTACCATCGACTTCAAAGCCAAGGTTCTCTGTAATGGGATAGAAGACAAATTTGAGAATACTCGTTTTAAGAATAAGGATAACCTATTCCTCTCGTTCCAATCACCAGTGAAGGGCTTCCTTACCATCTATCTGGAGGGTGACGATGGTCAGGTGTCTTGCCTGCTCCCCTATCGTGGACATAAGGAGGGTGTCTGTCCTATTGAAGCCAATCGCCGTTATATCTTCTTCGATCCTAAGTCTGTTCCAGCTAATGAGAAGGCTATAGTTGATGAGTATTATTTAACTTGTGACGATACTTCGGAGTACAATCAGATTTACATCATTTTTTCACCCAACCAATTTACAAAAGCCTCCGATGATAGTGTCCAGGAAAATCTACCCCGTCAACTATCCCTCGAAGATTTTATGAAATGGTTGGCAAAATGCCGGAAACATGATGTTAATATGACTGTGAGGAAAGTGGGTATACTGATAGAAAAGTAAAAAACTAATCAAACCTAAATAATATTTATGATTATGGGAAAGAGTAAATTGTTGGCCATGTTATTTTGTTTGTTGTTTTGTGCAATAGATATGCATGCACAATTTGGATTGTTTGTTACCCAGGCTGGTCCCCAAAAAGAAAAGAAAGTAAAAAGGGTAGAATTCGATGCGAAGAATGATGCCGGTATCCCCATTCGTTATGAAGTAATATCTGATGCAGAAAGAAAAGTAGCTGTCACTGGAGGGGCGAAATTCTATTTCGGTGTCAGAGAATTGATTATCCCGGAATTTGTCGATTACAATGGTGCCACATATACAGTCACAGAGATTGGAACAAAAGCATTCGGAAATTTAGTATGGAGTGGTCCCAAAATAGAAACAGTGGTACTTCCTTCTACTATTATTAAAATTGGTGATGAAGCTTTTGCTTTCTGCAGATCTTTGGTTTCTGTGAATCTTTCTGAAGGGTTAATTGAGATAGGGAACAATGCTTTTTGTGGTTCTTATAAACTGGAAAATTTATATATTCCAAACTCTGTTAGAAAAATTGGCAAGAATGCTTTTAAAGGGTGTGTGTCAGGAGAAGTTGAGAATCTTCCTACTTTTGTTACTGCTGATAACTGTAGTAAGATGGGATTGTCTAGAGAATCTGTTGAAACTTATTGGGCTTATCATCCTCAGACTGCATTAGCATCACAGCCTCAGCAACAAATTGTTAATGTCCGGGAACCTATCCAGCAACCTGAAGTAACGCCAGAACAGTCAAAGACTCCGTCTTCAGATGTGGACATAGATATCCCAATAGGAACTGCTAACAATGGTAATACGTTTGCAGTCATCTTCGCAAACGAAAACTATAGCCGTGAAGCTCAAGTGGATTTTGCTAAGAATGATGGTACAGTTTTCAAGAGCTATTGTCATTTGACATTGGGGTTGCCTGAGAAGAATGTTCACTTCGTTGCTAATGCAACACTCAATGACCTGATAGGTGAACTAGATTGGCTGAGGCAGGTGTGTGATGCCTATGGCGGTGAGGCAAATATCATCTTCTACTATGCAGGACATGGCATTCCTGACGAGGCGTCTAGTTCTGCATATCTACTACCTACGGATGGTAATAGCCGGATATTGCGAACATGCTTCAGTGTGAATGAACTTTACGAGACACTGGGCCGACTGTTTGCTAAACAGGTTACTGTTCTGATGGACGCCTGCTTCTCTGGTGCCAAGCGTGACGGCCAGATGCTGGCTTCAGCCCGTGGAGTTGCAATCAAAGCAAAGGCTGGCATGCCAAAGGGCAACATGATTGTTCTCTCAGCTTCTCAGGGTGATGAAACGGCCTATAAATATGAGGAAGCAGGTCATGGTCTCTTTACTTACTTCCTGCTTAAGAAGCTAAAAGAAACGAAGGGCGCTGTCACTATGGGTGAATTGAGCCGATATATTCAAGAACAGGTTAAACGCTACTCCATTGTGGAGAATGGCAAGATTCAGACCCCAAGTGTCCAAACTTCTGATAC
>JAEEGL015783772.1_pt1 | contig 14522 bp, 11 predicted proteins | sample 9134231 | NCBI WGS metagenome assembly JAEEGL01 (sample SAMN16246548, study PRJNA631951) | gut metagenome | biome: gut microbiome; feature: rumen; material: fiber-attached | host: Bos | place: Iran: Karaj | collected 2018-10
CCAATACCGGAGACGGCCTCCTGACCGCGATCAAAGTTATGCAGGTCATGCTGGAACGGAAGTGCAGTCTATCCGAGCTGGTCAAGGATCTGACGATCTACCCGCAGGTCTTGAAGAATGCCAAGGTGACGGATAAGGACGCTGCTCTGAATGATCCGGACGTGCAGAAGGAAGTTGCTGCGGTTGCGGCACGGCTGGGTGATTACGGTCGCATCCTGCTGCGGAAGAGCGGGACAGAACCGGTCCTTCGGGTCATGGTGGAGGCCCAGAGTTTGGACACCTGTGAGAAAAATGTCGATGCGGTGTTGGAAGTCATGTCTCGTAAGGGACTGCTTCTGGGGATAAAATAAAAGAGGAGCTGGTCAAATGTACACCATTTCTGATCTCTTTGACTTGAGTAAGACCGCTGCGGCCCCGCTGTTCCAGGGAAAAACCTTCCCATGGGAAGTACTGGGTGAAATCTCGGACTTTATTAAAGCACTTGGACCGACGTTGCCGGAAGCTGAGTATGATCGGGCAGGAGAGGACATCTGGATCCATAAAACCGCCAAGGTATTTGCATCCGCGTATATTGCCGGACCGTGCATCATCGGCGCGGAAACTGAGGTGCGTCAGTGCGCGTTCATCCGGGGCAGTGCCCTTGTGGGAAAGAACTGTGTGGTAGGGAACTCCACTGAATTGAAAAACGTCATTCTGTTCGATGGCGTTCAGGTGCCTCATTACAACTATGTCGGGGATTCCGTGCTGGGCTATAAGGCACATATGGGCGCAGGGTCCATCACCTCCAACGTGAAGAGCGACAAAGCTATGGTGATCATGCGGGACGGCTCCCAGACCATCCCCAGCGGCCGAAAGAAAGTCGGAGCAATGCTGGGAGATTATGTGGAAGTCGGCTGCAACACCGTGCTGAATCCGGGAACGATCGTCGGCCGCAGAAGCAGCATCTACCCGCTTTCCTGTGTCCGGGGAACCGTCCCTGCCGACAGCATCTATAAATCCGGAGATACGATCGTTCTTCGCCAGGAGAGATGACCGGAAGCGACAATTTGAAATAGGAGTAATACCATGAAAAGAGTGATCACGTTCCTTCTGGCGGTAATTATGCTGCTGGCCTGCGGATGCAACGCAAGGGTCGTCAAGGTGCCTGAGAAGACTGCTGCACCCACTGCCGCAGCGACACCGGAGCCGACAAAAGCGCCCTCAACACCTGTGCCGACGCCTGCAACTACGCCTGTTCCCACTGCGGAACCCTCACCTGAGCCAACCGCAGCGCCCACTCCCGAGCCGACACCTGAACCTACGCCGGAGCCTACGCCCAGGCCCACCTCTCAGCCCACCGGGGATTATATCCGCGGGCATGTCAGTTATGACGAGCTTGAGTATGTCCATCCTGACTGCGAAGCGCTGACGAAGCGTATTCAGGAGATCCAGGTGATGGTGTCAGACGGGACAGACAGCGAGACCATCAAAGAGGCGTACGAAGCCCTCACGGATGAGTTTGTGGAACTGCAGACCCAGTACAACCTGGCCAATCTGTTTTCCGCTATCGACGTAAACGATGAATACTTCAAGCAGGAGACCGAATCTCTTACCACAGAGTATGCCAAGCTCCAGGTGGAATGCACAAAGCTTGAGGTTGCCATCTACGAATCTGAGCATAAGGATGTGGTATTCTACGATTGGACGGAAGAAGACTTCCGTATGCTGCGCATTGCGGAGAAGCTCTATGACGATGAATATGTGGAGCTGGATACGCGCTGCACTGAGATCACAAATGCCTATTGGGATGCTGAGACGAATACCACGATCCGTTTTCAGGATCAGGATCTGACGATAAACGATATTCTGGCTCTGGAAGATATCACCCAGCAGCAGTATTACAAGCTGCTGGAAAAGTACTACAAAGCGCTGAACAAGAAGGTGGGCGAGCTCTATCTCGAGCTCATCCAGATCAAGAAACGGATTGCGGAAAAGGCCGGATATGACAGTTATCCCGAATTCTCCTATGATTATGAGTATGAGCGGGATTATACTGTGGAGGATTCCCAAAAACTCTGGAGCTACGTGAAGAAGTATGCCCTGAACGAGGCGCAGGACCTTTTGTACGGAATGAGCTCACAGGAATACAGCGCCATGCAGAACGCACGCAGCGCTGCCGACCAGATCACCCTTCGGCAGGATGAGATCCGTGCCCACGCCGAGGAGATCTCCCCATGGATGGCTGAAGCGCTGCAGTATCTGATCGATTATAAGCTGAGTGTGATCACCGACAGCGAAAACAGCCAGAATGGCGCCTTTACCACCTTTTTCAGCAATTATGACGTGCCGTTTATCTTCATCCATGAGGGTAACGGATACGAAGACGTGTTCACCTTTATCCATGAGTTCGGTCATTTTTACTCCAACTATCTGGGTGGTTCAGACACGGCAAGGGGAGCCAGCCTTGATGTAAAGGAGATCGACTCCCAGGCAAACGAGTTGCTGTTCCTGCCCAAAATGAAGGATCTGTATCCCCGCGCAACTTACAACGGTATTCTGAAGTATAAACTATATGACTACATGAGCAGCCTGATCAGCGGCTGTATGTACGACGAATTCCAGCAATATGTTTACACGCACGATATCGCGGATGTGGACGAACTGAATGAAGCCTATCTGACTATTTCCAAGTCCTACGGGATCGGTGAGGATTATTATGTTATCGATACCCGGTATGTCTGGACGGACGTGATGCACAATTTTGAAGCGCCCATGTACTATATCAGCTATGCCACGAGTCTTGTTCCCGCGCTTGAGATCTTCCAGATCTCTCTGGAAAACCGGGAACGTGCCATTGATATCTACAACAGCATTGCATCTGCCGATCCGGAGCTCACCTTTGGGGAAACGCTGGCGGAGAACGGTCTGAAGAGCCCCTTTGCGGAACAGACTATCATCGATATCGTAAACGCCATTGTTGATTATTCCGGCGTAGGATATCGCGTTGGATGATATGAGATTTAGAAAGCCGCCCCGCAGCTCAGCGGGGCGGCTTTTCCTGCTATTGACTTTTGCCGACTGCGCGAGTAAAATGAAAAAACTTCTAACATGGTAAGGAGATAATGCGATGGCGAAAGAGAAGAAAGTTGAACAGATCACCGATATTGAGGTGGATTTTGCCCAATGGTTCACGGATGTCTGCACCAAAGCGGAGTTAGTGGATTATTCTGGTGTGAAGGGGCTGTTCATCCTGCGGCCGTATGGCTACGCCATCTGGGAAAACATCCAACGTTGGCTGGACGATCGGTTCAAGGAATTGGGGCATGAGAACGTATCTATGCCGATGTTGATCCCCGAGAGCCTGCTGCAGAAGGAAAAGGATCATGTGGAGGGATTTGCTCCGGAGTGCGCATGGGTTACGCATGGGGGAAGCGAGGAACTGCCGGAGCGTCTCTGCATCCGGCCCACTTCCGAGACTCTTTTCTGCGATCACTGGAGCCATGTGCTCCATTCCTGGCGTGAGCTTCCCATGAAGTATAACCAGTGGTGCAGCGTTCTTCGCTGGGAGAAGACGACCCGTCCCTTCCTCCGGGGCAGGGAATTCCTTTGGCAGGAGGGACATACGATCCACGCAACGGCAGAGGAAGCTGTGGCCGAAACCGAACAGATGCTGGAGGTCTATGCGGATCTGGCTGAAAAGTGGCTCGCCATGCCGGTCATCCGCGGCCGGAAGACGGATAAAGAGAAGTTTGCCGGCGCGGTGAATACCTATACCATTGAATGCATGATGCATGACGGAAAAGCTCTTCAGGCCGGAACCTCCCATTATTTCGGAGACGGATTTACGCGGGCTTTCGATATCACCTTTGCCGATAAAAACAACCAGCTGGCCTATCCCTACCAGACCTCCTGGGGCGTCAGCACCCGGATCATCGGCGGGATTATCATGACCCATGGGGACAATAACGGTCTGGTCCTGCCTCCCAATGTGGCGCCGTTCCAGGTCGTCGTGATCCCGATCGCGCAGCACAAGCCCGGGGTGACGGAAAAAGCGATGGAACTGGTCGCCCGTCTGAAGAAGACAGGCGTCCGGGTTAAAGCCGACGTCAGCGAACAGAGCCCCGGTTGGAAGTTCGCCGAGTATGAGATGAAGGGGATTCCCCTCCGGGTGGAGATCGGCCCCAAGGATATGGAGCAGAACCAGTGTGTGCTGGTACGCAGAGATAACCGGGAAAAGACCTTTATTTCTCTGGACGACCTGGAGACCGCCGTGCCTGCCATGCTGGAGGCGGTACAAAAGGGATTGTATGAAAAGGCGAAAAAGCATTTGGAGGAGAATATTCGCGAAGCACGTAGTCTTGAGGAAATGCAGACTATCAGCAGGGAGCAGGGCGGCTTTGTCAAAAGCATGTGGTGCGGCGATCCGGCCTGTGAGGAAAAGGTCAAGGAGGTTGCCGGAATGTCTTCCCGGTGCATCCCCTTCAAAGAGGAGAAGCTGGATGCTGTATGCCCCTGCTGCGGTAAACCCGCAAAGCATATGATCTATTGGGGAATGCAGTATTAATCGCCCGTTTAATTGGAACATGGGTTCCGCCGGTTTCGGCGGAACCTTTTTTTGCTGTCTGCGTCATAATGAATGAAAATTCGGAGGAGTATAATCCGATGCCGTATGGATCGGGCCAGATCACAGAGGAGGCTGAAAGAATGAAAAACAAAGGGATCAAAACCGTTCTTGCGGTAATGCTGCTCCTGGCTCTCGCAGGGTGCGGAAATATGAGCGCCGGACTGCAACAGTCTTCAGGCGCAAAAACCGCAGCCTCAAACAGCATGACTGAAACCGGCGCATACCGGGATCCCGCTCCCCAGGCCGCGTCCTACTATGCCGACTTTTCTTCGGTAAGCGATGAAGTCTGGGAAGGGAATATGGCGGAAGAGTCAGCGGTAAATTGGGGAACCGGCGGCAGTGAGACGCCTGCGGGAGGAGATAACCGGGCGGATAGCTACGACAAGATCATCTATTCCGGCAGCGCCAACGTGGAAACCATCCGTTTTGAAGATACGGTAAAACAGGTATACGAGTTGATCGAACAATACCAAGGGTTTCTGGAGAGCGCCTATGTTACCGGACGGGATTACAACAGCCAGTACTATGACCGGCACAGTTACCGGAATGCACAGTTCGTCATCCGGGTGCCTAGGCAAAACTTTACTGTGATGCGTGCTGATCTGGACTGCCTGGGCAGCGTGACCTATTCCTCCGTTGAGGCAGAGAATATCACCAGCGCGTATCGGGATACGGAATCCCGGCTGAATGCCTATCGCGTTGAGGAATCCAGACTTCTGGATATGCTCAGTCGTGCGGAGTATGTGGAGGATATGCTGAATATTGAAGACAGGCTCAGTAATGTCCGGTATCAGATCGAATCCCTCACTACAACGCTGACCAACTGGGACAGCAAGGTGAACTACTCCACCATGCGTCTGACCATCCAGGAAGTGAAAGAACTCACCATTGAAAAACCGATAGCACGGACCTTCGGAGAGGACCTCCGGGATGGAATTCAAACATCGCTGGATTGGATGGGACAGGCGGGTAAGAATATCGTGATCTATATCGTCTCAGCACTGCCCCTGTTGGCGATCCCGGCCATACTGGTCGTAGCCATCGTGCTGATCATTCATTTCCATCACCGCAAAAAGAGGAAAAACCAAGCACTTCAACAGACTAAAGATGTGAAAGTTGACAATTGACAAAACCCGAAGGCCCTATGTATACTCATTAGGTTAGTGCGGTGGATTCCGCGCTGAGTCTGATAAAGGAGCGATGAGTGAAAATGAGATATACCGGGGTCACATCCAGAGGGATCATTACACCCATTTTCCGTCAGGGAGACAATCTTGTCCGGTTGGTATGCGAGAGCATTATGAAGGCATCTGCAGAGGAAGGATTTGTCCTGCATGACCGGGATGTCGTCGGTGTCACGGAGGCGGTCGTTGCGAGGACGCAGGGCAATTATGCCACTGTTGAGCAGATCGCTGCCGATGTAAGGCAGAAGCTGGGCGGTCAGGATATGGGCATCATCTTTCCCATCATGAGCCGCAACCGTTTTGCCATTATACTCCGTGCCTTTTCCATGGCCTGCCGCAAGCTCTATGTGCAGTTTTCCTATCCTTCGGATGAGGTTGGAAATGAACTGATCAGCATGGATGACCTGGATCGGAACGGCATCAATCCCTATACGGACAGTTTCGATGAGCGGGGTTTCCGGGCGATTTTCGGGAACCGCACGGTCCATCGCTTCACGGGCGTAGATTATGTGAACTATTACAAGAGTCTGGGCAATAATATTGAAGTCGTGTTCTCCAATGATCCCCGGCATATCCTGCATTATACGAAAAACGTGATCAACTGCGATATCCATACCCGGAAACGCACTCTCCGCATTCTTAAGGAAAACGGCGCGGAAAGAGCATACAGCCTTGATCAGATCTTGACCTCTTCGTCGGAGGGAAGCGGTTGGAACGAGAACTATGGCCTGCTGGGCGCCAATAAGGCGACAGAGGAAAAGGTGAAGCTTTTCCCCAGAGATTGCCAGGCTTTTGTGGAAAACCTACAGAAAGCGCTGCTTGAAGCCAGCGGAAAGAAGCTTGAGGTCATGGTTTACGGTGACGGCGGCTTCAAGGATCCCGTCGGCGGCATCTGGGAGCTTGCGGATCCCGTTGTTTCTCCCGCTTATACGGAAGGACTGCGGGGGACTCCGAACGAACTGAAAATGAAGTATTTTGCCGACAATGAATTGAAGGATCTGGAAGGAGAGGCCCTCGCGGACGCTATGCGCGAGCGTATCCGGGCCAAGGATTCGGACCTGAAGGGGAACATGAATTCCCAGGGTACCACCCCACGGCAGCTGACGGATCTGCTGGGGTCCCTGTGCGATCTGACCAGCGGAAGCGGTGACCGGGGCACACCTGTTGTTCTGATCCAGAATTATTTTACCAATTTTGCTACGGAATAAAGAATGAATCATCGAAAAGGAGACCGGGGCGCGTCCATGCCCCGGTCTCTTTTGATGTCTTTTTCCGATCACTTGTCTATGGCAAAACCATTCAGCTTCAGATGAGATACCATGCCGCTTTCGCAGCACTTCTGAAGATAGGTGAAAACTTCGCTTTCCTCCAATTCGAGAAGCTCGGGCTGATCCCCGAAAAACATGACCTTCCGCTGCCCTTTCTGGTAGGGGAGCCATTCCGGCATCGGTGTACCGTCCGCGTCCTGCCCATTGGGATCTCCCGAACGGGCAAAATTTGTCCAATAATTACACATCCGCCGGGCCAGGTCATAGTGCTTTCCGGTGAAGGGACGCCAGCATTTCGCCAGGGTTTCGAAGGCAAACCAAAGATCGGAGGAATGGAATGCGCCGGGATCATCCCATCCGGGGATCTCCGGATCAAACCGATAGAAATACATTTTATTCCTGGGCATCCGGGTATTCAGATCCAGCCATAGTACATTGCCAAGCTCAAAATTGTTATAGGCGGCATTGGCTAAGACCTCATCCAGTGTTGAAGCGTGCCGATGAATGATCTCCAGATATCCGTCGGCGCAGTCCCCGAATTTCCGCCTGGCATATCCATCTAGTTCTTCTTCGGATTTGACCATAGGAGCCATGATGAATTCATCGCCGGTATTGCCGATGATGAGATCCATATCGTTCTGCTCCCCGCGGCAGATGATGTCGTGGGGAGTGTCCGGCAAAAATGCGTCCCCGATGACGCTTCCCCAGTCGAACTTGCCGGATCCGACGGCAACCTCCCAAACCCTCCTTGCATCGATTTGCCGGGCTTCGTCCAGGGTCTTGACGCCAAGGGCTTCAAATAGCCGCTTGCCCTGGGCTTCCGCCTCCGACAGATGCAAACTCAGACTGGAGGGAGGAAGAAGTCCACCGCTGGAATGGAGGATCGCCCGCTGAAACAAACCTTTGTTCTGCGGGGAGCATACTTGGATGAGGCAGCTTCCGCCGCCTGCGGATTGGCCGAAGATCGTGATGTTCTCCGGATCGCCGCCGAAGGCGGCAATATTCCGCTTAACCCATTCGATTCCCGCTTTTTGATCCAGATGCCCGAAATTCGTTGGTTGATCCGGAGCCTCCGCGCTGATTTGCGGATGGGCCAGGAATCCGAAAACATTAACCCGATAATTCACGCTGACCAGGATGACGCCTCTTCTGGCGATCCGTTCGCCGTCCATCTCCATTTCCGAAGGATATCCGACCATCAGTCCGCCGCCGTAAAACCAAACCATCACCGGGAGTTTATCCTCGGGACTACTGGCATTTGTCCAAATATTCAGCTGCAGACAATCTTCGCTCATGGGAACCTGGCTGTCAACATGCCATTCCCGGGTATAGATATCGTTCGGATCCTCTCCGGGAACCTCCTGCATGGCAATGGGACCGAATCGGCTGCAATCACGGATGCCGACCCATTTTTCCGCAGGCTGCGGCGCACGCCAGCGATTCTTTCCCACAGCCGGGGCAGCAAAAGGGATGCCCTTGAATGCAGTGACCCGAGGATCGGCGGCAGGGATGCCCTCGACCCATCCGCTTTCAGTCAAAACCTTGCGCAGCATCGTTATTCCCTCCTTGATCGTTACTGAAACAGCATTTGGAAGAAATCGTGGGCAGCCGCCCGCCAGACTCTCCATTCATGGACTCCGGGGTAGATTTTCTGGATATAGTGGATGCCCTGTTCACGGCAGAATACCCGTTCCTCTTCAAACAAAGGCAGAGAAACCTCCCGGTCTCCGATGGCACCGAAGAAAAGCGGGACCTCCCGATTGAAGGTTTCCGCATCCTTCAGCGCTTCCACCCAAGGCTGCACCATCCGGGGACGGCCAGGCATGATCGGCCAGGTATAACCGGTAAACAGCCCGGCGGCGCCAAATAGATCGTAATGCTCCATGATAAGCTTTGCGGAGAGCAGAGAACCCAGGGAAAGGCCGGCAACTGCGCGGTTGAATTTGCCCGGACGTACGCGATAGGATTTTTCGATGAAGGGGATACAATCCTGAATGATCATGTCTCCGAAGCTGTAGACATCCTCTTCCCAGCGGCCCTCTTTCTTTACCTGCATCATGACGTTGTTCATCACGACGATAAAGGGCTTGCATTTGCCCTCCGCAAGCAGATTATCCAGAATGATATTGACTTTTCCGAGATGCACCCAGCAGGCTTCATTTTCTCCGCCGCCGTGCTGCAGATACAGTACGGGGTAATCCTTTGTGAGATCATCCCGATAGTGAGGCGGCGTATACACATAACAGCATTCTGTCTCGCCGGTAACGGAAGAGGGAAAGTATTCCATGGATACTGTTCCGTGCGGCACGTCGCGCATCAGCAGAAAATCGCAGTCCGGATCCGGAACGTCGACATAGTTGATCGCTTCGCCGCTTCCGTACCCGATCGGCGCGATTGGATTGAGCACCTTGACACCGTCCACCAGAAAAGCAAGCTGTTTGAAACCGGGTTCGTCATAGGGGAGAAGCCCGGTCCACAATCCTGAGGGCTGCTTTTCCAATTCGACCCAGGTATCCTCGTGGCCCGCAGTTACCCGCTGGGCTTTCGGTGCGAAAAAGTGCAGCCTGACCCGGCCGTCAGAACAGACTTCCGTAGCAAGAGGTTTTTCCACATGCGCGAAGGGATCGGGAGTGTAGTTCGGAACGAGCTGCCGGTTAAATCCCAATGCACGGGTATCGAAGGTCTGATTGTTCAGAAAGTGTACGGGAATGTGCATGAGAACCTCCTTTTCCAGCACAGGAAATGTGCTTCTCTTGTAGATTTGGATTTAGTTTATCACAAGGTTAAGCGCTTGTCCACGAACAGGTAGATAGAGAACAGGCCTCCGGTTGCACCGGAAGCCTGCATCGATCCTGAAAAGGAAAATGGGCGATTTGGATCAAAAGACGATCCTCAGCCGCCGATCGATTTATCTTTTGCAATCACCGCGGCGATAGCCTCATATACGCTGCTTTCGAAGCCGAGAGTGCGCAGCCTATGCAGACCTTCGATCGTTGTCCCGCCCGGTGAACAGACCTTGTCGGCAAGGGCTGCCGGGTGTTCGCCGGTTTTCTGGAGCAGCAGCGCGCTGCCCAGGACCATGTCCGCGGCAATGGCCAGGGCGGTGGATTTGGGAAGACCGGCCTTTACGCCTGCTGAGGCAAGAGCATCCATGTACAGGAAGGTGTAGGCTGGTGCTGCACCCGCAATTGCGCTGAAGGCTGCAAAATGCTTTTCCTCCAGGAAGTACGTGCTGCCAACGGCGGCAAAAACATCCCGGATCAACTCCACCTGTTCCCGAGAAGCCAGCTTTCCGCCGCAGATTGCGGTGACACCGGCATTCACTCCGGCGTTGACATTAGGCATTGCACGAACAAAGGGAACACCTGGCAGGCGTTCTTCGTACCAGGATATGGGCTTTCCGGCAGCAACGGTGGCAACGATGCAATCCTTCCGCAGCAGCGGGAACAGCTTCCCAAGGAGTTCGTCCAGGGAATGTGGCTTGACGCAAAGAAGAAGCACATCAGCCAGACTGGTTAATTCCTCCAGCGAAGAACAATAGGTAACGGGCAGATCTGCGGCCTTTTCCGGATGCCGGTCATATCCGTAAAGCTCTGCATGTGCGTATACGGGACTTGACTGCATTCCCCGAATGATCGCTGACGCCATATTGCCGAGACCGATAAAAGCATATCTCATTCTCTTTGCCCCCAAGCGATTTTTCTGTATTCTACCATGTTCGCTCTAGGCTGACAAGAGAGGTTCTGGAATCGTTTCAGGTTTCAGTCTCTGGCGATACGTTTTCCAAAAGGCCGGCTGCAAATGTTTCCGCTGCTTCATGGACTCCGGCGAAATCCACATAGGGGTTGACCGCTTGTTCCAGGATGTCATGATGATGACGGGCAAGTGCAAGTTCTTTTCGCGCTCTGGAAAGGAGGGCCAGCCGCATGGATTCCGAGTCCCGTATCCGTGCCGCTTCATCTCGTCCGGTTTTCTGGTATACGATCCTGTCCAAATGGATATACCGATCACCTTCACCAGATCCGATCATCAGGCCGATTTCCGGAATGAACAGATGTGCGATCCTCTGCGGATCAAGGGGCGAGAGGGCAAGCACCGTGTCCCATCCCCGGGCATGAGCAGCCTCGGCTGCAGATGACAGAAATATATGCTCTCCACCGCAGATCCCACGCAGACCGATACGGCGGCTGGCAAGTTCTCTGCAGGTTTCCTCCATCGACAGCATCCCGTTGCCGGTGAATGCGTCAGTAAAGATCTTCAGAACTCTGCCGGTTTTGGAGGTTTTCGCGTGCAGTTCTCTGGCGATAAGAGAGACAGCCTTCCGACGGACAGTCACTTCAACATCCGGAGGAAGAGCGAGCGATGCTTCGACTTCACCGGCGGATGCGGTCCAACGGTATGCCCTGCGGTAATGCTCCTTGCAGTTCCCGTCGAGTCCCGAAAGATCCGGGACGCCCGGGCGATAGAATCTGCTCAGATCCAGGTAAAAGCCCCTGTCGCCGACCATTGGCGGCTCCAGAACATGCGGTGAAGTACCGTCGAAAAGGATCACGCCCAGTTCAGGGATGTGGATCCCATCCAGAGAGGAGGGGTCGCCGGAGCACAGGATGCGGTAAACCGTATATCCTACGGAGGAAACACGCTCGCCGACGGTGCGCATGAATCCGGATTTTCCGCAGCCTGCCCCGCCCTTAAGGATCCAGACCCTGCTTCCTTTCCAGATATCCATGTATTCCTCGTACAGGGAAAAAAAGCCTCGATACGTATTTGCGCCGAGAAAAAAAGACAGTTCCTTCATCCGATCTCCGCTCCCTCTATGCTTATTCGTTCCAGAATATGCATGGTGTCTATAGCCGGTGACAGTTGAAAATGCTTCGGCAGGGTGGTATAGTTGTAGCACGACTCAGCAGGGAGACGGGATATCCCCAATGCTTCGGAAGGGAGGGAGCAGAATGAAGAGAAAAGTCATGCTGGCCATGCTGGCGTTGGTCATGATCATGTGCTGTATCTGTATCATGCTGACGGGGGCTGCCGGCACTTCCTCTGATCCGCTTATCTCCGTGAGCTATCTTTACCAGAAGCTGACTCCCAAGCTTCAGGAAACCATCGGCGTTGATCTTAAGGCCCAGCTTTCCGAAACGGAAGAGGAGTTAAACTCTCGGCTGGATGTTCTGTGGTTTCCCGGCAGCCTGGAAGGGGAATTCTCTCCGCAGTTTACCACGCTCGACCTCACAGACGGGGATGTAATCGAACTGAGATCCTTTGCCTCCTTCGTTCTGCTTCGGGGAGAGGCAAAAACGATGATTCTGGAGGGCGAGCTCCTGGATCTGAGCACAGGCGCAAGCTGTGCAGACGGGAGCCTGCTTTCCCTGCATCACCGCTATATTGCCGCGGAGAATACAAAGGTCAGGATCCGGACTTACGGCAGTCATCCGGAAGGTCTAGTAGACGGGGAATACCGGATCGACCATGACAGTCTGATCCCCATGGAGGAACGGTATCTGGATGTGGAGGACAGCTTTTGGGCAGCCCCGTATATTTGGCGGCTCTCTGAACTCGGCGTGGTGAACGGGGTTGAGGAACACCGGTTTGCACCGAAGGAGATTGTGACACGGGGAAGCTTTGTCACCATTCTCGGACGTCTGAAAGGCGTGGATACGCTGCAGTATGCAGATGTTCCCTTTACGGATGTTGCACCGGAGGACTGGTACGGACCTTATGTGTCATGGGCAGCTGATTACGGTGTTACGCTCGGTTATGACGACGGGAGCTTCCGCCCCGGTGAGAATATCAGCCGAGAACAGATGGCCGTTATGCTGTACCGATATATCTGCGCCGGAGACATTATCCTCCCCGTAGAAGCCCGGGAGGCATTTGCCGACGAGGGGGCCATTTCCGATTGGGCGCTGGAAGCCGTCAATACCCTTCGTGATGCGGGATTGATGAACGGAAGAGGAGAGAATCGTTTTGAGCCCCGAGGTACGGCGACAAGAGCGGAGATCTGCGCGGTGGTCTATCGTCTGGCGGAGATGTCCGGTCTCATTGGATAATGGAGGATAACACAAATGCAGGATTTGGAGAATCGGATCAGTCGGTGGGTCGATGAACACCGGGATGCCTACCTTCGGGATGTATCCAGACTGGTGGCAATCCGGAGCGTATCCGGCGAACCAGAAGCAGGAAAACCCTTCGGACCCGGCCCAGCAGCCGCCTTGGAAGAAGCCATGAAGATCTGCCGGGAACAAGGCTTCCGAGTTATCGATCATGACGGGTATGTGATGACCGCGGATCTTTGCGCACAGGAGAGCGTACTGGATATCCTTGCTCATCTGGATGTGGTTGGGGAAGGGGAAGGCTGGAATACGGATCCCTATGTCGCAACGGAAAGAGACGGATGCCTGTACGGCCGCGGGACAGATGATGATAAAGGGCCGGCAGTTGCTGCGATCTATGCCATGGCCTGTGTTGCGGAACAGTTTCCGCTGAAGAAGAATGTGCGTTTGATTCTGGGCACAGATGAAGAATCCGGTTCCCGGGATATCCGGCACTACTATGCCGCCAACAAGCCGGCGCCAAATACCTTTTCCCCAGACGCCAGTTTTCCGGTATTCAACACGGAAAAGGGAGGCCTCGCTGCCCGTTTTTCGCGGGAATGGGCAAAACAGGACAGTCTGCCCCGGATCACCGCGTTGGAAGGCGGATATCGGATCAATGTCCTTCCGGCTGATGCAAATGCCACGATACTTGGGCTTGAACCGGGGGAGATTGAGCGCATATGCCTTCCCTTGGCAGAAAAAATGAAGGTCAAGGTGCAGATCAGCAGGATGGAAAGCGGCGCGAAGCTCCGGGTAAAAGGCCTTGCCGCACATGCCTCCACGCCCGAACAAGGGATTAACGGGATCACCGCGCTGATCAGACTGCTGCTTGCGCTTCCTCTAGCGGAGCATCCCGGCCTTACCGCTATCCGCGCGCTGGATGAGCTTATGCCCCACGGGGACAGTGAAGGAAAAGCCCTGGGGATTGCCATGGAAGACCATGTATCCGGATCTCTGACTCTGGCGTTCAGTCTGCTGAAAATGGAAGAAACGGGGATCGAAGGCTCTTTTGACAGCCGTATTCCCATCTGCGCCACTGAGGAAAACTGTCGTTTGCCGGCAAAGGCTGCGTTTGAAGCCCGAGGCTTTACTTTCGAAGGCTTCCTCCGTCCTCCTCACCATACGCCGGAAGACAGCCCGTTCATCCGCTCCATGCTCCAGCGCTACAGTGCTTTTACCGGAAGAAAAGGGGAGTGCCTTTCTATGGGCGGAGGAACATACGTGCACGATATACCCGGTGGGGTCGCCTTTGGCGCAGCGATGCCGGATTTTGAATCAAATCTTCACGGTGCAAATGAACGGATGAACATTGAGGACATGCTTACCGCGATAAAAGTCTTTGCTGCGGTGATTTGTGACCTCTGCACCTGAG
>JAEEGL010071536.1_pt1 | contig 14521 bp, 13 predicted proteins | sample 9134231 | NCBI WGS metagenome assembly JAEEGL01 (sample SAMN16246548, study PRJNA631951) | gut metagenome | biome: gut microbiome; feature: rumen; material: fiber-attached | host: Bos | place: Iran: Karaj | collected 2018-10
GGTACAAAGGATAAAGAGGTTATGGGTAACCTTAATGAGCAGAGTTGGGATGAGCTTTGGAGTTCACCTGAGGCAGAGTCAGTTCGTAAGAAGGTTCGTTGCTGTGACAGAGATTGCTGGATGATTGGCTCAGTTTCTCCTGCTATGCATAAGTACATCTGGGTTCCTATGTGGTGGGTAATCACACACAAGCTTAAGTTCTGGACAAAGAAGAAGTACAGCATGTATGAGAACAAGATTGTTCGTGATCTTAGAGATGGAAAAGTTACAAAGGAACAGCTTGATAAGTGCAGTACATGTGATATGAATTGCGTAATTAACAATGGCCTTTCTGCAGCTTCTATGGAACAGCTGAAGAACAAGACCGGAGAAGAAATTGTTGATGCTGATATTGCAGCACAGATGGAGCGTATTTAATGAAAAAAGCACTCATTGTTGCTAATTTGGCAGGTTTTGCATCTTTTTTGATTCATGATATGGAACTCTTAATCGAGAAAGGCTACAGCATTACTTATGCTGCAAATGCTAAAAAATTAGAATGGCAAGATACAAAAGAGAAAATCGACAAATTGGGAGTTTCATTTGTTCAAATCGATTTTGATAGTACAAAGCCACTTGCAAAAACAAATATTAAAGCGTATCGACAACTGAAAAAATTACTAGATAAAGAGAAATTTGAGCTAATCCATTGTCATACGCCTATAGCTGGTATCTATGCAAGAATTGCAGCGATAGATTATCGTAAAAAAGGTTCAAAAGTGATTTATACATCACATGGTTTTGCCTTTACAAGTAATTCTAGTTGGAAAACATGGTTATTGTTTTATAACATAGAAAAAGCTTGCTCTCGTTTATGCGATGCTATTATTACGATTAATAGAGAAGACTTTGATAATGCAAAGAAAATGCATTGTAGAAATGTATATCAGATTAGTGGCGTGGGTGTTGATGTACACAAATATAGCGATGTTTGCATAAATCGTGATGAATATAGAAGAAAATTAGGAATTCCAGAAAACAAAATAATGATTCTTGCTGTTGGTGAATTATCTGTTAGGAAAAATCATCAAATTATTGTTAAGGCATTATCAAAAATTAAAAATAAAGAAGATTATTCTTTTGTTATTTGTGGAAATGGGATTGATGGAGGCACAGGCAAGAAACTTGCGGAAATGGCAGAAGAGTTGCAGGTGGATTTGCGATTACTTGGATTTAGAAGAGATATACCGGAGATTATTGCATCGTCTGATATAGGTGTAATCCCTTCTATACGTGAAGGCCTTGGTTTATCAGGAATACAATCATTAGCTGGTGGAGTGCCTCTTATAGGGTCAAAAGTGCAAGGAATAAAAGATTATATTGTTGATGGAAAGAATGGTTATCTTTGTGATGCATTTGACGAGAATGATTTCTCTGAGAAGATTTTAAAATTATCGAATGCCGAAGTAAGAGAGAAAATGAAGTCTGAATGTTTGCTAGTAGCAAAAAAGTTTGACAAGAGTATCTCATTTGATCAAATGAGAAAAATATATGATGAATTATTATAAGAGCACAGAATTCTAGAATATTCCAGATCTAGTAGTTTTGATTTGGAAAAATAAGGCTAACAAAAGATTATATAAATAGAAATATGACTACTGAAAAGTATTATTTTAATAAAATGGAAAATAAAAAAGTAGATAGAAGAAAGGCGACGCTTTATATAACAAAAAAAGAATTTGGATTATTATTATTGCTTTTAATGATGATATTTCAGAATCCTTTGGGACAGATGGTTAGTTTTTTTTCATACATGGATGAATTAGTAGCTTTAAGTGGCATTTTGCTTATGTTCTTAAACTGTAAAACGTATTTTAAAACGATAAAAAAGGTGAATGAAATAATTTTTCCATTAGCTTTTTCTGCGTTTATGTTTTGTGGAATTATTGGAAATATCATTTATAAATATCAGCCTTTTAAAGTTGCTTTATTAGATGTGTTTACTAATATGAAATTTTATTGTTCTGTCGCTTTTGGAATGTATGTGTGCAAAAACATTTGTATAGATAAATTCAAAAATAATTCTTTAATCATATTCAAGTTTACTAGCGTAGTCATGTTTGCGCTTTTTCTTGCTGATCGTTTTATCAATATATATGATGGCGAGTATAGATTTGGAATAAAGACAGCAAAATTATTTTTTAATCATCCGACTTATTTGGCAGCGGCTATTATAGCAATACTTTGTGTTTTTACGTTGTTTTATGAGCCTAATAACAATGTATATATTTTGGGACACATAATAATGCTGATTTTTACATTGAGAAGTAAGGCTATGATAGCAGCTTTCATATATGTGATCCTGTTTTGGTTTGTTCAAAAGAAGGAAAAAAAGATTAGAATATGGCATATTCTTATGATTGCTTTATGCGCAATTTACTTTGCGTGGGATAGTATATCATTTTATTTTGGCGATAATATTACTACTGCACGTAGTGTTATGTTATTAACAAGTTTTATTATAATGCGTGATTATTTTCCTATTGGAACAGGCTTTGGAACATATGCTTCACATCAGGCAGCATCAAATTATTCTCCGGTTTATGAAAAGTATGGCTTTTCAAATATATATGGACTATCGCTTAACTATACAAATCAATATTTTGATGACCAATATTGGCCAATAATTTTTGGGCAAACAGGTGTATTAGGCACTATTTTTTATTTATTAGCTTTTTTTGTCTTTGTGAATAAATGTTGGAAATTACGAAATTATAATAAGATGTTCTTTTTTTCGGCAATATTTGGAATTGCATATCTTTTGATTTCTTCAACAGCAGAGGCGGCATTTAATAATCCAATAGCTGCACCCATTGGCATGATTATTGGGATGCTCTTTAGTTTTGAAAAAGAAAATGTTTCAAATTTTGTGAGGTGACAAAATGAAAATAGGTATTCTTACTTTGTTTCATGGGAATAATAACTGGGGTGGGAACCTTCAAGGGTATGCATTAAAAACATATATCGAAGAGAATTTTGATAATTGCTGTGTAGATATTATAAAGTATAAATCCTGGAATAATGTGATATATAAAAATAAAATGCAGCAAATGTTTCAATACAAACCTAATGATCTATTAGAAATAATTAAGAAAAAAGGTTCAAGAAATCAAAATGCAAAATGTCAAAAATTAGACAAAAGAAATGAATTATTTGCGGATTTTCAAAATCAGTATCTGACAAATAAAAAGAACTATAACGATGAAAATGCTAAAGATCTTGAAAAAGAATATGATTGTTTAATATGTGGGTCTGATCAAATATGGAATCCCAATGTGGCAAGACCTGCATATTTTTTGAAAGGGATTAATCCTGGATTGAAGGTTTCTTATGCAGCAAGTATTGCAAGGAATAGTTTATCAAAAAAGCAATTGAGTGCGATTATTCCGCTGATAAGAGATTATGATTTTGTTTCAGTACGTGAAAAAACTGCAAAAGAGATATTAGATAAATCTCTTTGTGGTGAAAAAAAAGTGTACGAAGTATTAGATCCGGCTTTGATGCTCACTGATGAGCAGTGGGATGGAATAATAAGTAATAAGAAGATATGCGAACAACCATATGCTTTGATGTTTTTCTTTTCTGATTCTATTAAGTATAGAAAAGAAATTAGGAAGATATGTGATAAAAGAGGACTTAAGTTAATTGGAATTCCGCATGCAGATACATATATCAAAAATGATGAAAGCGATGACTATACTAAAATATATAACGTTGGACCAGTAGAATTTCTAAATTTGTTTAAGAATGCATCTTTTGTGTTTACAGATTCTTTCCACGGTTCTGTATTTTCTATTATTTTTCATAGACAATTCTTAGTATTTGAGCGTGATAAAAATAATAATACCTCAAAGAATTCGAGGCTATATGATCTTCTAAATAAATTTAATTTATATCATAGACTAATTAAAGATAACACAAAAATAGAAGAAACTATGGGTAAAGAAATAGATTTTGTAAGTGTAGAAAAAATATTGGAAGAAGAGAGAAAAAAATCTGCTGATTATCTAAAGATGATTCTGGAAAAAGAGAATATAGTTGAAAAAAAAATGACAACTATAAAAGATCAAAATAAGGATAAGTGTGTCGGATGTGGTTTGTGCTCGTTGGTATGCCCTAAAAAATGCATAAGTATGCATGAAGATGAAGAGGGGTATATATATCCGGTAATAGATGAGAAGCAATGCGTTGAGTGCGGACTATGTTTGAAAGAATGTGTTACAAGTATCAAAAAAAAATTAGAAGTAAAAAAGAAAACATATGTAGGATATAACAATAACGAGAACATTAGAAAAGATAGTTCTTCAGGAGGGTTGTTTTATCCTATTGCATATAATTTTATTACTAATGGCGGAGTGGTATATGGTGCTGCTTTCAATTCGGAATTTTTAGTTAATCATATCAGGATTGATAATGTAGATGATATTCCTTTGTTAATGCAATCTAAATATGTTCAAAGCTCATTGATGGGTATTTGGAATGAAATTCACAAAGATTTAATTAGTGGAAAGAAAGTTCTGTTTGCAGGGACTCCTTGTCAGACAGCTGCTATTAAGAAGTATTTTGAAAAGAATAATACTATTGAAAACTTGTATACAATTGATTTTATTTGCCATGGAGTACCTTCACCTGAGATATGGAAATCTTACTTGGATAATATATCAAAAAATAGATCTGTAAGAGAGGTTAATTTTCGCGACAAAAGTCGAAGGGGATGGCATGACTTTTGCTTGAATATAAAATTTGATAATACTAGCAAAATAATAGAAAGCCATTATATGAATGCTTATATGAGGCTATTCCTTTCGGATAAAAACCTTAGACCATCATGCTATTCTTGTGGTTTTAAAGCGAATAATTATTGGTCTGATATTACGCTTGCTGATGCATGGAAAATTGAGAAGGAACGACAAGATTGGGCGGATGATAAAGGAACTTCTCTTGTTATATCCAGAACTACTAAAGGAAATGAACTTTTGAATGATAGCTTAGAAATTGTAATTAGAGAGTCTGACTATGACTTTTGGTCAAAAATGAATCCTTCTCTAATCAAAAGTTCTTCTGTTGGTATAGGTCGTAAGGATATGTTTGAGGATTTTAAAAAACTGACTAATGATGATTTTTGGAAAAAATACAGTAAAGTACCGTATAAGGTTAGAGCTAAATATATATGCAGGCGTTTGGTTAAAATGGCTGGTATAGAAGGGCTTATCAGGAAAAGGCTTTGAGAGGATATTTATGAAAAAAAATTTACTGCATATTATTATTTCAAATATATTGTATTTATTGCTAGTAGCGGGCAATAATTTCCTTCTGCCAAAGTTTACTTCTGTGGAAGTATATGCTGCTGTAAAAGAATACACATTATATATTACGACATATGGTTCTATCCTTACATTTGGATACATACAAGGTATGTACATAAAATATGGAGGAAAAGAAGTATCAGGTTTGGATCCCAAAGACATAGGGATAAATGTTTTTTCATTTTTTTGTTTGCTTTTGCCTACTTCAATAATTATTTCAATATATGGAATGGCAATGCATAATACAGTCTTATCTGTGTTGGGGGTGGGATTGATATCTGTGAATCTAAATTCTTATTATCAATCATTTTATCAAGCAACGGGAGATTTTAAATCATATGGAGTTGCATTGAACGCATCAAGATTTTTGACACTTGCTATTAATATATTGCTAATATTTGTTTTTAAAACACAAAGCGAAATATTTTATGTAGGAGTTACTCCGTTCATAGGCATAACAGTTGCGATTTATTTAACAATAGTATTAAATAAGCGGCTAAATTTTTTATCTAGAATTAGATTGAATTATTCTACGGTAAAAGAAAATATATCTAATGGTTTTATCCTTATGCTGGGAGATTTTGTGACCAAATTCTTTTCAAGTATTGATAAGTGGTTCATAAAATATTTGATGGATACATTTTGTTTTGCTATGTATTCCTTTGCCGTTAGCATGGAAAATTTGGTTAATACATTTATGTCTCCTGTAACGGTATCAATGTATAACTTTTTTTGTAAAAAACCTTCAATAACCAAAATAAAACAAATGAAAGATTTTTCTACAATATATAGTTTTTTAGTTATAGCAGGAGCTTTCCCCTGTAAATGGATTTTGGAACATTTTATGAAGAATTACATATCAGCATCTTCGGTAATGTTTTTGCTGTTTGCAGCACAGGGATTATCAGCAATTATTAAAGGAATATATGTTAATAAATACAAAGCAGAGGGAACGCAAAACAGATATTTTAGACAAATGGTGGTGATGCTGGTTTTATCTGCTGTTCTCAATGGATTATTCTACTTTATCATGCGTAGTATGGTTTCAATTGCTATGGCGACATTATTTGCTAATATCATTTGGATTGTTACATGTGAAATTCAGAATCCGGATTTGAGATATGATATTAAAACATATATTTGCATTATTATAATGCTAACAGTCTACATTTATAGTGGATTCAGAATGAATGCAATAGCGGGCTGCGTAGTATACTGTGCAGTTGGATTGGCATGTTTGATGCTGCTTATGAGAGAGAGTTTTCTATTTGTATTAACATCGATTAGTGGATCACTGAAAAATAGACTGAATTTATGTAACTAATAAAATATTTGCAGAACAATGTGATGGGCCATTGGTATAGAAAAACTACGTTATTTTTCTGTATGAGCCAGGTTGTTTTTTATTATTATATATGTATATGTTATTTCGTGAATAAGCAAAATTATATATTAGATGTAACAAATTAGATTGGGCCTTATGGCATCAGACTATTGTGAAAAGAAAATTGTCATATTTCACAAAGGAAGGGTAGATTTTTTATAATATTTTTATTTGCAGTTTATTAAAAAGTTATATATACTATTTATTGGCATAAATATAAGTACGACTTAATAAAAAAGACTGCGACGCTATTGACACTTTTTAGTTGCTGGAATATTTACTACTTTTTTATTGGACGGAGTGTAAGATGATTGACTTTCATACGCATATACTGCCTTGTATTGACGATGGTAGCAAAGATATGACTATGACTAAGGAAATGATTCGAATGGAGCTGGAACAGGGTGTTGACAGGATTGTATTCACACCACATTTTTATGCAGAAAAAGATGATCCTGAAAGATTCCTTGCAAGAAGACGAGAAGCTTATGATTATTTAATGAAGGAGCTTACTAATGATTCGGATTTTGAGGGAATTGATATTCCGAAATTTAAACTTGGTGCTGAGGTGCTATATTTTTCAGGAATAGGAAGTTCAAGAAGTCTTACGGATTTGTGTGTTGAAGATACGAGAGTTTTTCTCTTGGAGATGCCCTTTAGACAATGGACTAAGGATATCTACAGAGAAGTGAGGGATATAGTCGAGAAACAGAATTTTATAGTAGTTCTTGCTCACATCGAGCGCTTCAGGCAATATCAAAAAGATCTTTCAATCTGGAACGAAATTTTAAATCTTCCGGTTATTTCACAGTTGAATACGGAGTGCCTGCTTTCGTGGCGGTCGCGTCGTTTTGCATATAAATTTGTTAAGGAAGGACATGATATCATTCTTGGAACTGATGCCCATAATGTGTCAATAAGATCCGTAAATATGGCTGAGGGACGCATGATTCTGAAAAAGAAATTTGGAGAGGGTATTTTAACAGAGATTGATCAGCTTTCAGATCGGCTATGGAGGGATGATGAATCGTAAACAATTCAAGTTAATATTGGGAGTATCAGCTGTAGTATTAGCAATGATTCTTTTTTTTATAGGAATTAGTAGGATTGAGGATATTCTTGAATTCCATTCAATGTCTGATTACGAAGAGGAGGACGACGAGGAAACAGAGATAACTATAAATGAGGGAGAACTTCTTATAAATGGTAAGGTGTGCAGGTATGATGCTGCAGTTAGGAATTATTTAATAATCGGAACTGATATATCAGGAACCTATGGAGAAGATAATCCTACAAAATATAGAGGCAATATGGCAGATGTACTTCTGCTGGTAGTGCTTAATAGATCAGACAATAATTATGCGGTTCTTGAGATTGATCGTAATACGGTTATGAAAGTTCCAATGATGAATGGAGATGGAACTGTGAATGCCAGATCCATGATGCAGATATGCACCGCTCATTGGTATGGCGGAAATCCAACGATGAGCAGTGAAAATACTGTGAATGCTGTCTCAGAGCTTTTGGGAGGATTACCAATAGATGGATATTATGAACTTAACATGAATTCTATTGAACAACTAAATCATGCTATAGGTGGCGTGCCGGTGACTGTCGAGGGTGATTTTAGTGAGGTTGATCCTACACTTGTCGAGGGGCAAGAGATAACTCTTAATGATAAGCAGGCTTATAACTATATTCACGCCAGAATGGAAGTTGGTGATGGCTCAAATGAAGGTAGAATGGCAAGGCAGGAAGCCTATATAAAATCATTTTTGAATAAGCTTATGAAAAAAACTGAGCAGGATAAAACATTTCCTAACGAAATCTATAAAGAGATGAAAGATGTTGCTGTTACTGATATGACAGGAAATGATTTCTCCAGAATATTAAACAGAGTCAGTAAAGGTGAAAATTTGGGAACCATTACATTTGATGGTGAGCATAAGGTAGGACAATTAGTCAATGATGACGTCGATCATCAGGAGTTTTATATAGATGATGATTCCTATTATAAAGTTATGGATAAGTTGTTCCAGCTTAGATCAGCATATGAGTAGTTTTAATTATTTGAGGTAGAAAAAATGGAAAAGAAAAATATTGAACAAAAAACACTAGAAGGCTTGAGTATTGAAAAAAAGCAGGATGGAATAGAGATAGATCTCTTTGAACTTATAAATTATTACAGAGCAAAACTTGTTCTTATTATTGCTGCGTTCATTCTTGGCTCAGTAATAGCTGGTTCTTATACATACTTTTTTGTAGAGCCATTATATACTGCTACATCAAAAATTTATGTGGTCTCTGCTTCAACAGATACTATGGTTAATTTGTCAGATCTCAACCTTGGAACAGGACTGTCTGCTGATTATGAGCAGGTGCTAACGATTAGGCCAATTTTTAACCAGGTGATTGAAGACCTTGATCTTGATTATACTTATGAACAGCTTTTAAAGATGGTTAAAATTGCTGTTATTAAAAATACAAGAATTATGACAATTAAGGTTACAAGTGCTGATCCTAATGAGGCAGAAGCTATAGCTAACGATATTGCAAAGCAGGCTGAGATTCAGATTCCTAAGCTTATGGATACACCAAAGCCTCACATCATTGAACCGGCTATTGTACCTGTGTTCAAGAGTTCACCGAGCTTTGCAAAGAACATTATGATGGGGGCACTTGTAGCTACTGCGCTTGTCCTTGGCATTCTTACAGTAATATTTGTATTACAGGATACCGTTAATTCCGGTGATGACATTGAGAGAATGTTTGGAAGTCTTCCACTGGCTGTTATACCTGAGGGTGACCTTGGATCCCTGGCTGAGGGAAATGATACTTATTCAGGTAAAAAGATTAGAACCATGAAGAACAATGGGGTACGAAAGGAGAAAAAGATTTCATGAGCACTTTGATTTTTAATAATAATCCGGAACTTCCTTATGCGATGGAAGAAGCACTTAACTCACTTCGTATCAATATTGGATTCCTTGGAAATGATGTAAGGAAAATAATGGTAATTTCTTCTACACCGAATGAGGGGAAGAGTTTTGTTGCAATGCAGCTTTACAGACAGTTTGTGCAGTCTGGTATAAAAACAGCACTTATTGATGCGGATATGAGAAAGTCTACATTGGTGTCTAAATATGGAATGGAACTTTCTGATGGCAAAATGATGCAGGGCACAAGCTCTGTACTTGCTGGAGATGGTGACTTTAGTAATGCATTTTACAATACATCATATGATAACGGATTTATTCTTCCCAATGTAGATAACGTAGTTAACCCTTCAATGCTTCTTGAAAATAAGAGATTTGAAGAATTGCTTGATTACGCAGGAGAGAGCTTTAGATATACAATAGTTGATTCATCTCCCCTTGATCTTGTATCAGATGGTGAGCGTATTGGCTCACTTTGTGATGGAGCAATACTTGTAGTAAGAAGTGGTGTTACTTCAAAGTCTATGGTTAGACATTCTGTCATGCAGCTTGAAAGAGCAGGCTGTCCACTTTTGGGAGTAGTTCTTAACAGAGTAGGTAGCTCTAAGGGCAAATATTATTATGGTAAAAAAAGCAGATATTATACTGCTAGCAGATAATTTATGGCATGAGGCTTTTCTTGATAAGGAGTTTTCTATAGCGAAAGCTATAGTTGCTCATATATATTCGAACCTGTGACTTTTCATGGGCGACGAAAGGAGGAGGAAATGTTAAGTGTTATGAAAAAAGCCCTTGCTACTGTTATTGCAGCGATACTTGTTGTTTCTACACCTGTTCATGCTGCACCTGGATCTAATACTCAGGGTAATGTTACCAGCAATCAGGAAGCAGTAAAACTGGAAACTGAGAACAAAGAAGTTTCTGAAACTGTTGACACAAAGGAAGATGGAACAGCTGTCTATGATGCTATAGACACAAAAGACAAGACTGTTAGAGTCCCTACTTCAGTTGTGGTTGATGGTGTTGAGTACACAGTTACCGAGATTGGTCCTAAAGCGTTTAAGAATGCTAAGAATGCGACAAAAGTCGTTATCTCTTCTACAATCACACAGATTGATAAGAAGGCATTCTCAAAGGCTAAGAAGCTTAAGAAGATTAAGTTCAACAATACCAAGAGTATCAAGGTAGAGAAGGGCGCTTTCAAAGGTCTTGACACTTCAAAGATGACCATCAAGGTTACTAAGAAGATGTCAAAGAAACAGTTTAAGAAGTTCAAGAAGGCACTTAGAAAAGCTGGCTTCAAGGGAACAATTAAGCAGTAATTTTTGAAGGTTAGTTGCAGTTTGCAATGGCCGGGAACTAAGGTGCGTACAACGCACCTGGGTTCTTGGTTAGTTATGGAGTATAGTGTTATGAATCGTTCTAATGTAGCGGCGTCTTTTGACGTCATTCATATGGTTTTGGATATTTTCTTCCAGTGCGTTGCACTTGGATTATCCATCCTTGCCTGGGGGGCATTAGTAAGACCCGGACAATGGAAGAGCATATTATCAATGTTCTTCGTATTTGTACTGATATTTATAATTTCAAACAGATCATTAAATATCTATAACAACACTTTGTTCTTTTATACAGACAGAGTTGTTAAGAGAGAAAGCATTTCATTTTTCTTTGCTTTTTTAAGCGGATTTCTTACATATGAGTTTAGTTTGATTCACTCAATTGATTACAGATTTTTGGTAAGATTTCTAATGGTTTCTTACATGGTTATGTCTATTGAAATCCTGTTTTTCTTAAAAATGATAGACAGAATCATCAACAGGAAGCATATACCGAGATGTGTGTATGTTGGAAGTAAGGATTCCTATAACAAATTCAGGTATTTCCTTAACAAGACACCGCTTACTCTCAACGAAATCGGTTACGTAAGCTTTGATGAAGAGGCTGACTCACTTGAGTACATCGGTTGCATTAAGGACCTTGAGCAGATCATCAGAAAATACAATATAGATCAGGTTTTCATAATGCAAAAAAGAGATGTGGATATTTCATATATCCAGCAGTATATCGATCTTTGTATCCGTATGGGCGTTACCTGCAGAGTTGTTGTAGATATCTATAGGAGAAGAAAAGCATTTTCCTACAACAGTAGTATAGGAACATATCCCATCATGACTTACCACACGGTATGCATGAACACATGTGAAGCTTTGGTTAAGAGAGTTTTTGACATTGTGTTTGCGATAATAGGCATTGTTCTTTCATCGCCTATTATGCTTATCACGGCAATTGCAATTAAGATAGATTCTCCCGGCCCTGCAATTTTCAAGCAGGTTCGAGTTGGAAAAAATGGCAGACATTTCAAAATCTGGAAATTCAGAAGTATGTATATTGATGCCGAGGAACGTAAAGCTGAGCTTCAGGCTCTTAATGAAGTCGGCGACGGGATGATGTTCAAGATTAAGGACGATCCCAGAATTACAAGAGTAGGCAAGTTTATCAGAAAAACAAGTATTGATGAGCTTCCGCAGTTCTTCAATGTTCTTGCAGGTTCAATGAGCTTTGTAGGAACAAGACCGCCGACCCTTGATGAGGTTGAGAAGTACACCACAGATCAATGGAGGCGAATTAGTATTAAACCCGGTATAACCGGAATGTGGCAGGCAAATGGTAGAAGTACTATTACAGACTTTAAGGAAGTAGTAGGACTTGATGTTGATTATATTGATAATTGGACACCGTTTATGGATATCAGGATACTATTTAAAACTGTGACCGAGATATTTAAATTGAACGGTTCTTATTGATAGGAGCAGAAATGAAAATCGCAATGATCGGGCATAAAAGAATACCGTCCAGAGAGGGAGGAGTCGAAATCGTAGTCGAGGAGCTGGCTTCAAGACTCGTTCGAATGGGACATTCAGTAACAGCTTATAACCGCATGGGAAATAACGTTGCTGATAAGAATGCAGATAAAGAGGCTCATAAGCTTAAAAAGTATAAGGGAATTCGTATAGTTCATGTACCTACTCCGGGCTTAAAGTCATTAAATGCTGTGGTATATTCTTTCATTGCTACGATCGGAGCGATTCTTGGTAATTATGATGTTATTCATTACCATGCTGAGGGACCGAGTGCAATGCTTATTATTCCTCATATGCTTGGAATAAGGACTGTTGCGACGATTCATGGTCTTGACTGGCAGAGAGCGAAGTGGGGCGGCTTCGCAACAAGATACTTAAAGTTTGGTGAGTGGGTTGCTGCAAGATATGCTGATGAGGTTATTGTTTTGTCACGTAACGTTCAGCAGTATTTCCTTGATAAATACAACAGACAGACCATATATATTCCAAACGGAGTTAATCAGACAGAGTTCAAGGCGCCTAATAAGATTGCAAATAAATTTGGACTTGAGAAGGAAAAATATATTTTATATCTGGGCAGAATCGTTCCTGAGAAGGGAATAACATATTTGCTCGAAGCCTTTTTGAAAGTGGATACTGACATGAAGCTTGTAATTGCAGGCGGTGCCAGCCATTCGGGGGATTATATTGATAAAGTAAAAGAGATGGCTGCAAAGGACCCCAGAGTTGTGATGACAGGTTTTGTACAGGGGGATATGCTTACTGAGCTTTTCAGTAATTGCTACATGTACGTTCTTCCGAGTGATATTGAAGGTATGCCGATAAGCCTTCTTGAGGCGATGAGCTTTGGAAGAAAATGTCTTGCCAGCGATATTCCTGAGAATAAGGAAGCATGCTGCGAATATGCGCAGTATTTTAAAAAGTCCGACATTGCGGATCTGAGAGAAAAGCTGCAGGAGAGCATTGATCATCCTGAGATTTATCATTCATATGGCGAGATAACATTTTACTGCTACAAGAGATTTAACTGGAATAAAGTTACCGGTGCAAGTGCAAAGCTTTACATCGATACAATTTTGAACGTTGAGCGGATCAAGAATATTTGATCCGCTTATTTTTTTATTGTAAAAGTCTTTTATTATATTCATTGGAAATAACTGATTCATCTATATTACCAGGTGAGAGAATAAGATCAAGGACACGTGCAATCAGCTGATTTATTGATATTTTTTCTTCGCCCTTTTTATAAATTGATCCGGCTTTTTTCCTGATATCTGAAGGCAGCTCTGATACATCGATATTAAAATAGATTCCGATTCCAACTACAATAAACTGGATATCTCCAGTATCAAAGTCAGAGACAGCTTCTGTTAAAATTCCGCAGATCTTTTTATCCTCAAGAAAAATGTCATTTATATTCTTGATTGACGGAGTAAATCCTGTTAATTCTTCAATTGCCCTGCATACACTAAGAACAGAAAAGGGTGTAAAAAGCTTTGAATTCTTAATCGAGAATTCTTCCGGGCGCAGAATAAGGCTCATGTAAATACCACCCTTAGGAGAGGAGAAAGAAAGCCTTTTATGTCCGGTTCCGCCTGTCTGCTGTGCGGCGATTATTACTGTTCCGTGCGGTGCATCAAAAGTGGCCTCGCTCTTTGCGGTCTTATTAGTTGATTCAAGAGAGTCGTGGACCAAAATAAGATCCGGATCTATCGAAGTTTGTGAATACTTTAGAATCTCAGAAGCGCTGATTTTATCAGCTTTTCCTGATAAAGAATAACCCCTGCGGGATGCGGCCTCTATCTGAAAGCCATCTCTTCGCAGGGATTCTATTGCTTTCCAGACACTGTTTCTTGAAATGTTAAGCTTGGTAGCTATGGCTTCTCCTGATGAGAATTGACCTCTGTTTTCTTCAAGATAGCTAAGCACCATTTCTTTTGTGTCCGGCATATTATTTTTCCTTTGTCTGTCAGTTTAGTATTGGCGATAAAC
>JAEEGL016860793.1_pt1 | contig 14521 bp, 14 predicted proteins | sample 9134231 | NCBI WGS metagenome assembly JAEEGL01 (sample SAMN16246548, study PRJNA631951) | gut metagenome | biome: gut microbiome; feature: rumen; material: fiber-attached | host: Bos | place: Iran: Karaj | collected 2018-10
GGCGGCTCTTGGGGGCGCGGTTACCCAGGATTATGTCCTTGAACTGGTTCATGCCGGCGTTGGTGAACATCAGGGTGGGGTCATCCTTGACCACCATGGGGGCCGAAGGTACTATCAGGTGTCCTTTACTCTCAAAGAAACTCTTGAAGGAATCACGTATTTCCTTAGCTGTCATCATATCTTATTTATGTTGTATTCTTTTGGCTTGCAAAGGTACTACTTTTTTGCTACTTTTGCGAGTTGTAATAAGATTATGAGGAAGATTTACTATCAGTATGATCCGCAGCGCAGGGTTTATCGAAGGGTATTCCCTACTTTGGGCCAGAGGCTGCTATCCTGGCTTTGGCGCTTTCTGCTGTCAATCGTTCTGGGAGGAGTCTTCTTCATTATCTACTGGTTTGTCATAAGTACTCCGCAGGTTGAGGACCTTCTGGTTGAAAACAGCCGTATGCAAACCCAGTATAGGGTTCTCTCCCGAAAGGTCGATGATGCCCTGCTGGTACTTCATGACATCGAAGAGCGGGATGACAATCTCTATCGTGTTCTCCTGGAGGCCGAACCGGTTCCGGAGGCTGCCCGTCAGTCCGGTTTCAACGGTACCAACCGCTATGCCGAGCTTACCGATATGTCAAACGCAGACCTGGTTGTGAACACCTCGCAGAAGGTTGACATGCTCAGCAAGAAGCTATACATGCAAACCCGTTCTTTCAATGAATTGGTGGAACAGTCGCGTGAGCAGGAAAACAAACTGGCCTGCATACCGGCCATTCAGCCTGTATCAAACAAGGATCTCAAGCGCACTGCGTCAGGATACGGATACCGTAATGATCCGATATATCATGTGCGCCGGTTCCACCATGGGATGGACTTTACATGTGATACCGGAACTCCTGTCTATGCAACCGGAAACGGCAAGGTGGTCTATGCCAAATGGAAGACCGGCTACGGAAACCTGGTGGAGATAGACCATGGCTATGGTTATAAGACCCGCTATGCCCATCTTAGCAAGATACTGGTAAAGGAGGGGCAGAATGTGGTTCGAAGTGAAGAGATTGCCAAGGCGGGCTCGACAGGAAAAAGTACCGGTCCCCATGTCCATTATGAGGTCTGGTTAGGAAACAAGGATGTTGACCCCATCAACTACTACTTCATGGATCTGGATGCCGAGCAGTATGAGGAGATGATCAGCCTGGCGGAGAATCACGGAAAGGTACTTGACTAAAAAATCCATATATGCCACTCAAGCCCAATAAAGAACTCAAGAAGTATTACTCCATCAAGGAGGTATCAGATATGCTCGGCATACCTGACAGTACACTGCGTTACTGGGAAAAGGAGTTCAAGGAGATTTCTCCTAAGAAGAATGCAAAAGGCATTCGTCACTACACTGCTGCTGATATAGAGCAGATCAAGCTGGTGAACCATCTGGTAAAGGAGAAATCCCTGACCATAAAGGGCGCCAAAAGCCGGATGAAGGATAATCCGCAGACTACTCTTGATTCGAATGATGTGGTAAGCCGTCTGAAAGCTGTGCGTGAGGAGCTGTTGGCTATTTTAGCCGAGTTGGATGCTATTCCTCCTTGCGGACAACCGTTGTAATATTCTTTATCTTCTTAAGTTCCTTCTGGATCTTGGTCACATCATTCAGGCTGTGTACCATGACGCTGATAGTGCCTTCAAACAGGCCCTCTTTGGATTCAATGACCAGCTTGTTCATATTCACGTTCATCTTTTGGGAGATGATTTCAGTGATTTTACCAAGCGTGCCGATGCTGTCCAGACCTTTCATGTAAATGGATACCGGGAACAGGCTGTTCTCAATCTGCCACTCAACCGTAAGGATATGGTTACCCTTGGCCGACTTGAGCTTGTTGGCTACATCACATTTACGTTTATGTATTGTGATATGTCCGTTATCATCGACAAAGCCCAGAACAGAATCTCCCGGGACAGGATTACAGCAGTCTGCAAAAGTATACTTGTGCATGTCTACGTCATTGATGATAAGCGTACGCTTTACATCGATGTCGCCGGAACTTGTGTCTTCGGCCTTCTTATCCTTGTCTTTTGATGATGAAGACGAAAATGTCGACCAGAATCTTTTGTACCAGCTGTCAGCCTCTCCTTTTATAATATTGCGCTCGGCATCTCCAAGGATGATCTTTTTCTGGCCAAGCGCTATCATCAGTTCATCGCGGCTATTAAGGCCGTGCAGGCGGCAGATACGTTCCATCTTGGCTGAATCCACCTCTAAATCCTCGTTCTCAAGGAATTCATGGAATATGGCCTCGCCGAATTTCTGGTTGGCACGTTCTTCCTTGCGCAGCATCTGTTTGATCTTACCGCGGGCCTTGGCTGTAGTGGCAAAATCCAGCCATTCGGGACTGACCTTCTGACTCTTTGAGGTAAGTATCTCCACCTGGTCACCGCTTTTGAGTTCATAGTTGATGGCCTCAAGTTTATGATTGACCTTGGCACCTATGCAGTTGGTACCCATATAGGTGTGAATGGTAAAGGCAAAATCAAGTACCGTACTGCCCTGAGGCATGGTGCGTAATTCGCCTTTGGGAGTAAAAATGAATATCTCCGATGAGTAAAGGTTCAGTTTGATGGTGTCCAGGAAATCCATGGAATCCGGCTGCGGATCTTCAAGGATTTCCTTGATGGTCTCAAGCCAGTGGGTAAGTTCGGTCTCATCCTCCTCATAGGTGGAACCTTCCTTGTATTTCCAATGGGCGGCGATACCCTGCTCGGCAATGTCGTTCATGCGCCGGCTGCGTATCTGCACCTCCACCCATTGGCCGGTATTGCTCATAAGGGTAACGTGCAAAGCCTGATAGCCGTTGGCTTTGGGATGTGTCACCCAGTCGCGCAGGCGGTCCGGATGTGACTTGTAAATCTTGGTAAGAGCCAGATAGATGTCAAAGCATTCACTCTGCTCTTTTTCGGGTGATGACGGGTCAAATACTATCCTGACGGCAAGAATATCATAAACCTCATCAAAGGTGAGGTTGTTCTTGTTCATTTTCTTCCATATTGAGAATGGAGACTTGATGCGTCCGAACATGTTGTATTTTACGCCCAGTTCATCAAGCTTCTCAGTTATGGGACTGGTAAAGTCTTCATAGATATTATTGAGCTCCTCACGAGAGAAATTCAGTTTCTCCTGTATGTCCTTGTACTCGGCAGGATGCTCATATTTGAAGCTCAGGTCTTCAAGCTCTGACTTAATCTTATTTAGCCCCAGACGGTAGGCCAGAGGGGCATAAATGTAAAGGGTCTCGCCGGCTATCTTGTACTGCTTGCGGGGTTGCATGCTCTCCAAGGTGCGCATATTGTGCAGACGGTCGGCAATCTTGATCAGTATGACACGTATGTCATCGTTCATGGTAAGGAGCAGCTTCTTGAAGTTCTCAGCCTGAGCCGATGCCTTGTCGCCGAATATGCCGCCCGCAATCTTGGTCAGTCCGTCTACAATCTGGGCTATCTTTGGACCGAACACGTTCTTGATGTCATCTGTAGTGTAGTCAGTATCCTCAACCACGTCATGAAGCAGAGCCGAACAGATAGATGTCGATCCAAGCCCGATTTCAGAACAAACTATCTGGGCAACAGCAAGCGGATGCATAATATAAGGCTCGCCAGAGTGGCGGCGCACACCCCTGTGTGCCTGACGCGCAAACTGAAAAGCCTTGGTAATTATCTCTACCTTCTTACGGTGCTTGGTCTGGAGATATGAATCAATAAGATGTTGGAAGGCCTCATCAATGAGTCTCTCTTCATCGGGCGAAAAAAGATTATCTTCACTCATCTTGCTGTCCTTTTTTATCTGTTATATATTCTAAGCGTCTTACCGGCCCTGATATTGTCGCTCTTCAGGTTATTCCAGTTCTTGATGTTCTTGACCGTCGTGTGGTACTTGATGGCTATGTGCCCCAGGGTCTCGCCCTCCTTAATCTTATGGGTGACATAGGTGACACGGTTCTTCATATCGTCATCAATGTATGCCAGTTTGGCCTTTGAAAAATACTTTTCCTTGTCAAACTCATAGAGAGAGTCTCCAGCCTCTATAAGCGGTTTGATATATTGCTGCGGCAACGTAATGACACAAGTGCGGTATGCACCGGGTATAACCTCTGTGAGGTATTGCGGATTGAGTGCTTTAAACTCATCCTGACCGATTCCGCTGTAATGCATTACCTGCCCAATGTGCAGATTGTTGTTTATGTGCAGGGTATCGGTCTGCTCCGGCCGGGCGGATGTCATTGGGCAGATGCCGTGCTCCTTATAAAAACTCATTGCGTAATTGACGGCGATGAATGCGGGAAGATATCCGCGGGTCTCTCGCGGAAGATAGGGATAGAGATCCCAGAAGTCACGCTTTCCGCCTGCGCGGGTTATGGCCTTGGTGATGTTGCCGGGTCCGCAGTTGTAGGCTGATATGGCCAGAGACCAGTCTCCGAACATGTCATACAGGTCACGCAGATGGTGTGCTGCCGCATCAGATGCCTTTGCGATGTCATAACGGTCATCGACCAGACTGTTTACCTGAAGCCCGTATTTTCTTCCGGTGCTGTAAATGAACTGCCACATTCCTGCCGCTCCCATTCGGGAGTAGGCTTTTGGTTTGAGAGCTGATTCCACTATAGGCAGATACTTGAGCTCAAGCGGAACATTGTATTTTAAAAGGGCCTCTACAAACATGTCTTCATATATGGGTAACATACCTAAGGCAAAGGAAATGACCTTTCGGTTACTTCCCATATATGCATCAATCGAATTCCTGGTAACATAGTTGTACGGCATTTCCACCAGGGTTGGAAGGCTGCTCAGACGTTTTGCATAGACGCTGTCGCTGAATTTGGGGTTGACCGAACTCTCCATGCATTCCTCATCATAGGAGAGATACTGTTTAGCCAGCCACATGTTCATGAGACTGTCCACATCAAACTCCATGCTTTCCGGAAATTCCACGGTCAGTGAATCGGTACATACGGCAGTGCTGTCAATATAAACCGATGTGCTGTCCGTTACGGCCTCCTGCGCATTGGCCATATCTGTCAAAGCCAATGCAAACCCCAATGCCAATGTAATGACTTTCAATCTCATCAGAAATTAAACGCTAATGAGAAACCCGCTGCCGGGGTTCCCTTATGGTCAATCAGAATATCGGGTTCAACTCTAAAACTCAAATCCGGAGAGATGTCAAAGTGCGAAAGCTCGGCGTCAACATATGCATCTATGGCAGCTATCGCGTACATACCGGCAAAAGCGAAAATGCTAAGGTCGCGGTAACGGCGGTATTTGTTCTTTCGTTGCTTGAATACGCCCTTCAACCAATCTTCCATACTGGTGTCAATCTCATAATGAGGCGGAAGGAAATCCTCATAACTTTTAGTGTTAGGGTCATCGTCCATTATGTCTACATATGCATTCTGGTAGTCCATATAGGTAGACTGGTTCCACGTGAGTGCATAGATGCACCCCACATATCCTCCGTAAACTATCGGCAATTTCCAGAACTTGCGGTTGTAAATCTGGCCGCCTCCCGGAAACAGCAGCGAAAACCAGACAGCCAGTCGCGGCTCCGGCTCCCATACCGTGGAGTTGAGTTGCATCTGTTTTAATTCACGGGCCTCCTTTTCCTTCCAGGTGACGCGATTGCGTTTTTTCTCTCCTTGCAGATCATCGGCAACCTGTGGCGCCAACAGGTCCGAATCGGATGGCATATCAAAACTGAGATTGCGGACATATTCCATCTCACGCTCCCATTTGGCAGTGTCATTCAATGAGCGGTATATGCTGTCCACCAGTGCTGTACGTACCGAATCCTGACGCATCCTGATGCCACCGTTGGACTGTGACCGGACCGGAAGGGCGGTCAGGAGTGCCATCAGTGTAAGAAGTGCGGCTTTTGTCAATCCGGAACGGTGGGTCATTTCTTAAGGGTATCAAACAATTGCATCAATCGGGCCAGTTCATTCTCATCCCTGAATGATATGTTTATGCTGCCAGATCCTCCTGCTGTGCTCTTCAGCTTTACCGGAACCCCCAGGTATTTTGATAATTGTCTTCCAAGCGGTGCCAGAGTGCTGTCAGCTGCTTTTTTGGTTTTGGGGCGGCCTTCGCTCATCTGACGGGCTTTATCCTCTACCATGCGTACGGAATATCCGTATTTGGTGAGTTCGTGGAACAGTTGCAACTGTTTCATGGGATCGTCGATAGCCAGCAGGGCACGGGCATGTCCCATGTCAATCTGCCTGTTCTTGAGAGCCACCTGGATTTCGGCAGGCAATTTGAGCAAGCGTATGTAGTTGGCTATGGTGGCACGTTTCTTGCCTATGCGTGTACTCAACTGCTCCTGAGTCATATTGTATACCTCAAGCAGGTTCTGGCATGCCAGAGCCACTTCCATGGAGTTGAGGTCTTCACGCTGGATGTTTTCAATCAGAGCCATAGCCATGACATTCTCGTCATCGGCTGTACGGATATAGGCAGGTATGGTCTTGAGGCCGGCGATGCCGGCGGCGCGGAAACGGCGCTCTCCGGCAATTATCTGATAGTCACCTTCTTTTATCTTGCGCAGGGTGATAGGCTGGATTATGCCTATTTCGCGCAGGGACTCTGCCAGTTCTTCAAGGCTCTCCTGGTCAAAATCGCGGCGGGGCTGGTCAGGGTTGGCATGTATCTGGTCCAGGGGAACCTCGTTTATTGATGAAGACCCTTGGGTCTTAACCAGATCAGTTGATATAAGGGCATCAAGGCCGCGGCCAAGTGCCGATTTTTTTGGAAGTGTCATTTTGAGTTCTTTTTCAATATTTCCTGTGCCAGAGCCAGATAGTTCTTGGCACCTTTGGAATCAGCGTCATAAAGAATAGCGGGCAGGCCATAGCTGGGGGCCTCGCTCAACTTGACGTTACGTGCTATTATAGTCTCAAACACAAGCTCCTGGAAGTGTTTTTTTATCTCGTCATATATCTGGTTGCTCAGACGCAGACGTGAATCATACATGGTCAGCAGGAACCCCTCTATGTCAAGGGCGGGGTTGAGCTTGGTCTTGATGATGCGGATGGTATTGAGCAGTTTGCTGATACCTTCCAGTGCAAAATATTCACACTGCACGGGAATGATTATGGAATCTGCTGCAGTGAGAGAGTTTACCGTGATAAGACCCAGTGACGGCGAACAGTCTATCAGGATATAATCATAGTCATCCCTGATAGCTGAAAGCATCTTCTTCATTACTGTCTCGCGGCTCTCCATATTCATCAGTTCCAACTCTGCACCGACCAGGTCAATATGCGAAGGCATCACGTTGAGACCGTCAATACTGGTTTTGCGAATGGCATCCTGAGGCTTTACGCCGTTAACCAGACACTCATAAACGGTACAGTCAAGTGATTGGATGTCTATGCCCAGACCGGACGATGCGTTTGCCTGAGGATCAGCATCAACTACCAGGACCTTTTTCTCAAGTGTGGCCAGCGATGCGGCCAGGTTGATTGTGGTCGTGGTCTTACCTACGCCTCCTTTCTGATTGGCCAAAGCTATGATTTTTCCCATGCGTTTTTATTTTAGGGTGTGAAGTTACTGCAAAAAATCGGTATATGGGAAAAAAATACTATTTTTGACATCTCTAAAACGGCGGAATGAAGTACTATTTTGTGGCTGGAGAGGCATCGGGAGACCTGCATGCTTCCAATCTGATAAGGTCTATAGCAAAGAGGGATGCCTCGGCGCGGTTCCGTTGTTTCGGGGGGGATATGATGGAGGCGGCAGGCGCAACTCTTGTCAAGCACTACCGTGAACTTGCCTACATGGGTTTCTGGCCGGTGCTGACACATCTCGGCACTATTCTTGGCGGGGCAAGCCTATGTTTCAGGGATATATCTGAATGGAAGCCGGATGCGGTGATACTGGTGGATTATCCGGGCTTTAATCTTTCAATTGCGAAAAAAGTACACAGGTTGGGCATACCTGTATACTACTATATAGCACCCAAGGTGTGGGCATGGAAGAGCTGGAGAATAAACAAGATACGCAGATATGTGGACGAGATGTTCTCCATACTCCCGTTTGAGGTGGAATATTTCAGACGCTTCAATTACGCTATCAGGTATGTAGGTAATCCTACGGTTGATGAGATAAGTTCATATCTCCTTGAGGATGACCGCAAGCCGGTCCTGGCCGATGACGGCCGGCATATCATTGCCTTGCTGGCGGGGAGTCGCCGTCAGGAGATAAGCCGGAATCTGCCTGTCATGCTGGAAGCAATAAACAATATTGACAATATTCGTCCTGTCCTGGCATGCGCACCTGGCATTGACCCCGAATTCTATGACTCTATTCCGGGTGCAACGGATGTAGAGAAAGTTTACGGAAACACTTTCGGCGTGCTGGAGTCAGCTCACGCCGCCTTAGTGACATCCGGAACGGCCACTCTTGAAACTGCACTCTTTGATGTGCCTCAGGTGGTATGTTACAAGGTCCCTGCAGGTTGGGCAGCCGCCATATTCAAGAAACTGTTCATCAAGGTGCGTTTTGTGTCGCTTGTCAATCTGATATCCTTCTCTGAGGTTGTTCCGGAACTGTTGGGTAATGACATGAATCCGGATAACGTCAGGAAGCATCTGTTGCCGTTGCTTTCTGATACGTTGGAACGCGCAATGCAGAAAGAGAATTATAACCAGATGAAAACAATACTGGGGCCGGCCGGAGCGCCCGACCATGCTGCCGAACAGATTATAAATCTGTTAAATATAAAAGCCTAATAAACTGAAATAGACCACCGTGGCAGGAATGGCCAGGAGGGCACTGTCAAAACGGTCCAGCATTCCTCCGTGTCCGGGTAGAATCTTTCCTGAATCCTTTATCCCCATCTCACGTTTCATAAGTGACTCAATCAGGTCACCCCATGTTCCGAACACCACTACCACCAGGGCCATGCCCATCCATACCCATACCGGCATGAATGAGTACATGTCAGGCAGGAAACGGTGCAGCAGGAATGCCGCAATCATGGTCAGCACGGCTCCGCCTATAGATCCCTCCCATGTCTTTTTGGGCGAAATCCTTTCAAACAGCTTGTGCTTTCCGATGGTGCATCCGGTGCAGTAGGCACCCACGTCGTTACACCACAGGAATATGAAAAGGGTTAGCGGAATGGCAGGACTGTATCCGGTTCCGGGACCCATTGTATCAAATGCAAGCATTGATGTCAGGGCATAGGGCAGAGCTATATAAATGACAGGGAACAGGGTGTGAACCCAGTCGTTGATGGGGCTTGGCTTCTTGAAATAGAGCTCCCGTATCATGATCACAATAAGAGTGAATATGAACGGCAGGAACAGTACGGCACTGCTTTGCATAACCGAAAGCCCAACTATGGCGGCATAGAAGGTGAATGCGGCCACTGTAGCCCAAAGCCGGCTTGCATTTGACTCCTTGAACCTGTTGGCCAGTCCGGTATACTCAATTGTAGTCAGAATGGTGCATACTCCAAACAGCCCCACAAACCAAGGCGCTCCCTTTAGTATGCAGAACAGCATTACCGATGCAAATACCAGCGCAGTTATAGTCCTTATCAGAAAGTTCATTCCAATTGTTATTTAGGGTTCAACCTTATCTTTATTCTCAACAACGGGTGCGTTGTCATCCTTGCTCTCTTCCTCCAGAATCTCCTCGCTACGGGATGCCCACGGACGCTTGCCGAATATCTTCTCGACATCTTCGGCCATTATTACTTCGCGCTCTATAAGCAGCTGGGCCAGCTGATGGTGCCCCTCTTCATGCTCAAGCAGGATCTTCTTGCCTCGCTCGTATTGCTGTGCAATCATAGCCTTTACCTCTTGGTCAATAAGCTGGGCGGTCTGGTCAGAGTAGGGTTTCTGGAATGCGTACTCATCGGTACTGCTGTAGTAACACAGGTTGGCCAGCTTGTCGCTCATGCCGGCGTAGGCTATCATGCCGTATGCCTGCTTGGTTACGCGCTCCAGGTCATTCATGGCTCCAGTGGATATGTGACCTGTAAACAACTCCTCGGCCGCACGTCCGCCCAAAGTGGCGCACATCTCGTCAAGCATCTGCTCCTTTGTGGTAATCTGGCGTTCTTCGGGAAGATACCAGGCTGCGCCCAATGCCCGCCCGCGCGGTACTATGGTAACCTTGATGAGCGGGTTGGCATATTCAAGGAACCACGAAAGGGTTGCGTGACCGGCCTCATGGAGAGCTATGGTGCGTTTCTCATCTGCAGTGAGGACTTTGGTCTTCTTCTCAAGACCGCCCACTATACGGTCCACAGCAGCCAGGAAATCATCCTTTTCAACTTTCTTCTTGTTGTGGCGGGCTGCAATCAGCGCAGCCTCGTTGCAGACATTGGCAATATCGGCGCCCGAGAATCCCGGGGTCTGGCGGGCCAGCAGATCCACATCAACATCCTTGCTCAGCTTGATGTTGCGCAGATGAACTCCAAATACGGCCTTGCGCTCATTCAGGTCAGGCAGGTCCAGATGTATCTGGCGGTCAAAACGCCCGGCACGCAGCAATGCCTTATCCAGAATGTCCACGCGGTTGGTGGCAGCAAGTATAATCACACCGCTGTTGGTGCCGAATCCGTCCATCTCGGTGAGCAGCTGGTTGAGAGTATTCTCACGCTCATCGTTGCCTCCCATAGCGGGGTTCTTGCCGCGGGCGCGTCCAACGGCGTCTATCTCATCGATGAATATGATGCAGGGCGATTTCTCCTTAGCCTGACGGAACAGGTCACGAACCCTTGATGCACCCACACCCACAAACATCTCCACAAAGTCAGAGCCTGAGAGTGAGAAGAACGGGACATCAGCCTCGCCGGCGACAGCTTTGGCCAAAAGTGTCTTACCGGTTCCCGGAGGACCTACCAGCAGGGCTCCCTTGGGTATCTTTCCTCCCAGGTCGGTGTATTTCTTGGGGTTCTTGAGAAATTCCACAATCTCCTCCACCTCGGTCTTGGCTTCGGCCTGCCCGGCCACATCCTTGAATGTTACCCGGTCAGACTGTCCCTTCTCATATACGCGTGCCTTTGATTTGCCCACACTGAATACTCCGCCGCCTCCTCCGGCTCCTCCATTCATACGTCTGGTTATCAGTATCCAGAATACAATTATGAGCACAAACGGGAATACGCTTATAAGTATGTCTGTGAATGTGTGTGAGCGCTTACGGTACTCAACCTTACCTGTAAATGCACCGTTCTCTTCGGCCTGGTCAATAAACTCCTGGAGGTTATCCAGAGAGCCAACTCCTACTGCCAGCATCGGCTTGACCAGAGGCTGTGCAATTGCGCGGTCTCCAAACACGTATCTGGCCGAATCGGGCTTAATGTACATGTCCATGGTGTTCATGTTGGAATATATAACCAGATCGCTAACATAACCTTTTTCCATATACTCCTTGAATTCGGTGTATGTGGCGGTGCCGTTTAGCTCTGTGCCGTCATCCTTGAACAGGATGTAGCCGAACCCTATGAACAGTAGAATATACAGTATGGATGTTATCCTGAAACCGTTGTTCTGCTTGTTTTGTCTGTTGTTATTGTTGTCTGCCATATTGCTGATGGTAATGTCAGTTCTGTTTATGTCAAGGTGTCATGCAAGGTCAGGAATCTGCTCGGTTACGGCATCGGCCCAGAGATGTTCCAGGTCATAGAAACTGCGCAGTTCCGGTATAAAGATGTGAACCATCACATCGCCGTAATCCATTGCAATCCAATGCGCATAACGGGTTCCCTCTACATAGTCAGGCTTGCGGTTCTCCTTTATCCGTACTGTCTCGCGGATAGAATCCCCGATAGCCAATGTCTGATTGGGCGTGCCTCCCTGGCAGATTACAAAATAGCGGCAAACAGTATCTTCTATTCCGGTCAGATCCACAACAGTGATACTCTCTCCCTTGCGATCCTGAATACCTTCTATTATACTCTCTATAATGCTTTCCCTCTTTTTCTTTTTAGCCATTCAGTTGGTTCTGTATTTGTTCTTAATTGCAAAAATAATAAACTGGACAGTTTTCAGAATGTAGTAGCACAAAAAATGTGCCAAAAAATTTGTGTTACATAAAAAAGATGTATCTTTGCACCGCTTTTGAGCAGAATACTGGGCTATGGTGTAATGGTAACACTGCAGATTCTGGTCCTGCCTTTCCTGGTTCGAGTCCGGGTAGCCCAGCAAAAAAGAGAGACGCATTAGGCGTCTCTCTTTTTTGTGTAGTAGAGGTCCAGGAGTTTCTGGGCGGCGGCGAATGAGGTTTGCTGGCCTCCCAGAATCTGCTGCTCACATTGGCCCAGGAGGGCGGATATCTCAGGGTCGTTGTAGAATCCGTTCTTCAGGGACTCGTTTATGGTCTCGTACATCCAGTACTTGGACTGCTCGTTACGGCGGTACTGGAAATAGCCGTTCTTCTTAACAAAGTCTATATACTCCCAAACCATATCCCATACCTCTTTTATGCGGTACTCATAGAATCCGGAGTAGGTCAGGACCTTGGGTGTCCAGCCGCTTTCCGATGGCGGGAACAGGTGCAGGGCGTTGCGGAACGAGCTGGCTGCAAGTTCGGCCTTGGGGGCGTTGTCACCATCGGCCTTGTTTATGACTATGCCGTCGGCCATCTCCATTATGCCGCGCTTTATGCCTTGCAGTTCATCGCCGGTACCGGCCAACTGTATGAGCAGGAAAAAGTCTACCATGGAGTGTACTGCCGTCTCGCTCTGCCCAACGCCTACGGTCTCAACGAATATCTTGTCAAATCCGGCGGCCTCGCACAGCACTATGGTCTCGCGGGTCTTGCGGGCCACGCCGCCCAGTGATCCGGCCGACGGGCTGGGACGTATGAATGCCTTGGGATGCACTGCCAGACGCTCCATGCGGGTCTTATCGCCCAGGATGCTGCCTTTGGTCCGCTCAGAACTGGGGTCGATGGCAAGTACCGCCAGCTTACCGCCGTCCTTGAGAACGTGCAGGCCGAAAGCATCGATGCTGGTGCTCTTTCCGGCTCCCGGAACGCCGCTTATGCCTATGCGTACGGAGTTGCCGGAATACGGAAGGCACTTTTCTATAACCTCCTGGGCTATGGACTGATGCTCGGGCTTGAGGCTTTCCACTAATGTTACGGCCTGGCTCAGTACTGTAACATTACCTTTTACTATGCCGTCCACATAATCCTGGACTGACAGAGTGGGGCGGCTTATCTTACGTCCCTTGAGGTACGGGTTTACAGACCCCGGGCTTACAACTCCGCTGTTTACGGTCAGTCCTTTATACTCTTCGCTATTTTCGGGATGTTCCATTGCGGTGTATTATTTTAAGAGCTATCCAGGCTATCAATCCGCAGAGCAGATATATCATGGTCTGGCAGAAATGCAGTACGAATGACATTATCTGGGCCTCGTTGGTCTTGGCTCCGTATATGCCCAGCATCTTGACTATGGCCAGGTTCCACGGACCGGCTCCGTTGGGTGTGGGTACCAGTACGGCCACGCTGCTGGCGGCAAAACAGGCCAGACCGGCTATGGGACCCAGAGCTGCGGTTGAGGGCAGACAGTAGAAAGCCAGATAGAGTTCCAGATAGTAGCATACCCAGATTCCTAAGGAGTAGACCATGAACAGAGGCAGTCGCTTGATTTGCTTGAGTGAAAGGAATCCTTCCCAAAACCCCTGGATAAAGTTCTTTACCTTGTCCCAAAGATGGAGTCTTACGCATGCCCACCAGCAAACGGCTATGACAATGATTATACCTATTGTCCAATACCAGAACCTGGGCTGCCGCAAGAGAGGTATACTTTCAGCTACGGGTGCAGCCATATCGGCATCCGGGGTAAGCAACAGGGTAAACTCATTCCATGATACCAGCACTCCGGTTACCACTATGAGTCCCAGCAGTACGGCATCGACCACACGCTCGGCCACCAGTGTTCCCAGACCTTTGCTGAAAGGCACTCCCGCGTTCTGTTCAAGCATCCCGCATCGGCATATCTCACCTACACGGGGTATGATTATATTTGCGGCATAGCCGGTGAATACGGTCAGAACGGTATCCTTTTTGGGTACGTCATAGCCTATTGGTTCAAGCAGAAGGTTCCAGCGCAGGCCGCGGAACAACGGCCCCAGGGCGCTGAACGAAAGCGCTCCTATGAGCCAGCCCCAGCGGATGCTGCGCATATCGGTCCAGAATTGGCTGAAATCATAGTCGCGGTAGGTATAGTAGAGCACCACTGCCGATATGAGCAGCGGTATGGCAATCTTGAGTGTGGTTGAAGTTATCTTTTTCATTACAAAATGAACACCCTTTGGATGTTTTTGCCTACCTTTGCTGCCGTGAATGCGGCGGGAGGTCAGCATTCCAGATGCGAAGATAATATATTTCTTCGAGTTGATAACCAAACATATTCTATATGGACGACGTTGATGCGGACAGTAAGACCCAAAAAGGCATTAGGCCAACATTTCCTGAGGGATATGGATATCGCTCAGCGTATAGCCGGCACTGTTGA
>JAEEGL010507780.1_pt1 | contig 14520 bp, 11 predicted proteins | sample 9134231 | NCBI WGS metagenome assembly JAEEGL01 (sample SAMN16246548, study PRJNA631951) | gut metagenome | biome: gut microbiome; feature: rumen; material: fiber-attached | host: Bos | place: Iran: Karaj | collected 2018-10
ATCCGCTGTATATCTCAAGGCCCAGCTTAGCCGCGAAGCGCGTCACCTTGCCGGCGCGCGCGTTCTGCTCATGCATCGCGCAGCGCACTTTTGACGCCCTGCACGCCGCGATCAGCGGGAAGGAGAGATAGCCTCCGAATAGAAGCGCCGCATCCGGCCTGAAACGCGCTATCTCGCGCCGCGCTGCCGCATAGGAGCCTAACAGATGCGCCGTCCGCCGGCACTTCTGCACGATGGAACCGGACAGCCGCGAACCTTCCGCGGGCAGCACGACCGGCGATATGCCGGCAGCCTTGTATATTTCAAGTTCCAGCGGCCTTGAGCCGCATACGTACGATACTTCGCATTCGGGGTGACAGCGCTTTATCCATCTGCCGAAGGATACAGCCGGCCAAATATGCCCGCCGGTACCGCCTGCCGCCAAAAGAAGTCTCAGCTTATCACCCGGCATCGAATTCCCCTTCTTCCAGCCAGCTGTCTTTTTCGAGACGCAGAAGAAGACCTACCCTGGCCCACATAGTCACAAGAGACGTGCCTCCGTAGCTTACGAACGGAAGAGGCATTCCGGTAAGGGGTATCATCTTGGTCACTCCCGCGACATTAATGACGAGCGGCAGCACCACCGTAAGCGATATCCCCCATATAAGCGTCGCCCTGAATGAATCTTTGCTTCTGAAATAGCTTCCCCGCGTCTGCAGCAGCCAGAAGGCAAAGAGGCCCAGTATGCACAGGGTCCCCGCAAAGCCGAGTTCCTCGCCGACAGCGGCGTATATAAAGTCAGTATAGGCGGCGGGCAGATAATTAAGTTTCTGGAAGCCGTGTCCGAGACCGCTTCCCCAAAATCCTCCGTTGGAGAAAGCTATAAGCCCCTGTATCGCCTGGAAGCCTTTGTTCAGCGGATCGCGCCAGGGGTCCAGCCAGGCAAGAAGACGCCTCATACGATAAGGCTCAAAGAGTATCAAAAGAGGCAGCGCGACGGCAACGAGCGAACCGCCGACAAAGAGAGGATAACGCCAGCCTACTTTTTCCACATACATGCCCATCGCCACTGTAAAGATCAGAATAGTTGTCCCGAGGTCGGGCTGCGCAAGAAGCGGCAGCACTGCCAGCCCCGTGAGCAAAATGGTCAGCGCGAAGCTCTTCATCGGGTCCCGGTCAGCCTTCCTCGACAGCAGCTTCGCCAGATGCAGCGCGACCGCAAGGCACAAAAGCTCTCCGGGCTGCAGAGATACCCCGAGCCCCGGCAGTCGTATCCATCTGCGCGCGCCGCCTATAGCCTCGCCGATTCCCGGGAAGAGCGGCAGCCACGACAGCAGCCACATCAGTATCAGAAGCACGGAAGAAAACCTGTACCATATCCGGATGGGCACACAATAGACGAACAGCATGCCGCACATGGCTATACCGAGCCATCTCAGCTGCTTTATGCCCATCTGGAACGGGGTGCCGGTATACTGGAAAGAGGTGGGACTCGTAGTGGAAGTGATCATAAGTATGCCTATCCCGCTCAGTATAAGCGGGATGACCCAGATAAACGGGTTGGCCTTATATCCCCTTTCCTTTGCTTCCGGTTCGTTTCGTTCGGTCATTTACTTTCTCTCTCTATTATTTCCTTTACTATCTCGCAGAAATGCTCTCCTCTTACCTTGTAGCTCTTATACATATCCCAGCTCGTACAGGCGGGCGAAAGAAGCACCGTATCACCGGCTTCCGCCAGCGAATAGGCGGTATTTACCGCCTCAGGCATATCAGATACCAGCTTAAAGGCCGTAAACCCTGCCGCGGTAAGAGCCGCCGCTATTTTTTCTTTTTCCGAACCCAGTATCACGGCAGCGCTCGTATTTTCCCTGACGGCTTCCGCAAGAGGCGCGTAATCCTCACCCTTGCCCTGTCCTCCGAGGATTATCACTTTACGCCCCGAAAGAGAGGTCATAGCCGTTACGGAGGCAGCCACGTTGGTGCCCTTTGAATCATCGACGAACGTTATGTCCTTTACCTTGCCCGCAAAAGCACAGCGGTGTGCCGGCGGAACATATGAGGATATGACATCTTCGGGAACATCGCCCAGATTGAGCAGAGCGGGGATGCTGAGAGCCATCGCGGCGTTTTCCAGGTTATGCTTTCCAAGGAGCTTTATGTTCTCAAAAAGGAAAAGCTTCTTTTTCATGCGGCAGCCGCCGCCGTTGATCCAGGCAGCGCGTACGCCTTCGTCAAGGTATATGCCCTTCACATGAGGATCCTCTTCGCCCCAGAAGAGCGGGAATTTGTTTATATCCTCCCTTATCTTCAGCGCCTCTTCATCGCGTTTCTGATATATCGCGGCTCCTCCCGGGGCAACGCAGCTTATCAGATTCGCCTTGGCCGCAACGTAGTTCTCATAGGAGCCGTGCCAGTCGATATGGTCGGGAGCCAGGTTTGTGACGACGGCGATGTCGCACATGAAATCTTTGGCCCAGTAGAGCTGGAAGCTGGACAGTTCCAGCACTATGAAATCAAAAACTTTATTCGCCGCTTTGGCCACGGCGTTTCCGATATTCCCGCCGGTCATCACGGAACAGCCCATACGTTCCAGGTAATAGCCTATCATCGACGTCGTGGTCGTCTTCCCGTTGCTGCCTGTGACGCCTATCACGATGCTGTCGAGGTACGGATGAACAAAATCAAGCTCCCCGGTTATCTTTATGCCCTTTTCGCGGGCTTCCGCGAGTATCGGCACCTCCGGCGATACACCGGAGCTTACGACGATCTCATCGGCGTCAAGTGCGCGGGCGGTATTCCCGCCAGCTTCCCATGCTATATTCTTTTCGGCAAAGAGCTTCAAAGCATCAGGCGCTATCTCTTTCTTTTCAGATACGAAGACCTCCGCCCCCATATCGGTTGCCAGCTCCGCCAGCGCCCTTCCGCTCACTCCGGCGCCAACGACCGTAATTTTCCTTCCTTTGAGACTGCTTTCTTCATTCATATCGATCAACAGCTTTCCTGCGAAAATTCGATCTATTGCAAAAACATTAATGCCGCGTCATCAGATAAAACAGCAAAACGGAAAGAACACAGATCCCAATCATATGCGCTATATAAAAGCGGGAAACTATCTGAGTCTCCTTCCATCCGAGCATCTCAAAATGGTGGTGCAGCGGGCTCATCAGAAATATCTTCCTGTGCAGCCTGCGTATTGCGAATATCTGCAGCGTAACGGAAAAGATCTCCGCCCCGAAGATGAAGCAGATAGGTATCACCATTATCAGCAGGCCCGAATTTATGCAGAGCGAGAGCATATAGCCCGCCAGAAAATGGGCCCCTACGTCCCCCATGAAGACCGACGCCGGATTTGCGTTGTGCCATAAAAAACCGAGGCATATGCCGCATGCGCAGGCGACCGTGAGCGCTGTGAGCGGCGACCTTGGCAGGAAGATCAGTGCGGCAATGAACGATATCAGCGAACAGCCGGCCGCAAGACCATCCAGGCCGTCGGTCACATTTACCGCGTTCTGCAGGCCAACGCCTATAAACGTAACGGCCAAGGCATATACCGGATACGGCAGACGCAGCCACGGCATCAGCTCATAAGGCGGCCTGGACACCCACAGAGCCCATGGCAGCGTGACCGCTATCTGCAGCGCAAGCTTTTTCAGGCTCGTCAGACCGTCGCTGGAATGGCGGGTGTATTTGAGCCAGTCGTCAATAAAGCCGACGGCAGCCGCCAGCACAGGATAAAGCAGTATGCGGACCGCGTCTGAGAGCGAATGTCCTCTGCCCCAGAACATGATAAGCGGCAGAGAGAGCACAAGCACCGGAATAAATACCACTCCGCCCATCGTAGGCGTGCCCATCTTCGTTTTCTCGTGCCAGGCCGGACCGTACAGCTTGGTGACCTGTTCCATTTTCATGCGCTTCATAACGGTTATCCATCCTCTTTGCAGGACGACCTCAGCGCAGAACGAGAAAATCAGAACGACGGTAAACGGCAGCAGCATCTCAGATCTCCGGTATAACTCCCGCTACATGCTTCAGACCGTATGAATTCGAGCCCTTGACAAGTATCACAGAATCATCGCGCTGCAGTGACGCTGCCGCAGACAAAAGCTCTTCCCGTGAAGAGAAAAGTCTTGTATTGGCCGGCAGCTCTCCGCAGGCTTTCCATTCGCTGCCAAGCAGCAGTACTTCGTCGAAGTCGCCAAGCTCGGCGAGTATCCTGACATGCCAGAGATCACTGCTTTCGCCAAGCTCCCTCATCCCGCCCAGTATCGCGCAGCGGCGCAGCCCGAGCCTTTCGGCCGACGCTCTTGTGTTTGCGATCGCTGCGTGCATCGAGAGCGGATTTGCGTTGTAAGCTTCATCGATGAGCCATCCGCGGAAAGCTGTGCGGCGGCAGACGCCGCGTCCCGAAAGGGCTTTCGTGCCGGCAATGCCTGCCGCGGCTTCTTCCGGTCCAAGCCCCAGCTTTATCTCGGCGGCAAAGGCATATGCCATATTGTACGCATGCTGTATGCCGAAAAGCGGGCTGGAAAGCCTGTATGTCCTGCCTTCGACCGTTACCTCGGTCTCTGTCCGGGGCCCGTTTTCGGTAAGCTCCACGGCAGTATTTCCGATCTTAAAACCGGCGCAGCCGCAGTGCCCTACCGACACCGCCGCTATATCTATCTTATCCTGTGCAAAATAGTTTTTCAGAAGTTCGTTGTCACAGTTATAAATAACAGTTTTTAAATTTCTGCTGCCGCAGATCTCCGTTTTTGCGCGCAGCACGCCTTCAACGGTACCGAAGCCCTCAAGGTGACAGGGCGCGACCTCTGTTATCACGGCAAGTTCCGGCGGGAAGCTCTCAACCATCTCCGCTATCTCACCGAAATGGTTGGTGCCGAGTTCAAGCACCAGCACCTGAGTGTCCGCCGGCATAGCAAGAATCGTAAGACTGCATCCTATCAGCGTGTTGAAGCTCCTTACCGCGCTGTGCACACGAAAGCGCTGTCTGAGAGCAGCCGAGGTGAGTTCACGAGTCGTGGTCTTGCCTACGCTTCCTGTTATAGCGACCGTTTCAGGCCCCGTGCGGCGCAGATATTCGCGCGCAAGGCGGCAGAGCGCCGCTTCCGTATCCTTAACGGCTATGAAAGAGATATCGCGGTATTTTTGGGCAAGCCCCTGTCTCTCAAGCTCATCCTCACTGACCAGCATCAGCTTTGCACCTGCCTCCGCGGCGCCCGCTATATAAAGATGGCCGTCGGTAGAGGCCCCCTTAAGCGCGGCAAACGCGCCGTCACGCAGGACTTCACGGCTGTCGCATGCCCACTGCGAAGAAACTTCCCTGTCGGGCCCCGCAAGCCGCCCTCCGCATAATGCAGCGCCTTCGGAAGCGGAAAAGAACGGCATCAAAGTACCTTCCTTCCGCGCAGAGCGCACCAGTCGGCCATTATTTCCTTGTCCACAAGCTTGATCGGCCCGTCCTTCAGTATCTGATGCGTTTCCGGGCCGCGTCCCGCGATCACGACGATATCATTCTCCTTCGCGCGGTCGAGCGCGTCGTAAACAGCGCTTCTGCGGTCCGATATCATTACATACGGCCTCTCATGTTTTTTTACTCCGGGTTCTATATCTGCCATTATCGCGAGCGGTTCTTCGCTTCTGGGGTTATCCGACGTGACTACGACAAAGTCTCCTATACGCGACGCGACTTCGCCCATCCTCGGGCGTTTGGCGCGGTCCCTGTCGCCGCCCGCACCGAAGACCACGATAAGCTTTCCTTTGCAGATCGGGCGCACCGCGCTTAAGGCTTTTTCCATGCCGTCGTCAGTGTGCGCGAAATCTATCACGCAGTAAACACCGTTGTCGAAACGATAGCGCTCAAGACGCCCGGGGACCTGCCTCATGCCGGCAAGGGCCGAGAGCGCTGTATGGGCCGACACTCCTACGGACCAGGAAAGAGAAAGGGCCTGGAGCGCGTTCGAAACGTTATATGTGCCAAACAGCGGCAGCGTTGTGCGCTCTTTCTTCTGAGACTCCGGCGTCTTTACCTCAAGCTCGAGTCCGTCCGCGGTTATGCCCTTTACGGACGCGAAAAAATCCGCGCTTTCGTCAGAAACGCTGTAGGTCACGGCCCTCCTGCCGCACTCTCTGCTGAGGCGGCGGCCGTATTCATCATCTATGTTGATGCAGGCTTTCCAGTTGTTTTTCATATAGGAGTCAAAGAGCTTCTTTTTGGCAGAGAAGTAATGCTCCATGTCCCCGTGAAAATCAAGATGTTCCGGCGTCAGGTTGGTAAAGCCCGCGCGGTCGTAGCACAGGCCGTTTATCCTGCCCTGAACGATGGAGTGCGACGAGGCTTCCATCACACAGGCGCCGCAGCCGTTGGCCGCCATCCTCGCAAGAAGCCTCTGGATGTCGCACCCTTCCGGCGTCGTATGCTCGGCTTCCTCGATATCCCTGCCGTCGTCGTACTGGATAGTCCCTATCAGGCCGCACTTCACTCCGGCCGCGTTCATTATATCCTGAGTCATAAATGTCGAAGTGGTCTTGCAGTTGGTGCCGGTAAGAGCGATCATCGTCATCTTTTTCGACGGTTCCCCGTAAAGTACCGACGCCACATATCCCATCGCGGCGCGCACATCCGGGCATATGATCTGAGGTATCTCGACCTCAGACGCACGTTCACAGAGCGCAACGGGCGTACCGGCTTCCGCCGCCTTCGGTATAAAATCATGGGCATCGACATGCCCGCCTTTGGTCGCGGCAAAGATCACGCCGTTTCCAGCCTTCCTGCTGTCGCACACCAGATCGGACAGTTCTATATCGTCCGCGCAGACTCCGTGCGGTATGTATACTCTGTGTTCGAGCGCGCTCTTATCAAGTGCGCGGAGCAGTTTATTCAGCTTCATAAAAAACACCTCTCTGCCAGTTTATCTGAATTTGACCGCTATATCTTTTCTCTCGGGATCTGGAGTATATCTTCCACTATAGACTTGAATATAGGGGCGGCGATCTGTCCGCCGTAGTAACGCGCCCCTTTGGGTTCCCCTATGCTTATCAGCATCACATACTGCGGCTTCTCCGCCGGCCAGAAGCCGGTAAAGGAGGCCACGTACTGCCCCTTGTTGTATTTTCCGGACATAGCGACCTGCGCGGTGCCTGTTTTGCCTGCGATCGCTACCTTTTCGGATCTTGCCTGCTTTCCTCCGCCCTCAGAAACGACCTTTGTCATAGCCTGACGGAGGAACGCCGCGGTCGACTCCGACATAACGTTGTAGCGCACGCGCCTCGTCCCCTTATGTATGACCTTACCCGCGTGATCGCGGACTTCGGCCACCACGTACGGCTTAAGCAGCTTGCCGCCGTTTGCTATGCTTGCTATCGCCATTACCACCTGAAGCGGCGTAACGGCTATACCCTGTCCGATGAAGACGTTCGCGGTGACCGTTCCGAGCCACTCCTCCGGTTCCTTTATAAGCCCGGCTTCCTCTCCCGCTATTTCGACCTCAGTCTTTTCTCCGAAGCCGAACTGCCTCAGCATGCCGTAAGCCTGATACCTGTTGACAGACATCGACATAAGCGACATCGCTATATTGCAGGAGTTCATAAGTACGTGCGTGAGATCCTGCGTGCCGTGCGCTTTCTTATTGACGTCGCTCATCGTCTTGTCGAAAAGGTTCATCGTGCCGCGGCAGAAATATGTCTTGCTGCGCGACGTTGCTCCGCTTTCAAGCGCTATCGACATCGTGATCGGTTTGAATATCGATCCCGGTTCGAACACGCGTCCCACGGCATTGTTGCGCACCGCGTTGACAAATTTAAGGTTGTTCCTGTTGTTCGGGTTTATTGTCGGATAGCTTGCTATAGCTATTATCTCCCCGGTGTAAGGATCTACGCAGACGCCCGCCGCCCAGGCCGCATTTGCTTCCTTTGCGCCGGCGGCAAGACGCAGCTCAAGCATCTGCTGCACACGGGAGTCTATGGTAAGCCTGATGGAACCCGCCGTATCCTTTACAGCATCAGCCCCGCCGCCCAATATATCGGTGGCAGAGCCTTTGGAGTCCCTTGTAAGGAAACGGGTGCGCGGCGGGGAATAGAGTATATGGTTCCACTCCAGTTCAACGCCGGCCTGTCCGTATTCATCTATGTCGCAGAAACCCAGCAGATGGAAAGCAAGAGAATCATGCGGATAAATACGTTTTCTTTCGGTGATCGTATAAAGCCCGGGGACCTTCATCCTTTCAAGGGCAAGGGCGCGTTCTGCAGGCATGTTGCGGGCGACCCAGTGGAAGCGCCCCGGCAGCTCTTTTGAGAACTTCTGCGCCACGGAAGCTCCGAACGTCCCCTTAAGGACATCCGCGCTTGCCGGGCTCCAGAACTTGGGATCAATAAAAAAACTTTTGGAGGGCACCGATATAGCCAGCGGTACCCCCCTCCTGTCCTCTATTCTTCCGCGCGTCGCACTTACCGAGATATTTGCCCAGTACTGCTTCTGCGACTGCTGAACTATACGCTTGTCGGGCATCAGCTGCACCTTTGCGGTCCCGACAGCGAGCACTACAAGCACAAGCAGGGCTGCAGCCCATACGCTCCGCGAACGGCGCAGCCCTTCTCCCGTGTCCCTTCTAATGATTCTCGGCATGGGCCTGGTTCACGAGCGGATTCCTGTTTTCAGCAAAGCTTCTTCCTGCCGCACGCTCCTCTTCTTTATGCTGCACCAGCTTCACAGAGCTTTCGCTCAATGTTATGACCTTGATATTGGCTACACTTTCCATCCCAAGATTGCATTTCGCGTAATTATAGATCCGTGCGGGAGAGAGAAGCTGGGCGTAGCGTCGAGAGAGCGCGACATTTTCCTCTTTGCTCTTTTCTATTCTTACAGCTGCCTGTGATATACGATGTTCAAGATAAAGCCCATAAAGCCTCAGCGTACCGAGTGCCGCCGCGCAGAGAAATACACATAGGAAGCTCAAGACGAATAAAGTGGAATGTTTTGTTTCTTTTTCCTGCGCGTGCTTTGTGTTGTAAGCCATCACTGTTCCTCCCTTCCTTCTTCAAATTTGGCAAAGATCCTCAACTTAGCGCTTCGTGATCTGTAATTCTCCGTTATCTCTTCTTCAGTCGGAGCAACCGGCCTGCGCGTAACTATCTCTCCGGTCCCTTCATCCTTCCACTTTCGAAAGCGCTGCTTTACTATCCTGTCTTCAAGCGAATGATAGGAGATGACCGCAACGCGCCCCCCCGGGGCAAGTACCTGAGCCGCTCCGTCGAGTCCGTCCTCAAGCGCTCCCATCTCATCATTCACTGCTATCCTCAGCGCCTGGAAGACTCTGCGCGCGGGGTGTCCCCCCATCCTTCTCTGCACAGGCGCAGGAAGTATTTTTCTTATAAGAGCTGCAAGCTCGCCGGTAGTGGAAAGCTCTGCGCCCTGCTCCCTGCTGCGGACTATTCCCTTTGCGATCTCAAAGGCATAGCGCTCTTCCCCATATTCGCGGAAGATTCTCGTAAGCTCTTTTACATCGGCCCTGGCAAGCAGATCGGCTGCGCTTTCGCCTTCGGCTTCCGCTCCGTACTCCATCCTCATGTCGAGCGGGCCGTCGTTCTGAAATGAAAAACCGCGTTCTCCCTCGGTAAGCTGGAGATTTGAAACCCCCAGGTCAAAAAGAATAAAATCCGCCCCTTTGAAGCCTTCATGCTCATTCAAAGATGCTATATCGCGAAAATTGCCGGCTATTATCTCAAAGCGCGGGGCAAAAGGTTTAAGACGTATTTCCGCCTCGGCACGAGCCTGCGCGTCCCTGTCAAACGCATAAAGAAAAAGTTCCGGAAAGCTTTCAAGCAGCTTCGAGGAATGTCCGCCGAGCCCGAGCGTGGCGTCCACCGCAGTACGAAGGTTCTTTACCCCTGCCGCGGCGTTTACTGACTCCTTCAGCATGACCGGGAAATGTTCCTTCATATCTCATCAAGCTCCTCGGCCATATCGCTGAAATCTGCCAGAACTTCCGCACGGTGCTCTTCCCACCTCGCCGTATCCCATATCTCCAGATGGTCTTCCGCACCAATAAGCGTTACTTCAGACACAGAGCCCGCGTATTCGCGCAGTATCTGCGGTATAAGGATCCTTCCTGCGCCGTCGATCTCCTGTTCGCTTACCATGGAGAGCAGCACACGTCTGAAATCCCTTGTTTTTTTCTTGAAAGAGGAGAGATCCTTGAGCTTCAGCAGAAGCTCTTCCCAGCGGGATACCGGATAAAGCGCTATGCAGCGGTCGATGCCGATGGTAGCCACGACAGAAGAGCCAAGCTCTCCGCGGAACTTGGCTGGAAGGACCATGCGTCCTTTTCCGTCCAGTTTATGATTGTAGCTTCCCACCAACATATAAAATCCACCCACTTATTACCACTTTATCCCACTTTGCTACACATTATACTTTGATCGTGTTTTTATCAATCCAACGAAATTCAAAGCTATAAACAAAATTAGGTCTATAGGCTCAATATTTTAAAAAACCGCACTGCTACTTGTTTTTAGATACTTTTCAGCCCATATTACGCCAAATATTTACTGTATGTATGCATACATTGAAATTTCAAATTTAAGGTTTTTTAATGTCAAAAGCCCTTTTGGCTTTAATTACTTAATGTATAGATTCAAAGTCAGCGGCGCCGTTCTTCGACCTTAAAGCAAAAATAAAAAACCGGATGAACAGAAAAACTTACAGAAAACAAAGCGATGTGTATTTACCGGGCCCGGGAGGCTTTCGTCGGCTGCAATGCTGCGCGTACACGCGGGCCATGCGCGCGAAAGAGCCCCGCAAGTTATGCTATAATCTGCCGGGGAGTATCCAAAACGGCCGCCGGCGCAGACGCGCGGGAGGAAAGTCCGGGCTCCGCAGGGCAGGATGCAGGAGAAATTCCTGCGGGTGCGAACCCAGGGAAAGTGCCGCAGAAAAGTATACCGCCGCGAAAGCGGTAAGGGTGAAAAGGCGGGGTAAGGGCCCACCGGCCGCATGGGGAACCAGCGGGCCAGGCAAACCCCATCCGGAGCAAGGTCGAATAGGGAAGGTTGAAGCTGCCCGCTGACTTCCGGGTACGACCGCTCATTCGCACGTGCAAGCGTGCGGTTAGATAAATGGCCGAAGGAGCGCGAGCTCTTTACAGAACCCGGCTTACTGGGTGCTCTTCATTATCAGGGGCTGCCGCACAGAACTGTTTTCAGTCTGCCGCCAGCCCCTGATATACTGTCTGCACGGTTTTCAAAAAACCGCACGAAAGATACCGGACCTAAAGACATATGCTTTTCAGCTGTGGTAATATGGACGCGGCAGTGATAACCTGATAATGTTTTATACAGATCTGACGGGCCGCACAAAAGGCTTTTTCTGCCTTATCAGAGCATACGGGGATAACTGAAGATGAGTATGATTTACATAATACGGCATGGAAAAACCGAGCTGAACAAAGCTAACGTGCTCCAGGGCAGGAGTGACTATCCCCTGAATGAAGAGGGCATCTCCCAGGCAAAGAGAGCAGCATGCGGCATGAGCGGGATAGATTTCTCAAATGTTTTTTCCAGTCCGCTCAAAAGAGCTGTCCAGACTGCCGGGATCGTGGCTCCGGACATAAAGGCTGTCATCGATGAGCGGTTAATAGAGATGGATTACGGCCCCTATGAGGGCTCGGACCTCCGCGATCCGAGTCCGGAGATACGCCGCTTCTTCAGCGATTTTGTGCATAATCCTGCGCCGGCCGGGATGGAGCCGCTGAGCTCTATCGTATCCCGCGTAGGGGCATTCCTGGAAGAGATAAGGACACTTCCCGGCAATATCCTGATCTCTACACATGCGATCGCGATGAAAGGCGCTTTGGAATACCTGACGCCGGGTTCTAATGGAAGCTACTGGTCAAGATATATCGGGAATTGTGCTGTTTATGCTTTTGACAACGAAAACGGGCGGTTCGGCGTACCAAGAGAAATAAAAATATGAAAGAGACAAAAGCAATATGAAGAGTATCCGGATATTGTGCTGAAGGATACATAAAACCGCGATCCTATAGCGGCTCCCCGGGCTGTCACGTATGACAGCCCGGATTTTTATCTTTTTTACACTGCCGCCGAAGGGGTCACCGGGACAGCTGATTACTCAAAGTACCGGGCAATATTTGCATCAGAGGAAACATATTTGAAAAACCCTTTCACCGGCCAATCGTTGTTTTTATGAATTTGAGTGAAAGTTTTTGGATCTAAAACTCATAAAATTCTTATTTTATGCGTTTTTATTGCTATAATAAGATATAAAAATCACAAAAGAGGTATATTATGAAGAATCGTGCAGGAAAAACGGTCCAAAACCTCAGCGGAGAACTGGCGTATAACTCGTTCTATCCTCAGCCGCTGCCGCCTGAACCAAACATCGAGATAGATGCAGAAATGCAGCATCTTTTGATCGACGCTCACAAAAAGCTGGCGCTGCTGAACGGTCTGTCTGACCGCATCCCAAACAGAGATCTGTTTATCTCCATGTACGTTCGTAAGGAAGCGCTGGTTTCCTCGCAGATCGAAGGGACACAATGCACATTTGAAGATATTTTGAATCCGGAGATCGATGAAAACGCCAACGCGGATGTTTCTGACGTCGTTAATTATGTCCGGGCAATCAATTTTGCCATCAGACGCATGGAGGCGCTGCCGCTTTGCAGCAGGTTGATCCGGGAAACACACGCTGTGCTTATGGACAACGTACGCGGAGGTGATAAAACTCCAGGAGAATTCCGTGTATCACAAAACTGGATCGGAGGCGCCGGCAGCACGCTGAAGAACGCCCGCTACATTCCGCCAAATCCGCAGGACATGATGGAATGTATGTCCGCATTAGAGCTGTTCATGAATGACGACGACTATATGGATCCGTTGATCAAGGCCGCACTGCTGCACTATCAGTTTGAAACGATCCATCCCTTTCTCGACGGGAACGGGCGCATCGGACGGCTTTTGATCACACTTTTCCTTATGCGGGTAAATGTGATTTCCTCCCCGGTACTATATCTTTCTTGTTACCTGAAGCTGAACAGGATCGAGTATTACGACAGAATGAGCGAGATACGCAAGTCCGGCAACTACGAACAGTGGGTCAAATTTTTCCTGCAGGGTATTGCCGAAACCGCAGAGGACGCAACCAGGACCATCGACCGCCTGAACGCACTACACCTGAAAAACGAAGCAAAACTGGCAGATGTTCCGACCCGTTCACGGCAGAATATCATGAACCTCTTTGCTTATATTGAACGGAATCCTATTATTGAAACGGTAAAAACTGCGGCCGCACTGGGCCTTTCCAGAAACGGCACCGCGAACTATATCGCCGCGTTATGCAGCAAGGATATCCTAAGATATTCCGCCAAATCCGGCAAAGCACTTGTTTTCACATATGAAGAGTATCTGGATATCCTGCGTAAGGATACGTAAAAACGGGTTCTTTAACTGCTCTCCTGGCTGTCACTTATGACAGCCAGGATTTTTTACCCTTTTACACCACACTCACACCTGATCGGGACGTCTCCACCGAGCGGCGTAGGCTTGAGAACCATCTTGTTTTACACTACTCTCAAACTCTGCTGCATAAGGTAACAGGGACAAAATATAAAAAATATGTGAAATATTATTAATTCTCTGCCCGGCAGCATTAAAAGTTATCCCCGCATATCTTTCGCAATATCGATTTTGCATATCGGGTTTTTATCTTCTCACGGTCCTTCGATGTAAAACATCCTGTGCTCCCCCGCGTAACAGTCCATCTGGGTCTCCGACCACCGGATGAATATCTCATACAGGTGCGCTATTTCGTAGCGGTGCTCATAGACAAAAGCTGCCGGGCTGTAATCTTCGCTCGACTTTCGGATACGCGGATCATCGTGTTTGCCCAGTGCGAACAGATCGAAACGTCCGATGTATCTGGCAAGTTCCGGAGAATAGGTGTCGTTCACTATCATCCGCTTTGCCTCTTTTAATCTGTTTATGATATCTCTCCACATTTCGAAAGGGATATGATTCTCTTTGGAGTATCTTTTATAAAAATAGGGGTAAATATCATGTACAAAGGGCAATATAAATGTCGCTGCGTCTTCATCTATCATTAACACCGAAATACTGTCCGCATCCTTATGATCGTCATCAGGCACAACATGGAATACGACCGCTGCCCCATAGGGGCCTAAACCGCTGTAACTGACATCGAATATCTGTTTCCTCAGCCATTTTGTTATCCGTATGCTTGCTGCCAGTCGGTCTGCCGGATTGGGAAACTTAATGACCATCTCCCGGAAATTCATCCTTTTCAGAATGATCTCTTTTTCGATGTCGCTGCAGCCATTCATCCACTTATGGGCGACCTCCATATTCATTCTGCGGGTAAGATCCCAGCATGCCCTGCCGTTTTCATAATAGCCGGACTTATCGGCATGCTTGTAATATCCTTCAAGAGTGAATGTCAGCGAATAGCTTTCTCCGGAAACAGTAAAAGCCCTGTTGTCACAATCAAGCTTCTCATCTTCCCAAAGATGGCGC
>JAEEGL011388947.1_pt1 | contig 14520 bp, 6 predicted proteins | sample 9134231 | NCBI WGS metagenome assembly JAEEGL01 (sample SAMN16246548, study PRJNA631951) | gut metagenome | biome: gut microbiome; feature: rumen; material: fiber-attached | host: Bos | place: Iran: Karaj | collected 2018-10
AAACTAACAACTGTTCCATTTGAGAATCTCAACAATTGTTTTTTCTCACCTCCATTGGCATTTTTTCTAGTAATATAACCATTCCCATCCACTTCCCATACGTCCTTCCCGTCAGGATCCACCAGCTTCACTGGGTTCCATGCACAATACGCATACGGGCTAATGCTTGGGTACTTGTCCGCCATCGGGTCGACGGAGAGCCACATTGTCATCAGCTCGTGGTCCATATAGCGGGCACCGAAGTAGCCGTAGCCCGTTTCCTCGTCGCGCTCTTTGCCGGTGAAAGCATGCGTTGGAAACGGCATAATAACCACCGGATTTTGCCATCTTGTATCTAATAATATCCTATTCGCTTCCATGTTTTAATAACGGGATAGTTAAAGATTACAATTGTGAGTCAAAATCTTTTTCTTCATATTCTCCATCAAGTAGTGTCCGTAGCCAATCTTTTCCAACCTTGTCAATTAAACCCTTCTGATAATACTCCTCTATTAACATGTCCATTTCTGCTTTTTTATCGCCACGCAACAATCTGGCACCTATATACCAATTCAATGTGTAGGGATCAATCTCTGTTGCCACCGCGTCCAATGCCAGTTGATTGTCTTTGTATTTCTGCAAATATTGCAACTCGGCTTTATGGACTGCCATCTCCTGCCGTTCAAAGCAATACTCCATATACGAAATTAATTCATCAATTTTTCGATCCCTTTCCTCAAATTTGCGATAATGGTTATATTTGGATATTTCGGTAATAAGCAGTTCCTTCATTTTTCCAAAATTTCCCAAAGCACCATCCGGACAGGTGTCTAGAACCGCAAACGCTGCGTCATATTTGTGAAGCAGCCTCAAAACCGTCAACTTCCTTGTATGCCATGATATTATATCACAATCATTTGACGGAAGGTTTTCCAAATAGGCTAACGTATTATACAATAAAGCAGTATCATGGGTTGCATTGTATTTGTGTATGTCTGAGTCAACTTTATAACGCCAACCGTCCTTACCGATAAAACGCTCATGTTCTTCATAGGCTTTGTTCATTAAAGAGTTGTGGCATGACAGAAACATGCTAAAAAAAAACGGAATAACGGTCGTTTTAATAATGCCAATCCTAATCATGACTATTTATATTTATGCTTTAACCAACTGGGAACTATACCTAGTGTGAATGGGACTGTCATTGGCCTATCATTAAACCATGGTCCTCTTATTTGTAGTTCTGAAAAACACTTTTCCGATAAATTATTTGCAGGAATAGTAACCGATGTATGTAAGTATTTATGAGTATAGATATCCTTGGGGCCTATGGTTGCTAATCCTTTATTATTCTCCTCGAAAGGCACGCTTAGATGATCACCTCCACACGTCACTTCTAACAATGCCGCTGCATGTCCTCCCGCCCCATTATCAGATACTGCAGTATTTAAGCTGGCATTTATAATTAATTTTTTTAACTTTCCAGTTCTTTCATCTTTTATAGTTGAGTACTCGATTGATGACTCGGCTTTAGCTTTTGCTGTTCCATAGGCATAGTACTTTGGCTCATAGGGATTCCCCGATTCGGCATTTGTTCCGACTAATGTTTGTACCGTTTGGCTGGTTTTTTGAGAAGTAGTAGTAACGGTAAGTCCAAAATGCCAATATAAAGCATTATCACCTCCAATGTATCTACAACCTTCTGGCGTTGTATTTCTACTAACAACTTTTTCACTCCAATAATAGTCTTTCCCTTTCTGATACCAATCTCTTCCATCTGGATCCACCAGCTTCACTGGATTCCAGGCACAATAAGCGTAAGGTGATATGTTCGGGTACTTGTCTGCCATTGGGTCGACGCTGAGGAACAGCCCCGAAAGGTCGCTGTCGTAATAGCGTGCTCCGAAGTAGCAATAGCCTGTCTCCGAGTCTTTCTCCTTGCCGGTGAAAGTGCAACAAAAGAAATCGTCGTGAAAACCTGTAGTACAATGGCTTTCCCATGAATACCCGCAAACATTTTTTTTCGAAAAGTTGTACAAAAACGACATTGCGATAGGCAGGGCAAGGTGCGTATTATTGAAAACTCTTATGTTTGGTGTCGGGCACATCATGATGTGGTTTGATATGCAAAAGTAGCAATTTATGTTGAATCACAGAAAAAAATGTATCTTTATTTTCTGATTAATTCTTGGTTCCTGATATAAATCACTGTCATTATGAATATTAAAATCAACTCAAACTTTCCGTTTTCTGTTACGGCCATCCAGTTCGCACCCAACGGTGGACTGAGCATAACCCTTTCAACCCCCGAAGGCCTGCCATCAGAGAGCAGGTTCCAGTACACCGCCAGTCTTGGTGACGGTTTCGCCGAGGAGAGGAGCCCCGTCAGCCTTGCGCAGTACGCCATGGATTTCGCTGAACGCTGCAACATCAAGCAAAAAACCAGGTTGTCATACTATACGATGGTCATGCACCTTCGTGAATACGGCGATGTCGACATTGACCAAATCACCACGTCTTATCTACAGGGATTCATAGAGCATCTGCGGAGGCGGGGCTTAAAGCCTGGCTCAGTGCGCCTGGACTTCCAGAAGCTATCCTGCGTGCTGCGTGACGCATACAAGAACGGTCTGTTCGATGACAGGATACTGCAAAGTGTCAATCGCCCGAAGAAAGAGCAGGGGAAGAAATGCTTCCTGACCGAGTCTGAGCTGAAAAGGATGGAGCGGACGACCCTGCCAGAACGATACCGCAGAATCAGGGAGATGTTCATGTTCTCCTGTATGACAGGCATGCGGTTCAGCGACATACAGGAGCTGGAGTGGAAGGATATCAAGAGTACAGGCAGGCACCTGTGGATAGAGTTCCGTCAAAAAAAAGACCGGCACGATGGAAAGGATTCCTCTGGGCAGCGCCGCCGAAACCATGCTCCGGAGGATGACGAGAGAAGGCAAGCGGGTATTCGGCCACGTCAGCAATCAGTGGGCCAACGCAGTCATAAAAAATGGTGTAAAAAAGCCAAGATAAAGAAACACGTGACCTTCCACATAGCCAGACACACCTTCTGCGTCATGCTGCTGACCAAGGATGTGCCGATATACACAGTCCAGAAACTGATGTGCCATTCGGACATAGGCACCACTAACATATACGCCGATCTTACAAGCAAGTCGAAAGCCAAGGCTGTCAGGAAGCTGCCGTCCTTTGTGGCATGACAGAAGGGAGCAGCCTTCTTTCATTAGAGTGGTAAATGCCACAAAGAACAATAAACGCTTAAAAACAAAATGATTAAGCTTCCCTGCATGTTTTTTTTTTCAAAACACATGTGTCTGTATTGGAAAAACAATGTATATTTGCATACACAATATTTTATAGTAGTGAACATGAAAAGATTGCTTACAATATTTGTTTCCAGTGTTTTGGTCACAATCCTTGCATCGGCCCAACCCAAGCCTGCATATAGGTGGGCTGGTGGTTCAGAGGACTTCTGCCTAAACCACAATCCCACAGAGGCTGTATGTGCTTCGATACCCTGTATAGTGCCGTATCACAGCGATTACACGGTCGTTGCGGTGTACACAACTGGAGAGGACACAGCGGAACGCATGGTATGGACACTCTGTCACGGCGCCGCCGGCGACAACGGCCTCAGCACCCGAAGGTTGATTTTTCCTGGCTCCGCCATGCAGTACGACAGTGTGAACCGCCGTGGCCCTGTGATCAACAGTCTCATGCAGTCGTCCCCTGTGGATGACACTTTGGATGCCCCCGACAGTGTGACCCTTTTTATCGGAGGAGTTGACACTGCGTGCGGTGGATTGAGAGTCGCCGAGGTAATGTATTTCAAAGGCAGGACAGGCTTCAGCGCGCTGCGCATGGTACAGACACATCTGGCGGTGAAGTACGGCGTGACACTTGGGGCGGGCGACTATGTGTCCCCTGACGGCAGACACCTGTGGCGGTACCGCCTTGACTCCGCATGGCATCATCGTGTCACCGGAGTTGGTGTCGACAGCGTATACGGACTGAGCCAGCCAACCAGCCGTAGTGGGCATGACGGTGCCTTGCTGACCATTTCCGCTGACAGTCTCGGCGAGGGAGAGTATTGTTTGATTGGTGATGACGGAGCTCCTATGGAATACGCCGTGGACAGCGAGCATGGCACGGAGATGTTGCGGCGCACATGGAAAGCGAGGGTGACAAGGAACGGCGACGCCGCGGAAGGTGGAGGGACTCTGACATTCCGACTTGTCTTCTCCACGCAAGGCACAGACGCAGAGGGAGACACGCTGGCTTTGTTAGTCGACGGAGACATGTACTATCCCGACAGCGTGACAAACGGAGACAACTGTTTCAGCAGAGTTGAGTTTCCGTCCGACACAGCGCTGCTGCGGCTTGTGAAAGCTTCGTCCTTTGGGATGAGAGGTTATTCCCCGGCATTTGCCAGTGATAACGGTGTCTCTGTGTCAATCAGCCCCAATCCGTGCAGGAGACGCTACACTGTTTCCGTGGACGGATGCGGTTCCGTGGATATCGAGGTTCACAACACCTCCGGAGTCAAGGTCGGCGGATTCAGCGGACGCAACAGGGGTATGTACCGTTTTGACGGAGTAGTGCCAGTCTCAGGGGTCTACTACATCACTGTGACTGCCGATGGTGTGAGACGAACATTGAAGATGGTCGCGGATTGAGACCATCTCTTATTCCAGGATTGAGAATCGGGAATCCTGGCCGAATAACAAACAATATTGCCATAAACCCAACATCACATGACGATTATGAAAACTTTGAAATCAATGGTATCATATACGCTGGTAAGCCTGATGCTGTCAGCTCTGATATTTAGTTGTGACTGTGGCGACAGACAAGACACTGGATTTGTCACCCCAGAGATGCCTACAGCGCTACACAGCGACACATGTGCATCAGACACCATTTGCGTTGGGGACACGGCGGCGTGTAGGTCAGGAAATGAGAGCCGAGCGGTGAGGCTTAAGGTACGTCACGGCGACAGGCTGGAGCTGCGGACAGAGGGGCTGTCACTTACAGCCACAGGTGACGCTGTCAAGCGTGGCGGAGAATACAGTGTGATGGCGCTTCATCCGTCCGAGCTTCCTGCCCTGCCACAAGGCATGGAGAACATGACCGCTGCCGCCGCCGGCTACCGGCTGCTGCCTTCCGGCGACCATTTCAGCCCCGCCGCCGAGCTTCGCATAGCCTACAATCCTGACAAGATACCGACTGGCTTCACTCCTGACGACATATACACAAGCTATTACAACACCGCTGAGCGTCGCTGGGAGCGCCTTGACCGCATCGCCGTCGACACCGCCAACCACGAGATAGTGTCGCTGACCACCCATTTCACGGATTTCATTAACGAGCTCCTTAAAGCCCCCGAGATGCCAGAGACCCAGGCTTTCGTGCCGACAATGATGACCGACCTAGAAGCTGTGAACCCTCTGGAAGGCCTGGCTCTCATTCAGCCGCCAACCGCTAACCAGGACGGCACGGCAAATCTGAGCTATTCCCTATGGATACCGCAAGGCAGGAACGGAATGCAGCCCAATTTGACTCTCGGCTATAGCAGTGGCGGTGGCAACGGGTGGCTTGGTGTGGGCTGGGACCTTAGCGTCCCCAGCGTTTCTATTGACACCCGTTGGGGTGTGCCGCGCTACAGCAGCGAGAAAGAGACCGAGATATACCTTCTTGGCGGCGAGCAGATGGTTAACAGGAATGGTGGCGTCATGCTTCCAATACCGCACCGCACCAACCAGCAGCAAAACCGGATGACTGGTAATGTCCGGTTTTATGCCCGAACAGGCGACGCACACGACAGCATTATCCGGCATGGTGATACTATGTCTAAATACTGGTGGGAGGTTACAGACCGTGGCGGAGTGACGCATTATTACGGACACTACCCGACAAGTGGGATGGACGCGGACAACCCGTCGACCCTCACGGACAAACACGGCAACATCGCCCGCTGGATGCTCTGCGAGAGCCGCGACCCAGACAGCAACTGGGTGAGATACTTCTATGATATTGATACAACACTTGGCACAAACCCCGGGTACCAGATATATCTTGACAGCATTGTCTACACTGGGAACAGAAACGAGGACGGGGTTTACAATGTGTCTTTCACACGCAGGGACAGAGACCAGAGCGACATACCTGTAAGCTGCGGTCTCGGTTTCAAGGAAGAGACCGCCAAACAATTGTGCATGATCACTGTACGATCAAGGGACAGCGTCATCACAGCCTACTATTTCGAGACAGAGTGCGGTTACCAATCCAATTTCAAGACACGGCTTACAGCCATTAACAAAATTGACAACATATCAGGCATTACCGACTTCTGGGGTTCGTTGGAAAAAGCCTGCGCCGATGGAATCAGCGGTGTCGCTGGAGGTATCGTCCGTCAGGAATTCGATTACTACGACGCCCCTGATATGGACACCATCTTCGGTGAAGAGCGTATAATTAACACCCCCACCGATGACCTGAGAGGTTTCCTTCTGACACCACGGTATCGAAGAGACAGCGTGAACCGCGCCACCGCACTGGGATTGTCCCATTCCTCGAGTTGGAGTGTGGGAGGGACAATCTGCGTGGGACTTGGACTGAATATTTTCCACTCCACCACAAGCGTCGGAGGCAACTACCACAGGGGCAAGAGCCCAAGCGAGTCTCTTATGACTCTAGTGGATCTGGACGGCGACGGTATCGCCGACAAGGTCTTTGTGCGGAACGGGAAAATGTACTGGCGCAAACAGTCTCTGCTGACTAACGGTGACATCGTATCCAGTGACACCCACTGTGTCATAGGAGCCACCCATTTTCTTGTAGAGGGAGGCACAAATAACACTTTCGGGGTGCAGGCCTCTGTGGCGTCCATAGCCAGCGGCAGCGGATCGTGGTCTAAGTCGACGTCCACCACCCCCACGTATTTCGCCGACGTCGACGGTGACGGTCTCATAGACATTGTGGACAACGGTGATGTCCTGTTCAACCATCTTGTCAACGGACAACCCACATTCAATAGATACCAATCACAACCAGACCCTGGAGACAGTCAATCCATGTATGATCCTCCTAATGCGACATCCTCTAAGTGCGGCGGAATTATTTTCGACGGCGAGGTTGACGATGAAGTCGCCTGCCGCAGAGCGATTGTCCTCCACGACTCCATACAGGACGATCTCGTGGACTTCCGTCTTAAATTTCGCATACAAGAGTGTGAGGATTCGGGGCTTGTCGTCATGAGGGTCGACACGACTGATCATGCAACATTTATTCTCTATCGTGGAAAGATTGTGCCGGACTGCTCTAATAGGAATCTTGCCATGGACGGAGTCCCTGCCACCGAAGCTGTCCGTGTGTGGGTGGCGCCTGACAGCGGGACGGCGACTGTCAGGTCATGGGTCAGGCTTATCAAGGACGACACCGACAGACGCGCGATGTCGCGTCATGCGGATGGTGTCACGTACACGATACAGCACTCGCGTGATATTATGCCTATGGGCGACACACTGCATAGCGCGAAAGACACTCTGCTGATGTCACGCCACATATGTGCTGACTGCTATCGCGGCGATAACTTTGTCAGCGGAAACGGAAGTATATACGACTCCACATATGCCAATGTCGCCGTCAAAAAAGGAGATATTCTTTTCTTCCGTCTCAAGTCCGGCGACGACAAACAGTTCGACAATGTCGAGGACCATATCAAGATAAGACTTAAAGGTGTGGACTATCTGAGCGACAATGGGTTCCTGCTCACGGATGACAAATGTTTCCAGGCACCCTACAACGGCAGTTACTGTATTGACGGGACATATATCAACCCCGAGGTCAATATCGGCATTGATATCAAGCAACCTGTTGGCGCCATCCGATACGGACCAGAGGCCTTGAACTGGCATGGCAATATTGACAAAGACTCGGTCATACATATCACCCTCAATACCTTCGACACCAATGCACAATGGAACAATGTAAGCCTAAGGGCAAGGATACGCTTTTGGAGTCAAGACCTGCCCGACACGATTACGATGTGGACAGCCGGTGACAAACGAGTTATTCATCCGTCCAGCCGCATATGGGGCAGCACAATATACCAGAGACTGTTCGGCAGGCTCCACAACGGATGGGGTCAGTTCGCGTACCATCCTGTGGGAAGTGATGCCGATAATATCATTATCCGCCCTGGAAGTCTCGTGCCTTCGGCGCAGAGTCTTTCCGGACAAGCCAGCGACACCACAGGCTTGAGAGACCGGATCAACAATCCTGTACCAGATAACGGTTTCAACATCCCAACGATTGATGGTTTCACATCGACATTCGGCAGCCAATACAGTATAATCAACGACTCCAGCCGATGGGTCCCTATGACCGCTGATGCCCAGCATTGGCGATGGGTCGCTTTTGGCGCTCAGAACAGTATTGGACTCGACACAATGAGCAATAGCCTCCAGGACGAATGGTATTCCTCCGTCGGACGGGTGTCTGGCGACTCTTCAGCCTTCCTGGCTCAGAACGCAGACTATGACGACGCTGTGCCTGTGCAAACAGACGGCACCCCTGTCAAAACGGTGCGCAAGGTCAACCGCTCCAGCAACCAGAGCTACACTCTGGGAATATCAAGGTACAGCGGATCGTACAGCCACGGCAGTAGCAATATAGAGGTGGATTATATAGACCTCAACGGTGACCGTTACCCAGATATCGTGGGTCCCGCTTATGTCCAGTACCGCTCGCAATGGGGAGGACTTGGAGAGAAGAAGGCCCTTCCAATCAATATCCAGGATGTCACGAAATCGGTGACCAACAGTGCCGGCACGAGTTTCGGCGCATCGCCCGTACATCATGAGCGTGTTATCTCAGGCACTCCCTCCAAAGCCAAGTTCTCGTTGAGCGGCGACGGCAGCACAAGCGGATCCTTCAGCATCGGCTGGGACCGCTCCTCAGGTTCATGGACCGATATCAACGGCGACGGGCTGCCGGACTACATAAACCAAGACGGCGACGTCCGTTTGAATATTGGTTACGGCTTCCTTGACACGGAGGACTGGGACTTCGACGGTGTGCACTCGGGACAGAGTGTGTCGGCGTCGGCGGATATCAACGTATCCAACACATTGAAAAAGTTCAATGTGTCACAGGGAAGCATAGAGCTGGGCGCCGGACTGAGCCGCTCGGCCAACCGCACAGGACGGACATTTATGGATATCAACGGCGACGGGCTGCCAGACATGGTATGGCGCAGAATTATGGATATAGACATTGATGATTGGGACGACCTGCTGCATCCAATAGACTCAGTGCATGTGAAGCTCAATCTCGGCGGTGGCCGATGGTCGGACACATACGATATGAACATCAAGAATTTCAACTGGTCGGAGAGCTATAATGAGTCGCTTAATGCAGGCGCCACATTTGGAGCAACGTTCTTCGGACTGTTCAAAGCGACCTTCGGACTCAACGGAACACCTTTCGGCGGCAGCGCGAACCGCGATCGTATGCAGCTGGTCGACGTCAACGGCGACGGTCTTCCTGACCTGGTGACCTCCGGAAGCGAGGGCAGTATGGAAGTACGCTACCACCGCGGTGGCAGAACCAACCTGCTGAAGAGAGTCACAAATTTCACAGGAAGCCGTATCTGGTTAGACTATACGCTTTCCGAACCGGACTACAACCAGCCGTCCAGGGCATGGCTGTTGACACAGGTCGCCACAAAGGACCCCCTGAACCCCAACGGCGGCGACACCACAGTGACACGTTTTGCATACTCCGCTCCTCATTACGACCGCCTGGAGCGTGCATCCTATGGCTATGGGACCGTGGTCACAAACCAGATAAATCCCGCCGACAACACTGTCTACCGCTTTGTCCGCCGCGAATTCCACAATGAGAACATACTCGTCAAGGGGCGCCCGAAGCGTGAGCTGACCTGCGACGGACAGGGGAACAAGTATATTGAGAAGGTGTATCAGTACGACTATGCGGCATATGACGACGGCGTTGTTGACACATGCTCAGGCAACGCCTACAGTCTGCGTGACAGGGTTGTGACACGTTTCTACGAAGGCTCTGCCAGTTCAAAGCTCACCACGGCCGAATCCTATGAATACGACAGTCACCACAATATACTGATGTACATAGACGAGGGTGACACTGCCCGCAGCGACGACGGACTGTATGTGCAAACGACCTATCTGACAGGACGGCGACACAACCTCATAGGCCTTCGCGACAGCTTCAAGGTCTATGCCACAGGCACATCGGGTTCCGAATGGCTGCGCCACACGTCATTCCAGTACTGGACAACAGGCAAGGTCAAGAGACAGTCACTGCATAATGGCTCAGGGATATCGGAATTCGAATTCTGGTACGACAACTACGGCAATCTCAATAAAGCCAGAAAACCACAGAATGACAGCATGCAGAGAATGGAGTACTTTTATACCTACGACGCCTACACCCACACTTATCCTGTTAAAATCAAGGACTCGTATCATGACTCCGTGATGACAGCCTACTTGCTGCCATTCGGCAAGCCGACACAGGTCACAGACCCTGGCGGCGGCACAATGCGCTACACCTACGACAATCTAGGCAGGCTTGTCTCGGTGACATCTCCTCTCAACGTCAGCGGCACGCCATCACTCGTTAACGAATACTATCCGATCAACTACTACAATGCTGCGATGCCGCTCACTTACGTATTCTCGACACGGCCTTATGCGGTGACCGCCCATTATGACGATCATGGCAACCTGATAACCAAGACGGTGGTGATAACCGACGGCTCGGGGCGTGTCATCCAGACAAAGAAAGGCATCACCAGCGAGAACCAGATGAAAACGCAGGTCTCGGGACGCGAGTTCAGCGACGCATTCGGCAGAACCACGGGGAAACACGACATCTTCTGTGAAAACGCGAGTGCTCCTCCTGGCGATTACAATTACCATATCTCCACACTGCTTGACACTATCCTCTACGACATCCTTGACCGCGATACCGAGGTGAGTCAGCCATCGCTGGGCTATACAACAACAAAACAATATGACGTCATGAACAATGCCAGTGGCCGCCGTTGTTTCACGATGTCTGTCACCGACCCCAACAACAACACTACCGTGCAGTACACGGATTACGACGGCCGTCAGGTGCAGATGACCGACGCTTTGGGTGGAATCACAAAGATGACATACGACGCCTTGGGGCAGCTGCTCTCATCCACCGACCCGGAAGACTTCAGCACAACATACGTATACGACAGACTCGGTAATTTAACGGAACGTGTGCATCCCGATGCCGGCACAACGCATTACGCATACGACGCAGCCGGGAACATGGTCAGTGAGACCAACCCTCTCGGCAGCATTTTTTACGATTACACATACCAAAGGCTTGTAAAAAAACGTTACAGCAATACTGTGGAGAACAATGTGACATACACCTATGGCATTAATGGTCCTGACCGCGGACGTCCGGTCAGCATAGAGGATGGCACCGGGGTGCGTGTATTGTCGTACGACGCACTGGGCAATGTCACCAACGAAGAACGCACCATTGTCTTGCCCGGCACAACCATTGCCTACATATTCACCACCGGATACCAATACGACAGTTGGGGCAGGATGCTGGCAATGACATATCCCGACGGCGAGGAGGTGACATATACCTATTTATACGGCGGCGACCTGGCGTCAATGTGCGGCGACAAGGGCTCGGCGCACCACGACTATATCCTTGGAATAACCTACAACGACTTCGGCCAACGCAGCCAAATATCCTATGGCAACGGCACACAAGCCGATTACACATACGACGCTCTGCACAGACTCAGTCAGCTCATCAGTGTGTCTCCATCAGGTACTATGCAGAAGATTCGGTACACAATGGACGGCGTTGGGAACATCACCAAAATCCAAAACAGCTCCACGGCGATTGGCTCTCTTGGAGGAGTATATACCAACTACTACTATTATGATGCGCTGAACCGCCTGGTCAGTTCAAACGACTTAATCATGAGGTATGCTATCGATATGGATTACAGCGCCTCTGGCAGACTTGCGAGAAAGACCACATATGCCTCCGCCACATACCCTGTGAACACTGAGTCTTTTTATGGATACTGTTCCGAGAACAAATCCCATGCTCCGAAACGTATCTATGAGAATAATTGTCAAACGCTTACCGAGTTGATATGGGACGGAGCCGGCAATTTGGGACAGATTAACACCGCTAAGAAACAGGAATACGACGACAGCCGTTTCCTGTTCTGGACCGAGGACAGCCGCCTGCACACTGTGGCGGATTTCGAGTCGCACAGCTATTATGCCTACGACCATGGCGGCGAACGCACACTGAAGCTGACAGGCAAGAACACCGTATTGGATGTCAATGCCGAACTGCTGGTCACATCAAGCACACTGGACGAAGTGACGCTATATCCATCGCCATACGTCGTCGTCACAAACAAAGGCTATACAAAACACTACTATGTCGGCGGTGACCGCCTCTGCGCCAGAATCGGAGGAGGCGGTATCCCGGACATCATTGAGGACAATGAAATTTATGGAGTAGCTGAGTCGCTTTTCCAGGATTGTGTGAGCCAAAGCAAGGACAGGAAACTCTACGGCGACGATCTGGAATGTATTTTTGGTCTGGTTGGGGACGACGAACCTCTTCGACAAGAGATTTCGGAGACTCCGACAAAACTCGATGCGACCCCGAAAATCGATTTGTCTTCATTTAAGTCCACCATGGCCTATTTTGCGAGCCACAACGACCCTGAGGACGAAGTGTATTACTACCACGGCGACCATCTCGGCAGCGCCAGCTGGATAAGCGACGCTAACGGCGCACCCGTACAGCACCTACAGTACCTCCCCTTCGGCGAAAGATACATAAACCAGCGCGCCGCAGGCTCCACCTACAGCGAACGCTACACTTTCACCGGCAAAGAGCGCGACGAGGAAACCGGCTACGGATACTTCGGCGCCCGCTATATGGACCACGAGCTGATGACGATGTGGCTCTCCGTCGACCCGATGGCGGACAAGTACCCAAGCATTAGCCCGTATGCATATTGTGCGTGGAATCCCGTGAAGCTGGTGGATCCTGACGGGAAGGACGTATGGGAAGTGGATGGGAATGGTTATATTACTAGAAAAAATGCCAATGGAGGTGAGAAAAAACAATTGTTGAGATTCTCAAATGGAACAGTTGTTAGTTTTCGGGGGAAGAAATACCATTCTATTATTAAAGAACTATCTTGTGTAAAGGGGAAAATATCTTCCACTTTTGGGGATGCGGGAATGCAAGATGCATTAACTAACGTTTTCCTGGCCATGGCAGACAATACAAATGTGGAATGGCGGCTTGATCGATATAAAGGCAATAACTATGGTTTGGGTACAAAACATACAGAAGAAGAATCACTCAATTCAAAAGATGTGTCTGGAGGCAGGTATGGGGACTCGGATTTGATTACTATGGTCCATTCACATCCTTTATATAGGGATTGGGAGAATCCGACATCTCAAGAAACAGAATTTTCAAGCATGGGCTATTCGAAAAATAAGCCATCCATCAATTCCGACAAAGTAAGAAAAGTGAACCATGCAAGGAATGTCAACTATTATACATATTTTCCAAGGACAAGGGAACTGTGGGCTGTAGGAGTCAGATATCCCATATATATTAGGAAAATAAAAAGTTATAAGAGCTTTTTCTTTGGCACAATTAATTCCAAATAATATGAAACGATTTCTCTTTGCTTTAGCTATAACAATTACTTTTTCTTCTTGCAAGGATACTAATACTGTAGAAAAAATCACAGAGGATTCCAATAATTCACATCAGATAAATCCTTGCTTGATTCAACCTTTGAGAGAATACATTTCAGATATTGAAACAAATTTTGTTAGACGTGACCAGGACTCCAGCTTAATATACATCATCGATTTCTGGGATGAATATCCTTCAAATGCGCGGCCGTTTGATACAGTTATTGTTTTTGATTATTTTATAAAAAGAAATAGTGTGGAAGGATATAAAGGATGTGCACTTGTTGACAATTATCTAATAGCAGTCTTTGACAAAAAACAAATAGGTCATCAATATTATTCAGAAGATGCTCTTATTAATATTCCTTTCAAGTATTTTAAACCATTCAACCCATTCAATAACAAAGAATATAGTCAAAAATGGGGGGATGAATCTATCGTGCAATTATCAGCAGAAAAAGATGGTGTTATTATCAAAATTTGAAATTGTAAATACCACTTCACGGTGGGTGGTACAAGGCCCTGTGAAAGGCATAGAGGGGACTTATTTGCAATCTGATACAGAGGGACTAATTTGCAATCTGACACAGTATACTATAGGGGTTTGTAATCCGTTATCATAATAACCAATGACCTCAAAACCACATAATACGGTTATCAAATATTGCTCCAAAAGTAGCTTCACCTTCACCGGCAAGGAGAAAGACTCGGAGACAGGCTATTGCTACTTCGGAGC
>JAEEGL012294072.1_pt1 | contig 14520 bp, 9 predicted proteins | sample 9134231 | NCBI WGS metagenome assembly JAEEGL01 (sample SAMN16246548, study PRJNA631951) | gut metagenome | biome: gut microbiome; feature: rumen; material: fiber-attached | host: Bos | place: Iran: Karaj | collected 2018-10
ACATAGTCGAGCTTTTCCCAAGTGAAGAGTTCCACGGTCACTTCCTTTGTTTCCTGATAGAGCGACTCATAACGTTTGGTGACGGTGCGAGGTTCGCGACCCATGTGTCCGTAGGCTGCTGTCTCTTCGTAAATAGGGTTACGAAGCTTGAGGCGTTGTTCGATGGCGTAGGGCGTGAGCGGGAAGAGTTCCTTAATCTTCTCGGCTATCTCGCCGTCGCTCATGTTGACGTGACTCTTGCCGTAGGTGTCAACGAAGATGCTGACGGGTTCTGCCACACCGATGGCATAGCTGAGCTGAACGAGCATTTCGTCTGCCACGCCTGCTGCCACCATGTTTTTGGCGATGTGACGGGCTGCGTAGGCTGCCGAGCGGTCCACCTTCGAGGGGTCTTTGCCGCTGAATGCGCCGCCGCCGTGTGCGCCCTTGCCGCCGTAGGTATCGACGATAATCTTGCGCCCCGTCAGGCCTGTGTCTCCGTGAGGCCCGCCAATCACGAACTTACCCGTCGGGTTCACATAGTAAGTGATGGCTCTCCCATCGCTAAAGAGCTTCTTGATGCGCTCCGAGCGAATGCCTTCAAGCATTCTTGGAACCAGTATCTCCTTGACGTCCTTTGTGATGCGCAGCTGCATAGCTTCGTCGGAGTCGAACTCGTCGTGCTGTGTGCTCACCACAATGGTGTCAATGCGCTGGGGCACGCCTTCGTCGCTATATTCTATTGTGACCTGGCTCTTGGCATCTGGGCGGAGGTAAGTCATCACCTTGCCTTCGCGACGAATCTCTGCAAGCGTCAGCAGAAGCCTGTGTGCCAGGTCGAGGCTCAGGGGCATAAAGTTCTCGGTCTCGTTGGTGGCATAGCCGAACATCATGCCCTGGTCGCCGGCACCTTGTGTGGTGCGGTCTGTGCGGTCAACGCCGCGGTTGATGTCGGCACTCTGCTCGTGAATGGCAGAGAGCACGCCGCAGCTGTTGCCCTCGAACATATATTCGCTCTTGGTGTAGCCGATGCGGTTGATAACCTCGCGGGCGATACGCTGCAAATCGACGTAAGCCTTGGTCTTGATTTCGCCAGCCAGAACTACCTGTCCTGTTGTCACGAGTGTTTCGCAAGCCACCTTCGAATCGGGGTCGAAGGCAAGCAACTTGTCCAAAACAGCATCACTAATTTGGTCGGCCACCTTGTCGGGATGGCCTTCGGAGACAGACTCCGAGGTAAACAAATAACCCATAAAGAATTAATCCTTTTTATAATTAATAATGTATGGGAAGATGTCAGGCACAAATGCGTGAGGCGCACAGCGGCAGTCCTCGTTTTAGCATTTTTTACTGTGGTTGCAAGCAGCCCAAATCTATCCACATGTTGTTTTTGCGGCTGCAAAGGTACGACAAAAAATGAAAAATGAAAAATGAAAAGTGAAAAATTATTCCTTTCCATACGCTTTTGTACCTTGAGCTAGCGCAAACGCCTCCTGCTGCGATGGGCAACTTAACGTGCTGCGTTGGCAAACTTAACGTGTGTCGTTTGCCAGAGACCTTAAAGTCCTTAGAGTCCTTAAGGTTTTTAGGGTCTTTAGAAAAAATGCAAAATAAAATCATTTTACTCGTCACTCGTCAGGTTTGCCTGTAATTATCTGATAATTAGCCAATAACACCCTGACGAGTGCCTGATGAGTCATCAGGGCACTCATCAGGGTATAAGCCATTGATAATCTTTGCCTTAAACCAGAACCTGATGAGTGACGAGTGTTTTTAATTTGCGCCGCAACTTTTAATTCGAGGGAACTGCCAAGAAGGAAACACAGACCACAAGGCTGGTGCAATAATCTCGGTTGCTTCTACGTTGTTGTATATAGCGCTCAACGGTATGGCAGAAGAAATAACAGATAATTCTGATTCCTGAATGGTGAAATGTGAATTAAAAGTTGTACCTTTGCAGCAAACTCTGAACTATGAACTCACAACTGGAAATAATGGCTCCTGTTGGTTCGCCCGAATGCTTGGCGGCTGCCATTCGTGCTGGCGCGAACAGCATTTACTTCGGCATTGAGAACCTGAATATGCGTGCGCATTCCGCAAGCACGTTCACAATCGACGACCTGAAACGTATTGCCGAGGAGACTCGGCGCTTCGGCATCAAAAGCTACCTGACGGTCAACACCATTATCTATGGCGAGGACTTGGAACTGATGCGCTCCATACTCGACGCTGCCAAAGCCGCCGGCATAAGTGCTGTTATTGCAAGTGACGTGGCTGTTATGCTCTATTGCCGAGAGATAGGGCAGGAAGTCCACCTGAGCACACAGCTCAACATTAGCAACATTGAGGCTTTGCGCTTCTATGCACAATTCGCCGATGTGGTGGTGCTGGCACGCGAGCTGAATATGGACCAGGTGGCAGAAATACATCGCGCCATAGTAAGAGAATACATCTGTGGGCCGAGCGGCAAGCAGGTTCGCATCGAGATGTTCTGCCACGGAGCACTCTGTATGGCCATCAGCGGCAAATGCTATTTGAGCCAGAGCAACTGGGGACGTTCTGCCAATCGAGGCGAGTGTATGCAACTCTGTCGCCGCCGATATACGGTTCAAGATGTGGAAACAGGCACGGAACTCGACATTGAGAACAAGTACATTATGTCTCCCCGCGACCTCAAAACCATCCGTTTCATCGACAAAATGATAGAGGCAGGGGTTCGTGTCTTCAAGATAGAAGGACGCGCGCGCGGGCCTGAATATGTTGATACCGTTGTGCGCTGCTATAGGGAAGCCATTGACACCCTGACCAATCCCGAAAAAGGCAAAGAAGCTTTCCTGAAAAGGCTTGACGAATGGGACGAAAGATTGTCCAAAGTTTTCAACAGAGGCTTCTGGGACGGCTACTATCTGGGCAAGACTATCGCAGAATGGAACGACTGCCACGGCTCGAAGGCAACAGAGCGCAAGGTCTATTGCGGGCGAACTGTGCGGTATTATTCGAAGTTGCAAGTGGCTGAGTTCAAGATAGAAGCCTGCGAGCTGAGTGTGGGCGACGAAATCCTTGTGACCGGGCCGACCACAGGCGCTCTCCGCGCCAAAGTCAGCGAGATACGCTATGACTTGAAACCCGTAGATACGGCTTTACAAGGTCAGCACATCAGTATTCCTCTACCGACAAAAGTCCGCCGAAACGACAAGCTTTTCATCATCAAAGCCTCATCGGACAATACATCATCAGACTACCAGATGTCTTCCGACTCCTCAGGATTGTCATAGACCTCCTTGGGAACATATTCGAAGTAGTCCATGTAGAACTCCTTCGCTTCCTCGTCGAGAACCGACTTGAAGCGGATGTAGTAGTTCTGGTAGGGTTCCAAATAGGTGCTCACAAGAATGCGTCGCGACATATAGTGGAATGTGCGGACGGAATTGCTGCTTCCCAGTTGGTTGGTCCATGAGTTGGGAGCCTTCATGAAGCCTTTCGTCCGCATAGACTTAGTTACACGGTCGTTGTATTCCTCGTCTTCAGTATCTTCTTCCCATCCGACATTGGAGGGCGAAGACATATTTTGTGTTCCTGACTTCGACCTCCATTCCAAGCCGCCAAGTCGCAGATCCAACGGTATTCCTGCTGCAGGCATCCAGTCGCGGCTTGTGCCGAAATAAACCTGAGCCATAGAGCGGGCATAGGAACCTGTTGCCACACCAAAGCGTATCTCGTATTGTCCGGAACGAGGAACGGGAGGCAGCTTCATCAGGAAGTCGTAGCGCCCGATGATGTTGTACTCGTCTCCCTGAAGGTTGTGGTAGCCAGACTTATATCCCTGTAGATAATAGAATTGCGTTCCTTCGCGTATCTCCACACCATTCAAGTAGGGATAGTTCGTCGGAATGGCTCTGACGTTGGTTGCTCCGTAGGTATAGTAGGCTCTCTGCGAGCGGATGTCGTTGTTCATCAGTTCGGGCATCATGCATCCAGCATCAATCCTGATGCGTTGGCTCGACATCTGATTGCAGACATTTTCCGTGCAAACAAGCAGGTTGTTAATGGGATATACGACGGCATTGGCTATGTTGCTGGCATCTGTTCCCGCTTCGGAATAGTCCAGAATGCGAATGCCCTCGTTCTCGCTGGCTGTTGTGGCAGAGCCTTTTAACTGTGGGAACCGCCCGCTTTCGTGGTAGTTGTTGAGGTTTTCGCGTGTTATTGCGAATTCGCCACGACCGTTCTGGAGTTTAGGGAATCTGTTCAGGTAGATGCCTCCGCTCTCTAAGCTCTCATAGGTCTTGAGCAGACGTGGAAGTCCCATTGTCTGGTAATAGTCCATGATGGGAATGGTTGACTTTTTGGCAGACTCGTAGTTGTAGCCCAGTTCGTTGTAGTGTATCACCAGCTTTTCCTTTCCTATGCGCTGTGGCAGGATGTGGTATGTGACAAACAGGTTGAGCACGTTCTTCTCCTTGGTGTAGTTGGTGTCATAGAGTATGCCTGGCACATGTTCAAAGAGTCCTGAGTTTTGCAGGTAATCACAGACATCCTCTACCGTTATTTCCTCCGCAGATTTGCCCATGAGCTGTTCCCAGAAACGGTCTGTCTCGGCAAAGAGGGTGAAGCCGAAATAGCGGTGTTCCGGGATGGTGCCTACCTGACCTACAGAAGTGTGCTTGGGCAAGTCCTTCACTTCTCCCGTCAGGTAGAGGCGTTCCCAAGTATCGTCGCGGTATGCACTAAGTGTGTCTTCCAGTTCGCAAGCCATAATCAGACGCGACATTACGCTGTAGCCGCTCTCTGGATGTGTCGCCCACATGCGAAGGAAGTCGCCCAAGCGTCCATCGCTTGGCGCAACTACACTTTCCACCTGGTGAATGTATCCGTTTGTAAGGACAATGCCCCTGTTCGTCTTCGATATCGAGGCTGTGCCCTCTATGCAGATGCTGTCGGGGTCGTATGTGCCGTAGAAGACACGCAGCTTGCGGTTGTTCATGTTTGCCAGCCCGAACTCGTGTTCGTGTTGAGGGAAGTCCGAGATATCGTAGGCCATTTGGTCGCCTCCGTCCATAACGCTGTTGAAGACAATCACCCTCTCGATACTGTCAAGGGCGCTTTGTTCCTTGAAGCCACTCCACGAAGGTTCTGTGATGATGCCTTTCTTGAAAAGGGTGTCCAGATAGGCTTGCACGGCATCATTCGTCGGCGCAAACACAGTAAAGTGTCCGCGAGCTGCAAGCAATTGCTTCAGGGTCGTTTCGGAATAGGAGCTAACGGGTGTTTTGCTGAGCAAGCGCACATATTCGCTGTAGTAATCCTTCCCCTCCAGATACTGCATGATGGTCTTTCCCTCGAAAACGTATCTCGAAGATGTGTCTATCTGTTCCGTGCAACCTACCAAAGCAATTAGCAAAGCTATAGCCAATAAGAGTCTTTTCATTTGGAAACGGATTGTATCAAAACACCTGTTCTTGGGCGTTTCTGGTTAATATGTCGGTTAGTTGTTATCTTGTAGTTTTGTAAACTTTTGGACTTTAGAATGCTTTTGCGCACAAAGTTCCGCGTACAAATATACGACTTTTTCTGATATGTTGTACGTTTTGCCTCAATCAATTATACATTATTTATTGAAAAATGGACAACTATGTGAAAAAAAACGTATCTTTGCAGGCATGAAACCCTATCTTGTCGATACTCCTGTGCTTATTCTGTTCTTCAACAGACCGCAGCAACTCGGACAGGTCTTTGCAGAGGTGCGAAAGGCACGCCCATCGCGGCTCTTCCTCTATCAGGACGGACCACGAAACGAAGCGGATATGCCTGGCATCCTGGCCTGCCGAGAGGTTGTGGCACAAGTAGATTGGGAATGTCAGGTGGAAACTCTTTTTCAAGAACGCAACTACGGATGCGACCCATCGGAATACATCTCGCAGAAATGGGCTTTCAGCCATGTTGACAAGTGTGTTGTGCTGGAAGACGATGATGTACCCTCTGTCAGCTTCTTTTCTTTCTGTAAGGAGATGCTTGAGCGCTATGAGCACGACGAGCGTATCACGATGATTAGCGGTTTCAATGTCGAGGAACAGACCACCGATGCAGAGGGCGACTATTTCTTCACCACGAATTTCAGCATCTGGGGCTGGGCCTCGTGGCGCCGGGTCGTTGACCAATGGGACGAACACTACACTTGGCTTGACAATCCTGTTGCCGTTCATCAGCTTGAAGAACTGATACGAGAGCGAGGCTATCGAGACGATTTCCTGCCTATGTGCCGCAAACATCGCGAACAAGGAAAAGCATTCTACGAGACCATCTTCTGGGCACATTTGCTCCTCTCTAACGGACTTGCTATCGTGCCTTGCAAGAATATGATAAACAATCTTGGGGCAACTGCAGACAGCACACACTTCGGTTGCTCGCTCCGGACAATGCCCCGAGGCTACAGGCGCATCTTTACGATGAAAAGGTTCGAACATTCTAAGTTCTCCCCCTCTACGGGGGAGTTAGAGGGGGTCTGCCATCCTCCCTACATCATAGAGCATATTGCCTACAGACACCGTGCTTATCGCATTATGGGGTGGATGAACCCGATGGTCAAGGTGGGACGTTCCTTCGAAGAACTCTTCCTCAACCTTCGCTATGGCAACTTCCGCTTCATTCTTACCTCTGTCCGTAACCGCATCCGCAAATGGATGGGAAAGGAGGCGTACAAATAAAAGGTGAAAAAGTAAAAAGGTGAAAGGGTGAAAAAGTAAAAAAGGAAAAAAGAGAAAAGGTGAAAAAGTGATGAATGTCCTGTTAGTCAGCACCAGCGAACGAAGCGGCGGCGGAGCAATTGCGGCTCACCGGCTTATGGATGCCCTCAACAAGAATGGCGTGAGGGCAAAGATGGTGGTGCGTGACAGGATTCTTCCAAAACTCTTGGAACGCCTTGCCATCCTACCCCGCTGTGGTCTGCCTTCTCTTTCATCTTTTCACCTTTTACGTTCCCGTCTTTGGCAGGCGGACATTGCCAATGCGGGCATAGACATCACCCATACCAAGGAATTCCAAGAGGCAGACGTCATCCATCTGCACTGGGTCAATCAAGGGATGCTTTCTCTCAAAGGATTGGATAAAATCATGAGTAGCGGTAAGCGTGTTGTGTGGACGCTCCACGATGAATGGCCCTACCTTGGTGTCTGTCATTATCGTGGAGAATGCCAGGAGAAAGAGTGTCGGAAGTGTCCCATCCTCTTCGGCTCCTTACCATATAAGATAAATAAGCGCAAGCACGAGATGTATCGCAAGTGGCATCCTACCTTCGTTGGGTGCAGCCAGTGGATTACCGAACAGGCGCGTCTCGCTTTGCCTGGGGAACGTGTTGAGCACATCAACAACTGCATCCCTTCCAGCCTCTTCCATCCTGTTGATATGCAGCAGGCACGAAGCTACTTTTCGCTTCCCGAGGACAAACGCTTGCTTCTCTTCTGTAGCCAAAAGCTGACAGACGAGCGCAAGGGCATTAAGTTTCTGGCAGAAGCACTATGCCGCGTCCCCTCCTCTTTGGGGGAGTTGGCTTTGGTCATCGTGGGCAAGGGCTCTGAGCAGATACCGTTGCCCGACGGCATTCCCGTCTTCCGCATCGGCTCTGTCGGCGAGCAAGAAATGCCTCGGCTCTACAACGCTGCTGATGCCTTCCTTACGCCAAGCCTGCAAGACAACCTGCCCAACACCATTGCCGAGGCCATGAGTTGCGGCACGCCTTGCGTGGGTTTCGATGTGGGTGGCATCCCCGAAATGATTGACCACAAAGAGAACGGCTATGTGGCTCGCTACCGAGATTCTGCCGAGCTTGTTGAGGGCATCCGTTTTGTCCTTACTCACGACCTTCGCCAAGCCGCTCACGACAAAGCCGCCCAAGCCTACAACGAGACAGCGGTGGCACAAGAATACATCAAGCTATATACTCAATCGGAATACTCCGACTATTCAGAATAATCAGATTACTCCGAACAAGAACGATGAAGCCACTTTTCACCATAGCCACAGTCACCTATAATGCAGAAGCAACTCTTGAACGTACACTCAAGAGTGTGGCTTCGCAGGACTATGCCAACATAGAACACCTCATCGTCGATGGCTGTTCCACCGACCAAACTCTCTCCCTCGTTCAAAGTTATGTTGAGGAAAATCAGTCGCGCCATAGCATTCGCCTCATTAGCGAACCAGACGACGGCCTATACGACGCGATGAACAAGGCTTTGTTGTGTGCAAAGGGAGATTATATTGCCTTTCTCAATGCCGGGGATTGTTTGCATAGCACGGATACCATTTCTGCCATTGCCGAACAGACACAATGGGTGAAGGGTGATGATAGACACCCAGCTATCCTTTATGGCGATACACATCTTGTTGACAATGATGGTAAGTTCCTTCGCCGTCGTAGGCTCACCCCGCCTGAGAAGCTAACGCCAGAAACCTTCCTCGATGGGATGCGTGTCTGCCACCAGTCGTTTTATGTCCGTACCGACCTTGCAAAGCAGGAACCCTATGACCTTCGCTACCGCTACTCTGCCGATTTCGATTGGTGCATCCGCCTCATCCGACGTGCCACGAATCGCCGCATACAAATAGTAAACACACACCTCGTCCTGACGGACTATCTCAACGAAGGTATGACGACAAGCAATCACCGTGCCTCGCTTGTGGAACGCTTCCGCATCATGGCTCACTACTATGGCTGGTTTACAACAATATTCAGGCACTTTTGGTTCGTCATCAGGGCAATCGTGAAAAGGTGAAAAAGTGAAAAGAGAAAAGTTAAAAGGTCAAAGAGTCGAATGCTACTGCCATACTACCATACAGACGTTATTGAAGCTGGATGCGATGAGGCTGGCAGAGGCTGCCTTGCGGGGCCTGTCTTTGCAGCGGCAGTCATCCTTCCGCCCGACTTCAGAAGCAATTTGCTGAACGATTCGAAGCAACTCAGCGAAAAGAAGCGTTATGCCTTGCGGGAGGTCGTCGAGTGTGAGGCTTTGGCTTGGGCTGTGGGCATTGTGAGCAATGAAGAGATAGACAATATAAACATCTTGCGTGCCAGCATCTTGGCTATGCATCGTGCCCTCGATGGACTTAAGCTTCGCCCAGAGGAAATTATTGTTGATGGCAACCGCTTCACACCCTACAAGGCTCTGCCCTATACCACTATTGTCAAGGGCGATGGCAAGTACATGAGCATAGCCGCTGCCAGCATCCTGGCAAAGACATATCGAGACGACTTTATGCAGAAGCTACACAAAGAATACCCTGCCTATCATTGGGACAAGAACAAAGGCTATCCTGCACCAGCACACCGAAAAGCCATCCGAGAGCATGGCACAACCCCTTACCATCGTATGACCTTCAACCTGCTTGGCTCGCCTCAATTGGAGTTCGACTTCGGCCCATAGCTCCCATTACTCCCATAATTCCCATTAACTCTCATTAACTAATCAACTATAACCCATGAAAAAAAGATTATTTAACCTTCTCTTCCTGCTGATAGGCATCCTTGCGATGCAGGCTCAGGAACTTAGTGTGTGTACCTATAACCTAAGGTACAAGAACTCTAGCGACACCGATGCCGGCAACGGCTGGAACACCCGCCGTACCTACCTCATCAACTTCGTCAACTTCCAGATGCCAGACCTGCTTGGTGTGCAAGAGGCACTGCCGGCACAGATGACCGACATGAAGAATGGACTGAAGGACTATGGCTGCATTGGTGTTGGTCGAAACGACGGAGCCAACAGCGGCGAGTATTCAGCCATTTTCTACCGCAAAGAGCGTCTGGTACTTCTCGACAATGGCGACTTCTGGCTGAGCGACACACCGTGGAAAGCCTCGAAGGGCTTCCCCAGCAAAGGCGGTTCCACCCAGTATTATCGCATCTGTACTTGGGGCAAGTTCTATGACAAGGCCGCTGGTGTCGTTGTCTATCACTTTAACACCCACATGGACCTTGATGAGACGAACCGGCAGCAATCTTACTATGTGATAAAGCAAAAGATTCAGGAGATTGCCAGCACAACATCCCCGGTTATCATATCGGGCGACTACAACGCCGTGCAGACAAACGATTCATACAAACTGTTCTACAACTCAGGTTTTCTCTACGACAGCTATGACCAAACCAAGCAGAAGTTTATAACCAACGGCACATGCCCGGGCTTCAATGCGAACAACTACAGCATCGTGAATAGTGAATTTCGGCGTATTGACCACATCTTTGTCACGAAGACTGCGTTCACCATCAAGCATTATGCTGTGCTCAACCCTTGCTACTATTCCACCTCTGGCACGGCAACCTACTACGAGCGAGCATACTCCGACCATAGTCCAGTGATAGCGAAACTTGCTTACAGAAGCACCGTTCCCACTGTCGAGCTTACCACGACACCACCTCCATCGGTCAATGGCGTTTACCAAATATCTACTCCAGAAGAGTTGCAAGCCTTCTCGTATATCGTGGGCGGTATTGCAGGATATACAAAAAACGCAGCAGCCAATGCAGTCTTGCTGAACGATATCGACATGAAAGGACAGCCGACATGGTTCCCGATAGGCACGGAGAGCACGCCGTTCAAAGGAACATTCGACGGTCAGGGCTTTTCCATTAAGAACATAGCTGTTAAGACCGGCAAGTCGTATTCAGGACTGTTTGGCAACACAGCTGGAGCCACCATAAAGGACTTTCATGTTAGCGGAGCCATTACCATCTCTATTGGCAGCAAAGAACACGGCACTGTGGGATTTTCCGATGCCACTACCATTACGGATGTCCATTCGGCATTGAACATTACATCAAGTCAGGCAAGTAGCGACACAAGGCACATTGGTGGCATTATCGGCTCGATGTATAACAACTCCACTGTCACCAGATGTTCCTACTCTGGCACAATCAACGATGCAGGTACCGACACAGCTGGTGGCATTGTTGGCTATGCCGACGGAACAAACAACAGTATTTCCCATTCCATCAACTATGGTACAGCCAAGACAAAAGGTTCCACGACATACATGGGCGGTATCTTAGGTTATGTGAACTATGCCGGTCTCAAGATTTCCCATTGTGTCAATGTTGGAACAGTAACAGGCAACGTAGCCTATGCTGGACAGATTATTGGCAGACAGAAACTGGCGATGACGACACCACCTTCCGATCTCTATTATCTTGAAAGTGGAATCGCAGCATTCGGCTCAGAAACAGAAGCAAGCTCTGCCACTGGTGCCACCGCTGTTACTGCCGAACAGTTGGCAAGCGGCGAAGTTACATATAAGCTTAATGGCGACCAAACGGAAATCAACTGGTATCAGACACTTCTTTCCGACGAAACCCATACGCCCGACGCTTATCCCGTGCTCGACCCCACACATCTGCGAGTTTGGCTCAACGAGGGCGTTTACTTCAACAACGACCCAACTGGAATTAATGACCTTAAAGATTCTAATGACCTTAAAGACTCTAAGGACTTTATCTTTAACCTCTCCGGCCAACGCTTGAGCAAGATGCAGAAAGGTATCAACATTATTAACGGAAAAAAAGTTCTCAAATAGCTATGAAAAAGACATTATCAACCATATTCCTTTCTTTGGTGGCGTTCTGCGCATACGCACAGGACCTTTACATCGGTAGTTTTTACGTTACGACTCAAGCTGAGGAGAAACTCTATGGCGACGGAAACGACAAATGGACAAGCCGTTTGCCTGTTATCGGCGACATGTTCAACTTCGAGCAGCCAGATGTCCTTGGAGTGCAATCCTTGACAGAAACCCAGCTCAAAGCTATTACCACCCGACTGACGAATCACAATGCAGCAGGAGACATCCTTTACAACAAAACAACACTCGAACTTGACTCTTCCGGAATGGTAGAAGATATGCCGGAAGGCAGCACCTGCTCATGGGCAAAGTTGAAAAAGGGAGAGACGAGTTTCTATGTCTTTAATATCTGCTTCTCCACGGATGTAAACACAGCCGCTTCGTCTGCGACTCGTGTCCGTACGGCTATCACAGAGATTAATCAGGAAAGCCTGCCGTGCTTTGTTGTCGGTTTCCTTGGTGTCAACGAAACTAAGACAGCATACACTCGACTGATAGGTAGATTCAACGACAGCTACACAAAAGCATCAGTCGTTAGTGCGGAGTATGGAACGGTGAACAATTTCAATCTTGCCGAGAATCATGGCACCGAGCGCTTCGACTTTATCTTTGTTCCTAAGACCAAAATTACCGTCAAGGCATACGGACAACTGCAATACGGTTATTTCACGAAGGAATCCGATGGCTCAAACAAGCGTCGCCTGCCCTCTACCCACTTCCCCGTAATGGCAAAAGTAACACTTCAATAAACTTAAAAACATAAAATCATGAAGAAATTATCTGCATCATCCGTGTTCGATTTCAAACGCAGCAGCGTGTGTTCTCCAACGCTCCAGCATGTGTTTGCCAACGCTCCTGCGTGCGTTGGGAAACGCACGCAGTCGTATTTTTCTCTAGGGACGTTTGTGTGGCGGTGGAGTAAGGTTGTAAATGTTGCATGTATCGGCAACATTTAAAAGGGACTATACCTTGGAGTTCTACTCCAATATTATTATAGTCAATATTATTAATAATATTGACTATAAGATTTGGTTACAGTCTATGTTTTTTGTTGCGTATACATGCAACATTTTACATTTGTTCCTTGTTGGTTTCGCTGTCTTCTTGTTCGGCAACCTTGCCAAGAAAATTCAGACACCCCCCCCAAACCCCTCTAAATCGCCCCAGAATCGCTTCAAATGCCCTTGACGTGTATTTGACCCCTGGGGCAAAAACAGGCGCTCTGCGGTGCCTTAAAATGAGTTTTTAAAATTCTTTGAATTTTACTCCTCCAGAAACGCCGCTCAATGTGTAAATGGACAATTGATAATTGACAATTGAAAATTGAAAGTTGAGGCAATCTAACAATCTAACAAATCTAACAAGTCTAACAAGCGAAAAAAAGAGAAAAATGGTTTCCTATATAATATATTAACAATTACATAATACTATTAATATAATAAATGATATATAGTAAAATTTTTTCTCTCGAAAACGGTTGACCTTTGGTCGAGACCGCTTCCGCTCGGCATAGCTCAAACAAGTTTGGCTCTGCTCTCTCTCTTTCGCGGCCTTGTTAGATTTGTTAGATTTGTTAGATTTGTTAGACGAAGTTTTTGGAATCCTTTTGCAACTACCTTGACTTTCCATCCCAACGTTCACAATCTCATTGCGTTATTCGTATGCCGACACATAGGCACAAAGGAGCTATACAGGCTGTGTAAAGACACAAAAGACTATCTCTTTGAGTCCAAAAATCTTCGTGTCTTTGTGCCTTTGTGTTCCATTATCCTTTTGTCTAACAATCTAACAAATCTAACATGGCCGCGAAAGAGAGAGAGTTAAATAGCCATTAACCAATAAACAATAACCAAGTAGCCGAAGCGCGGTTTCCTATCCACCAAAAGTTCCCGAAAATTTTAAAAAAGCATTCGAGGTGTTGTTACTTATTTTTTTTGCCACTTCGGTTAAAAGATGTTAAATGTTTATTAAATAATGTTCGCGTGCATATAAAAAATGCTAATTTTACATGGAAAAAATAGTAAACAATCATTATAAATCCTAAAATCAAACAAAAATGAAACAAAAATTCTTCTCTTTTCTCCTGACCGCCCTATTGGGTGTGTTTGGAATGAACGCATGGGCACAAGACTACGAGATTAGTTCTGCTCAAGACCTCGCGGACTTCGCCGAGGCAGTTAACGGTGGCGAGTTCGAAGCCAATGCCATCCTGACCGCCGACATCGACATGTCAGAGTTAACAGATTGGACAGCCATCGGCGACTGGGGCGGTATCAGCGGAACTGCCAGTGCCTGCTACAAGGGCCACTTTGACGGCCAAGGTCACACAATCAAGAACTTCAACTTCACCTCAACCCACAACTACTATGGCATCTTCGGTGTCGTTTCGACAGGCTGTCTCATTGAGAACCTCATCGTAAAGGGAACGATTACCACAAACATCGCCACCGCCGGTGTCGTAGGTTACGCTCGTGACGCAACCCCCACTCTGCGTAACATTCACAGCTATCTGAAAATCAACAACACACGTGCAGGTAGCAGATTAGGTGGCATCTTGGGAAGTTCAGTGAATGGCACAATTGTTGTTGACCGCTGCACTTATTCCGGTACAATGGATGGCAACGATTCAGGCGGCAGTGGTAACTATGGCGGCATTGTAGGTTATGTGAACAACAACGCCAATGCTCATCTCCGCGTCACCAACTGCCTGTTCGACGGCGAACTGAAGAACTCTGCTGCCACGCCTGGTAACTGTACCTTCGGCGGTATGGTAGGCTATGTAGGAGCAAATCCTGATGTAACGATTACCAACTGCCTGTCTCTTGGTAAACTCCAGTCGGCAATAACAGGTCTGTTCTATGGCGCAGTCAAGCATAACACCTGCTCCATTATCAACAGCTACTATCAGAAACAAGAAAGCACCTACACCAT
>JAEEGL012485949.1_pt1 | contig 14520 bp, 13 predicted proteins | sample 9134231 | NCBI WGS metagenome assembly JAEEGL01 (sample SAMN16246548, study PRJNA631951) | gut metagenome | biome: gut microbiome; feature: rumen; material: fiber-attached | host: Bos | place: Iran: Karaj | collected 2018-10
AAAAAACACCGGTTTTTAGGAGGAGGATTAAACTATGTCAAAGGAAAACATCGTAAAATTTTTGGATTTCGCAACAAAGAATACTGATATTCAGGATCAGATAATCGAAGCCGATAAGGTATATGCAGAGAAGGTTCAGAAGAAGACTGAAGACCTCACAATGGACGAGGTTGTAGCCGCAGTTGCAGCTGTTATAGTTCCTATAGCTAAGCAGAACAGCTTTGACTTCACAGCCGAGGAGTTCACAGATTTCGAGAGAAAGCTATCACTTGGAGAGCTTGATGATGATGAGCTTGCAATGGTTGCCGGCGGTTGCATATATATTCCAAGAGAAGACGAAAGATGGTCACCATGGATCCATCCTGATGAAGATAGATGTATCCTGTTTGGTGGAGATGCCATCAATCCATTCGAACCGATCATCGCATAACTAAGATATCATAATAACCCTTCACATAAAGAGCTCGCTAGACGTACCAAAATGGTAGCTAGCGAGCTTTTTTTAGATGCGATCTGAAGTCCATAGCTGAGTGTTGCATTTGTAAGTGCGATAGTACTTGTTCTTGAAGAGCTCATGATGTAGTATTCCTTCGGATAATCTGCAAATTTATCCACGTCCCTGCCCGACTGGAATCCGAAATGCTTGAAGGTTTCGAAAAACGCATCGGTGCTGAGAACGGAGATGTTACATTTGCCTGTCTCCTTAACCATGTCATGTGTAAGGTTCGCCTTGTTGATTGCGATTGATATAAGGTTCGGTTCAGAAGCAACCTGGATTGCGGTGTTTGTTACGCAACCATTTATCTTCTCCCCCGAACCTGCTGTACAGATAATGCATTTACATTTTTTACTTCCTAATGCCACAATAATAACAATACTGATAATCTTTTAATTCTTCATAAGTATACCATTCATTCGTACCATATTCGGCATCATAATACTCATGGTAATCAAAACCCCAAGGACCAGTACCCCAACCGCCACAGCAAGTATCATTTGCTAAAAAATCATCGTTATTTTCATAAAGCGTACGACAATGAAAACCTATTACTGTAGATTCATATATATCCTGATCCCAAGCATCAGAAATTAAATATTTTTCTGTATGATGAACTTTTTCAATATGTGTTTCCCATTCCCAATGATGAGTATGCGCATAATTGCTGGATTTTACTTTTCCGTTCTTAATCTTATATGTAATCCCATTTATATTAACACTTCCGGTGAAGTTCAAATTAACTTTACCATTCTTTACGTAATAATTGTCTTTTATTCCATTTACTTTACCATTCGCAATAAAGTTTGCAGATTTATTTATTTTGCCCCTTTCAAAATACCAATAAGTCGAACCAACCTTAGCAAAACCACAATAGTTAATCATTGCTTTACCATTTTTTATGTACCACCACTGCTTAACGCCATTTATAGAAACATACTGTGTAACGTCAGTTATAGATTTGTCAATGATGCCATTCTTGTAATACATCCAAGAATTCCCTACAAGCGCATATCCATTGTATTCAGGGTAAGCTTTACCTTTATTTACAACATACCAAGCGTCCTTACCATTGACAGTTCCATAAAAAGCTCCATAATAATCAGAATTAAGAGTCTTATCTACATATCCATTGAAAAAGTACATCCATGAATTACCTACTTTTTGGAATCCTTTATATGTAGAATCATATATTCCTTTCTTAACATAGTACCAAGCCTTAGTACCTTTAATAGTCCCACAGGCCGGACCAGTATAGTTGGTATCATTCTCACCATTCTTATAGTATAAACATTTACCATGAAGATTTATGAAACCCGTATACTCCGGAGTTACATATAGAAGATTATTATCTTTTGCATACTGTTCAACATTTGAACCCCTGTTACATTTAATTACCAAAACACAACAACCTCGGAATACATTTTTATCCAGACTAATAACACTGTCCGGAACAAATAGATTAACCAGTTTATTACATCTTACAAAAGCATATTCACCTATACTGGTAATGCTACTCGGTAATAGTACTTCTTCCAAATTTACACAATGGCCAAATGCCCATGCGCCAATACTAGTAACACCATCCGGGATATTTATCTCTGTCAAATTACTACATCTGTAAAATGCCTGATCACCTATTCTGGTAACACCATCCGGTAATGTTATTTTTTTAAGGCTACTACACCTATCAAATATGTGATTACTTATACTTGTAATACTCTTCGGTAGTGTCACTTCTATTAAACTACTACACCTATCAAATGCATAATCACCTATACTCGTTATGCTGTCTGGCAATATTATTGTGTTAATACTGCTACACTCATAAAACGCATAATCCCCTATACTTGCCACGCTGTCCGGCAGTATTATCTTATTAATACTACTACATTTATAAAATGCATAATCCCCTATACTTACAATATTTTTTGATACTGTTATATCTTCTAAACTATTACAACTATCAAACGAATGATTGCCAATACAGGTTACTGTATTCGGTATTATTATCTCCGTTAATCTATCACATTGGTAAAAAGCATAATCCCCTATACTCTCAACACTTTCAGGTATAATTGTATTATAACATCCAGCAATCAATGTATTACTATCCGTTTCTATTATTGCATCACAATCAGCCCTGCTATCATATTTCTGATTATCCTTATCTACAACAATGCTCTCGAGGCCACTACATCCCTTAAATACCAGCTCTGGCAAAAAAATATATCTTTTATTTTCATAATCGTAGTATCTTCCCATAGATTCTACCCCCTTGGGAATTGTTATATGAGATAAACTTTTACAATTATAAAATGCATATGCTTCTATTGAGATAACACTATCAGGAATCGTGACTTTAGTTAAACTTGTGCACCCAGAAAAAGTACCACTACCAATTTTAGTTATTCCAGATGGTATTGTAATACTCTTTAAATCACTACAACCTGAAAAAGCATTATTCCCTATTGTAGTTACTCCAGTCGGTATTGTTATATCAGTTATTTGTTTGCATTGATAAAACGCACTATCACCAAGTATAGTTACCCTCTTGCCCTCTATTTCTTCCGGAATCTCAATTATAGTTTCAGTAGTTCCCGAAACCAATCCTACTATTTCAACAATCTTTTCATTAAAATTACTATAAACCTTATATCTAAAAATATCATAAACCAATTCATCAGTAGCTTCGTAAAGAGGATTTTCTTCACTATCAATCAAAATCTCTTCTGATACATATTCTGAATCTGTAGTAGATGCCATTTCTTCTCCTGCTGCATAGACAACACTAAAATCACTTGGGACACTAATACCAAGTAAAAATAGCGCTATAATAGATAATACTAACAACACACTTTTCGTTTTTTTCATTTAGACTCTGCCCCCTTTAAAATATCAATTAAGTATAGCATATGTTGACTCTTTTCTGTACTATAGATCGTATATAAAACAGCCGAGGAGTTCACAGATTTCGAGAGAAAGCTTTCACTTGGAGAGCTTGATGATGATGAGCTTGCAATGGTTGCCGGCGGTTGCATATATATTCCAGGAAAAGACGATAGATGGTCACCATGGATCTATCCTGATGAAGATAGATGTATCCTGTTTGGTGGAAGTGCCATCAATCCATTCGAACCGATCATCGCATAACTAAGATATCATAATAACCCTTCACATAAAGAGCTCGCTAGACGTACCAAAATGGTAGCTAGCGAGCTTTTTTGTGTGTTATTAGAAATCCAGTTCTTTCTTTCTAAATACTATGATCGATGCTGCAATGGCAATTCCAACATATACAACTATCGTAGCAAGAAGCACCAGAATGCCCTGAAGAGTCATGCCCATGATGAAGTCACTGGTCATCATAGAGAGTGCACCTGTCATATAGTATCTGTCCAGATGTATCTTCTGTACGAAAGGAAGTGCTATGACGAGCTCGATAGCAACTGGAATGATAAGCACGATCGCCAGATAGACCAGCACGCCAAGAGTCGCATTTTCCGTGAGGAAGAAAAATACAGAAGTTATAGCAACACTAGATGCTATACTGACAATATCCGCCACACATCTGCAGACTATAATGAGAACTTCATCAGAGTTCAAATGTACTCCTGCCACATATGTAAGTCCAAATGCAAGCAGTCCTTCAAGCATATAAAATGCAACTGCAACGATCATCACGACCAGGAACTTCGCCATAATGTATTTGGTCCTGCTGAGTCCTCGTCCTATAGTATTTATATAGGTCGTCGCATTAAAATCATCAGCATATACATTTAATACAAGTATGAGTCCCAGTACAATACCGAACAGATTGATGCCATCTGCAACTTTTAAAGCAAAGGCAAAATCCTCGTCGGAAACATTACCCAGTCCTGATATAGTCCTTATAGGAAGTACAATTATAATTAAGATTAAAAGAATCCATATTGCCTTCTTTCGAAGGATCCTTCTCAAATCAGCTTTAATTAGTTTTCTCATAGATCCAGCTCCTTCCTGTTAAATATCAACATGGTCAGAAATACTATACCGCATACATATATAAGTAATGCAGGGATCAGCTGCCATCCAAAATTACCTGCCTGAATATTCACAAAAGCATTATCAAGAAGGCCTGGAAAACTCAAATTATAGATAGGCAGATTTATCTTATCCTGAATATTCGTTAATAAGAATTTAAAAACCGTAACAAGTATAAGCAGCACTACCATTCCACCTGCAGGTGCCCAGGTTGCAAAAACCATCAGTGAAGCAACTGCAAAATATCCTACTCCTTTTATTACACAGAAAAGAGCATATAAAAGTAAAAACAGATTCTGCTTAGGAGTAACTGCTATCCCTGCAGTGGTATTTTTTATTAAGATAATAATGTATAGCACAGCATAATATGCGAGGAATATAATGGCTACATCTATCAGCTTGGCAATTATGACCTTCTTACGCGAAAGTCCACCACCAATAATATTTATCATAGATCCACTCTTAAACTCATCGGTATAAACACCCAGGAAAGTCGGAATACTTATCAAGAAAAACGATATACCACTTAGACTAGTCTTTAAGCTCTCCACCTGTTCAGATGCTGTATCAGCTTTTCTAATCATCACCATCAAGATCAGACCGATGACTACAAGAATATAGAAAGCAGGTTTACGAAGTATTCTACGCAAATCCGCACGTATCACTTTTCTCATTCTTTTGAACCTCCAATTAAGCGGAAGTAGAAATCTTCAAGTGAAGACTTTTCAACCACTTCACGTAAAACCTTAACACCGTTCTGCTCTAATATTTCCTTGGCTCTCTTTGCATCCTCAACTGCAATCTCAACTGTAGGCTGATTCTCCTGGAGATCCTGCTGTGTTATCTCCTTTACAACGATACCCTCGTTAACGATACCGAATCTGTCTGCTGTATGCTCAAGCTCAGCCAGGATGTGACTTGATACGATAACTGTCATACCATGCTCATCTCTTAAGTTCTGGATCAGATGACGGATATCAGCTATACCCTGAGGATCCAGACCATTTGTAGGCTCATCCAGGATAAGAATCTCAGGACTGCCGATAATGGCATTAGCTATACCAAGTCTCTGTCCCATACCGAGCGAGAATCTCTTTACAGGCTTCTTCACATCTTTCAGGCCCACAATCTCCAGAACTCTGTCAATCTCTTCCTTCTGCTGCTTCGCAGGAATACCCTTAACGGTTGCAGTGTACTTCAGATTATTTCTTGCATTTAAATATCCGTAAAATCTCGTACCTACCAGGAAGCCGACATTGTTACGATTTGCAAAAAGCTCTCTGTCGTTCTTCGAATCATTTATAGAAACTGTTCCATCATTTACTTCTGACAGACCAAGTATCATCTTGAATATAGTAGTCTTACCAGCACCATTACGTCCTATCAGACCATATATATCACCTCGGTTAACCTGCATGTTAACCCCCTTCAGTACCTCATGGTTACCGTAGGACTTCTTTACATTTTCCAATTTTATAACTGCTTCACTCATATCTATCTATCCTTTCCTACCAAACCTTTATTCTCTTATCAGGCGCCACATACATTCCGTCACCTTCTTTGATATCATACGTCTCATAGAATTCATCGAACTGCTGAAGTCCTATATTCACACGGTAGAACGCCAGTGGATGCACATCCATCTTTATGAATTTCTTCTCCGCCTCCTTCGAGACATTTTCTCTCCATAACTCCGCATAGGATCTGAAATACAGATCATAGTCGAAATCATCTTCCAGCGATGCGAGATACAGTGTAACTGCTATTCCACCCATATCCGCTGTTGCCTCACCGTTGACCATATTACCAGTTATCATAGTCGATCCCGGGAAAGGATTCATAGTCGTATAGTATGTTGCAACTTTATCATTTCTATCATTAAATTCTTTCTGATCTTCAGTTGAAAGGATTGGGTTATTATCACCTTCCTTGTCATACTGCGAACCACTCTTATCAAAACCGTGAGTTATCTCATGTCCAACTATAGGGAAGAGCTTACCAAGCTTCTCCTCATAAGCCATATCCTTTCTATAGATCGGATCAGCAATGATTCCGGCGAAGATATATATGCCATTAGTAGATGGATTATACATGGCATTTGTAATAGTAGTTGATAATCCAGGATTCATAGGATCCCAATAATCTCTGTTATAGGACTGCTCTGCCAGCCAGGTCATATGTTCCATCTCAAAACGTTTTGTCTGGAAATATGCCTCAAGGAAGCTTCCGCCCTCTTCATGTGACTTAAGCTCCAGCTTGCTGTAATCCACAGAATCAAAATCCTGATAAGCTATATGGATCTTGATAGCATCGAGCTTCTCGATACACGCAGCCTTTCCCTCTTCGGAAAGCCATGGCTCATTCGAGAATATATGTCTATAACCATCTATGACATCCTCAGTAATAGTATTAAGATCATCTATCACGCTGTCATCGAAGAAATTCTCAACATAGACCTGATTCATAGCACCAACTATAGGTGTTTCTCCGATATATTTTTCGAACTGAAGTTCATCTTCTATCTGCTTCTCAGTTCTACCCTGGTCGATCTCCTTCTCTATCTTAGGAGTACCGATTTCCTGCATCTTGTCATAGGTATCTCTGTCCAGATATGTGGAAGACTGCAGACAATAATTCACTATCAGGAAAGCCTTGATATTATCCAGGTTGCCCTTCTTGCAAAGAGAATCAAGCTTCTTAGCATATGAAGGATTAATTGAGATATACTTTGCATTTCCGAAGCCCCAGGATGTGAGTATATCCTCCATCGGAAAATCACCCGCTATCTTAACTGCTTCAGCATGCTCAAAGATCATATCATCCGGATCCTTTATGCTGGCTGTATTATCAGCCTCAGCCACCTTCTTCTCCCATTCCATACATTTGGTCAGCAGCTTTTCACTTTCCTTATCAGAGTAGCCAAGCTTCCCAAGCAGATAATCTGTCTTCTCACGAACCTGCTCATACTTCTCAAATGCATCCCGGTAATCAAGAATAAAATAATATCTGTTCTGACCCTTATCTGTAAGAGACATTTCCGGCGTCGTCAGCATTACCATGTAACTTTCCTTATCCTTCTCACAACGACCTATCCTCTCAATCTGTGTCGTGACAGGTGACATATGTAATGGATTTCTCTCAATATCTCCAAAGAACTGATAAAGCTCATCCATACTCTGTATCGACTCTATATCCTCGATATAAGGTCTGAGAGGTTCGATTCCATCCGCTGCCCTGTCATCCCAATTAGATGAAAGCCCGTAAAATGTTCTGACACGCTCTGCAGTTTCACCCTGAATAGAATCATCCGTAGCAATCTGCAGCTTATTTTCAAGAACAGAATCAAGCGTATCCTGGAATAAGCCCTCATAGTTATCGCCCTGCTGCAGTTTCCAATCCTTATTCACCGCAGCCGCAAAATCATCCTGAAGCCTGATTTCAGCATCAGCAGAAACCGCACCGATCAGATCTGAATCTACCCATTTGGACGAATTGCCTGCAAGCTTACTCATAAATTCTCCGCCGCTGCACGACGTAAGCGATATGCACAGCATAGCCGCACATGCGACAGATATTATCTTCTTCTTCATAATTCCCCTCCCAAAAACAGATATGTAAATTTTATCATATCTAATCATCATAGAACAAGAACCACATTGATTATTCAAAATAGTTTGTTATAATAGTTTTGGTTTAATGATGAAATAACAGCGACTAAATAGGAAGGGACTTTATACAATGAGTGAAAAAACAAAACTCGAATTAAATGGCAGAACTATACTTATAACCGGAGGTGCAGGCTTCATCGGAGCAAGCCTTATCATGCGCCTGCTGAAGGAAATGAAAGCCGGTACCATCCTCAACATCGACAGCATGAATGATTATTACGATTCATCGCTCAAGAAATACAGACTCGAACAGATTGAAGAAGCAGCAAAAAGCAGCCCTGCAGAATACGTATTCATCAAGGGCACCATCGCTGATAACAATCTGCTCAGAAATACATTTACCAATTATAAACCATCGATCGTAGTGAGCCTCGCAGCTCAGTCCGGAGTTGATTACTCACTGGATCATCCAGACACATTTCTCGAGAACAATATAATTGGTTTCTACGGAATACTTCAATCCTGCAGATTCAGCAAGGTCAGCGGTCATCCAGGCGTTGAGCATCTGATGTACGCATCTTCATCATCCGTATATGGCGCAAACGAAAAAGTGCCATTCAGCACAGGCGACAAGACAGATTATCCAGTATCACTCTACGCCGCAACTAAGAAGACCGACGAACTGCTGGCCTATAGTTACAGTAAAATGTACGGCGTCGCAACAACTGGTCTCAGACTCTTCTCAGTCTACGGTCCAGCCGGAAGACCAGATATGTTCTACTACTCTGCTGCAGAGAGCCTGGCAAAGGGTGAAAATGTACAGCTTTCAAATAATGGAAACAATAAGATGGATTACACCTACATAGACGATGTAGTTGAAGGAATCGTAAGAGTCATGAAGAATCCTCCAGCCAAGAAGACTGGAGAAGACGGTCTCCCAATAGCACCATACTCCATCTACAACATAGGAAAAGGTAAGACAGAAACTCAGGCCGACTACTTGAAGACTCTTCAGGAAGAATTAGTTAATGCCGGAGTTCTCACTTCAGACTTCGACCTCACTGCCCACACCGAGCTGATGGAGAAAAGACCAGAGGACGTCTTGGAAGCCTGCGCAGATGTAAAAGCCTTCGAAGAAGACTTCGGTTTCAAACCAGAGACATCTATACAAGAAGGACTGAAGAAATTCGCTGATTGGTATAAAGAATATAATAAATAAGTTAAATTCAGGGCCAGCTTATTGCTGGCCCTTTCTCATTAGGATTACCCGTGTCACTCCGATAAAAATCACATCATCAAATTAAGGATACTATCCACATCCCACAATTTATTTGGGAATATAGATATATCTTCCTTGTGTTTTCTGATGATTCTGACAGGCTTAATAGAATTATCATATACATGCAGAATATCACATATTTCGAGAAGTTCCTTGATATTCGAAAGTGATTTAGAGTACCTTGATATAATCTTATCTTTTTCTACATCATGTCCACCAAGAGCTACTCTTGCCTCAACTCTGGCAACATTAATATGCGGGTCAACAGTCAAAATGAATATACACTTAACGAAATATCCATCTGCCTTTGCTTTCCTAAGAATATCCATCTTATATTCAGAAGACAAAACAGTTTCAAAAGTGAAATCCCTTTTATCCTTTATCGCGGCATATCTTTTCTCATCTACAAATTTTGCTGCTTCTATTGTTTCCATCCCTGTAGATGCACCTACATCATCCGCATTTGTATATTCTCCAACTTTATCAAAATACTGTGTAATAGTGCTTTTACCTGAACCATTAGGCCCGGCGAAAACAAGCACCATCGGTTTTTTAGTCGACATATTTCTTTACTCCGTCTGCCTGTTTTACATAAGCCTTCTTTTTTCGAGAATCATACTTTGCTATCGGTTTATTACATATTTCAGCCTTATGTATTGCTGATTCAACAGCTGCAACAGCTCTTATATCCATGTCCTTGTCTTCAAGACTTATTTCATCTTGTGACTGATTGTCCGGTGTAATCACGCGTACAGTAAGATTTCCTATTTTTCTAATATCTTTATCCATAATACGCCTACTCCTTTCCATCATTTAATTAATTATATAGCCAATCACAAGAGAAGTAAATAATAATGGCGAGGAACTTCTGTGCCATTTGTTAATTCTCTAATTCTTTTTATTGTATAGCCCTACTAACAATTCTCGTCGATAGACTTCGCAAACTGATCTGCACATGATGTACCTCTGCCGGCACAATCGTTGCCGCGAAGTATGTCTGCAACTTCCTTGGCATCCTTGCCCTCTACCAGCTTGCCGATAGCCTTCAGGTTACCATTGCAGCCGCCTACGAAAGCAACATTATGCAGCTTCCCCTCGGCATCAATATCATAATCAATCTTAACAGAGCATACACCCTTCGGGTTAAATGTAACGTGGCGGGATTCATCCTCTTCCACAACCACCTCAGGCACTGCCAGATCATCTGTATTAAACTTAATGTGAACATTCTTACTATCCATTTGCCACATCTCCTTATCATAAAATAGAATCCTATATAAAATTGATAAACATGGTAATAACCAAACTATTTATAAAGTCCGCAAACATACTTCCCACAATCGGAACAAGTATATAAGCCTTTACTGAAGGTCTGTACTTCTCAGTAATAACCTGCATATTCGCCATAGCGTTCGGAGTGGCACCCATACCGAAACCACATACACCGGCAGAAAGCACTGCCGCATCATAGTCCCTGCCCATCAGGTTAAATACTATGAAATATGAATATATGAACATCAGGAGTGTCTGTCCCAGAAGAAGCAATACAAGCGGAAGAGCCAGATCAGCAAGCTGCCACAGCTTCAGAGTGATCATCGCAATTCCCAGGAAAAGCGACAGGCATATACCACCGATACTATTTATCTCTCCGATGTGAATGTGAAGCTTCTTCGAATACTCTCCTACATTTCTCATTATAGCAGCCACAATCATGGCTCCTATATAAACCGGAAATGTCATCTTCGTGAGCGACAGCAGATATGATATAACAGTTCCTGCTCCCATGGCGATGGCGATCTGATAAGCCGCCGACGCGTAATTTCTCGCATGATGTTCATGCTTCTTCTCTTCTTCAAGAAGCGGTGTTACATCTTCCTGTTCCTCTGTCTCCATCAGGGAATGCTTCTTGATCAGCCTCTGTCCCACAGGTCCGCCCATAAGTGACCCAACCACAAGTCCATAGGTAGCCGCAGCTGTGCATAGAGTCGTGGCTCCCTTAAAACCGAAATCCTCAAATATCGGTCCAAAGGCTCCTGCCGTTCCATGTCCACCAACCATAGGAATAGAGCCTGTGGAAAGTCCCACCATGGAATCAACACCTATCACCTTCGCCAGTGCTATGGCCAGTGCATTTTGGGAAATGACGAGCATTATGACCAGAACAAGAAAAATGATCAGGCTGACTCCGCCCTTCTTCAGTATCTTCAGGTTCGCCTGAAATCCTACCGAAGTAAAGAAGATGACCATACATACATTCTTCAAGGTCTCATCATAATTAAATTCAATTATATGATTCGCATAAAGCGCATACATCAGTATCGCGTAAAACAGTCCCCCGGCAACCGGCGCAGGAACACAGAATCTGTCAAGCAGCTTCAGCTTCTTCTTCATCCATATTCCGAGAAGCAGAACCAGCGTAGCAAGTCCAAGGGTCTGATACATATCAAGGTTCACAACCATCACATATCCCCCTATTCATTGCCATCGTCGTCGGCACCATCATCCGAAGCACCGCCAGCATCGTCGGCACCGTCAACATTGACGCCCTGCTCTTTATAATACTTCGACGCGCCTTCATGGAAAGGAATCACCACATTTTCCTTCTCCTTATCCAGCTCGATTCCGTTAGATGTTGATATATGCTCGCTCAGCTCAGCAGAATGATCATATATATCCGTCGTAATCTTATATACCACGTCATCATCCAGCCTGTCCGAAGCAAGGAGTACCGCATATACGCCAATGGTACTCACTTCGCTATCCTGCCCTTTATAAGTCCCGGCCGGAATAGTTGTCACATCATAACCCTTGTTCAGCTTGGAAATCCTGCTGAGATCATCGCTATCAAAACTAAGCAGCTTGATATCGGTTTTCTCGGCCAGCTCAGTGATAGCTTCAGTCGGAGCTCCCGCAGTACAGAAGAATGCATCAAGAGTACCGGCTGCCAGTGCATTTGACGACTCCTCAAATGATAGATTCTCCGCATTTATATCGCTCATATCCATTCCGTACACTGACAGAAAATCCTCAACATTCTTCGGGATGGCCGACTCCTCCTTGCCAATTCCTACCTTCTTGCCCTTCAGGTCGGATATTGTCTCAATGCCCGAATCTTTCCTTACCACCACCTGAACAGTCTCTATGTATAGAAATGTAACAGCTCCGAAATGTCTGTCGCCACCCTCATCCTTCGCATTATAAAGGACATCACTCTGAACAATGGCAACATCCAGATATCCCTGCTGTATAAGTCTCAGATTAGCAAGAGAACCCTCTGTCTCCTTCACCCTGATATCCAGATCCTTCGATTCTATCTCAGCCAGCTTCTGGGAATAATTGTAATACATTCCCTTCGTGCCACCGGTACCAATGGTAATCATGTCTCTTCTCTTCTTGCTAAGTAATACGATAGTCAGAACCACCACCACTATTATTAGAATGATGCTTACTATCCTGACCACTCTCATTATTGTCTGTTTCTTCATAGTTTGTTCCTTATTGGATCTATAAATCTAATTAGTAAATGTTCCTGAAATATATCCACATGAAATATTATCATCCCACACTCCATCATGGAGATTCTCCGATGTAACGTCAAATGTAACAAAGATATTATAGCATTTTTTTTAGGAAGAATACTATTTATCTACACAGCAATCTCATACTTTTCCTTTAAATTGTTTAACATATTATGACCTATCATATGCTCATTTTGCATTCTACCTACAACAATTCCAGGTGCTATTCCCTGATCTTCAGCAAAACGAACAACACTTCTTTCCGAATAATCATTTTCATTCCTAAAATTTTCAAAATCTTCGGCTTTAATTAACATGTCCATAGACCATTTATCAGCCATCTTTTCATCTTCTTCTGATGTACCATCAGACTGGCCAATATGACCAAGAACTATGTGGCCTAACTCATGAAACAAACTGAACCAAAATTTATCTGCATCTTTTCCTCTAGTAGTTAATCCAACAACAATTCTATTTCCGTCAATAAATGATGCTCCTTGCAGAAACGAACCTTTAAGATGTGGAAGGAATACCAAAACTATTCCATGATTTGCTAAACTCGTCTTTATTTTAGGACAGAATTCTTCAGGATTTAAAAGTGTCATTTTTCGAATTTCAGGCAATTCAGAAACTAACCCTTTTACATCAAGTGGTGGAGTCTTGGTATCACGTGCTATAATCTTTGCCTCCTGAGCCCATGCCATAAGAGCCAAATCACCCTTTTCAGTAATAGCCAATCTTCTGCACGCAATTTTAGTTATCTGTTCATTTTTAAGAAGAGCTAATTGAACAACCTCAAAATATCTTCTTAAGTGCTCAACTTTTCTTTTGACATCTCTAGTTTCTTCAACCCATCCAAGTTTTGACATCTCATTATATGGCAACCGCTTCGCAATTTCGATATCTACCTCCATCGAGTTCTCAGCTTCAGCTTTTATTATTCTTTCTCTGTAGATTGCTTCAAGATTATTCCAAAACTTAGCAGGTACTCCAAGAACCGTCTCTAATCTTACAGCAGTTTCCGGAGTGAGCTGTACATCACCATTTATAAGTCTACTAATATGTTTCTCTGACATATCCATTCTAGCTGAAAACTCTTTCTGACTCATACCCCTATCAACTAACTGTTCTTTGATTGTTGCCCCAGGTGGTGTTGCAATAATACTACTACTTCTCACCATAGTGCCACCTCCTTCATTAACACTTTAGAAATCACCTAACCTTTAAAATTTACCTTTGAGGTAAATTTAGAATAACATAAAATCAAAGCGCAGTCAATATTTCAGTTTACCTCAGAGGTAAATCGTAGATAACATATGCAATAAAAAAAGTGACAGAGGTAATGGACCTCTGTCACCGTGAAAAAAGTGTGAATTATTTGGTTTTTACTGTTTTGACTGTTGCCCATTCAGAGTAGTAGTTCGTGCCGCTTACGGTCTTGTAGGTGCGGATGCGAACGTAGTAGGTCTTACCAGCGAGAAGGCCTGATGCTTTCTTGCTGGTGTTATTGTAACCCTTGACCGTAAATGTCTTCTTATTCTTAGTAAAGTTCTTGTCGGTTGCAAACTGGATCTGATATCCGGTTATGTAGCTCTT
>JAEEGL014685246.1_pt1 | contig 14520 bp, 11 predicted proteins | sample 9134231 | NCBI WGS metagenome assembly JAEEGL01 (sample SAMN16246548, study PRJNA631951) | gut metagenome | biome: gut microbiome; feature: rumen; material: fiber-attached | host: Bos | place: Iran: Karaj | collected 2018-10
AATGAATCAGTAAAAGTAGATGGTAATTTTGAAAAGAAATTAATAACTAAATAAAAAGACATTATATGTCTTTTTTTGATATAATTAATTAAAGGAGACTAATTATGTATAGAAATACTTATGTAGAAATATATTTATCTAATTTAAGTTATAATGTAAAAACATTAGTTAATAGATACAATGATTATAAATATCATATTGGAGTAGTAAAAGCCGATTCTTATGGTCATAGTAATGTAGTAAAAACTATCGTTGAAGCGGGTTGTAACTATCTCGCAGTCGCAACCTTAGAAGAAGCTTTAGAAATAAGAAAAGAAATAAAAGATATTCCAATCCTTTGTTTAGGAATAATTGATAGTAAGTATCTACCAATATGTGTAGCTAATAATATCTCAATAACTGTATCAAATCTAGATTATTTACATAATAATTATATTAATAATGATTTAAAAGTTCATATAAAAATAAATACTGGTATGAATAGATTAGGCATAAGCTCAATTGATGAGTTTAACAAAGCATATAACTTAGTTAAAGAAAGATTCTCTTTAGAAGGAATATATACTCATATATATGATGCTTCTAATGAAGAAAGAACGTTAAAGCAACTTCAAAAGTTTGAAGAAATCACTAATAATATTAATCTAGAAGAAATACCTATTATTCATATCGGAGCTAGTGAAGCAACCGAAATATATCCAAGAAAAGAATATGTCAATGGATGTAGATTAGGTATATCTATGTATGGATTAGTTGATTATCAAGACATTGAATTTAAAGATACTTTTAAATTGTTTAGTGAAGTAATTCAAATAAATGAAGTTGAAAATGAAACAGTAGGTTATAATGGATCATATAGAGTAAATGGAAAAGAAAAAATTGCAGTTATACCTATCGGTTATGCTGATGGAATAATAAGAAAGAATACTGGTAGAGAAGTCTACATCAATGATAAACCTTATCAAATAGTAGGTAATATTTGTATGGATATGTTATTTGTAAAAGTAGATGACGAAGTAAAAGTACACGATAAAGTATCTATAATAAAAGATATCGACCACATTAAGAGAATAGCCAATCATCTAGATACAATCACTTATGAAGTGATATGCTCTATCCACAAGAGAGTGCCAAGAATATATAAATAAAACTCAAGTTTATTGAGTTTTTTTATGTATAAATGATATAATAAAATAGGAGAAAATCTAAAGGAGAATAGAGTCATGGAGAAATTATCTTTATCACAATTTAGAGATATTAAAGACAAACTTCTTGATATAATTTATGAAGCAGATTCTTCAAATGGTGAAATAGATGAAGAAACGTTTGATAAGTATATGTCTCTACAAGCAGAACTATTATCACATGATCTAAGTGATATTGATTTTTTTGAATGGGAAAATATGGTTTTAGTTCAAGAAACTTTGGATTTTTCAAAAACACATGCTAATTTAGATTTTGCTCTAATTAGAAGTTTAGAATTTAAAAAAATAAATTTAGAAGGATGCAATATTAAAAATATTGAATATTTAGATTATGATGAAGATTCATTTACTGAAGAGTATATAGAAAAACATCCTGAGATGATACCAGATGATTCTATACCAAAAGAAATAAGAACAGCTTTAAAGAAAAGACAATTAGAATTTCATCACCTAATTGAATGCCCTTCATTGAGAAGATTTGTAACTAAATATTCTTTTTCAAACTCCATAGGAAAAGCATCTAAAAATTTATTTGACACTATAGGTTTTGAAAACACCTTAAAACTATTTGATGAGTATCCAGATTTTGTTAAAACTATTACTAAATCATATAATGAAGGCTTTGGAACTATTGGATTTTCTTTTATGAAAATAGCATATAATATTAGATATGCCCCTTATGAAGAAGCCAAACGAGCTTTATTTGATGATGTAATTCAAGAAATAAAAAGTGCGTTTTGGTTAAAAGAATTAGATCTTAATACCATTCCTCAAGAAATGAAAGCGTTAATGCCTGAACTAATCATAGAGGAAGGAGAATTACCGAAAGATGTTTTCGAAAGATTTTATAGTGGAAAAATATCAGTGTTTGATTTTAAAAATTATAGTTCTATATTAAAAGAAAAAGATATTAAATTTGCGACAAGGTCATCATATGAAATAAAAGATATTGAAAAAATATTTGGTTCAGTTTGGAATTTTATAGATCAAATACCAATGGATTATTTCAATATAGTTGAAAGATATATTTATGATATAAAAAATGAAAGGGATTTAGATGAAATCGCAAAAGAAGACCCAAGAGAAATAATAGTTGGTGCCATAAAGCATATATTATCATTGCCAAGAGTATTCTATACTTTAGAGGAACTTAAAAGCTATTTAGATTATCTACCTCCTGAAGAAGTATTTAAAACTAAAAACGTATATGAATTTATTCAAAAATGTGGATTCGATAATTTAATAGAATTTACAAGAAACAATAATAGATTATTAGATCTTGAATCTTTTGGTTCAACTCCAGTATTAGAAGTGTTTGCTAGTTACTATTATTCAATAAAAGATATGAATATTTCTAATCAAGATGATTTAAGAGAAGCATTTAGAACTATAATTCATCAAATTAGAATAGCATCATTCGATGATGATGAATATTACCTTAGAAAGAATAGAAAACTATTCTATGACTTAGCTCCTGAAGAATTTTTAGATTTTGATTTACTAAATGAAATACTAAATACGATACCTGATAGAAGTTTATCTGCTGATGATATAGAAAGATTCTTTAGTGGAGATATTAGATCATTAATAGTCACAATTAATAAATACCCAGTACTATTAGAAGCACTAAAAGGTAAAAATGTTATTATTTATGATCAAGATCAAAGATTAACTGCTTTAGCTGAAAAAATGGGTATGGATAATTTCTTGACTCTAGGAGCAGATTATGGAGCTGCAATCATCTTTATAGTAAGATCTATGAATCAAGAAGAAATGAATTCATTATTATCAAAGAACAATACTGATATTGAAAGAGAGATAGAAAATAGATTATATAAATCAATTATTTCAAGAAGAGAGTTTGACATTAGAACACTACCACAAAGATTTAAACAAAAGCATCCTGAACTATATTTACCAGAAAATGCTCCAGAAGATCTAAAAGCAGAGTTTTATGGAAAAAAATCTTGGAATGGTTATGATTTATTAGATTTAGGTATTCTTCAAGAACATCCAGAATGGGCTCAATACTTATTAAATGTCGATTTAAAAGCGTGCTTTAAAAAGAAAAGCATTGGAATATATGACCAAGATGATTTAGAACATCCCTGCATTCCATTTACTAAAGAAGTAAACTTTATTCAGTTCTTAGAAAGTAAATTTTCACAAATAGAAATATTAGATTTATTAACCAAATATGGAAAAGTCTTAAATAATAGATACTTTGCTTTAGATGCTAGTTTAAGAAAAGAAGGAACATATGAACAAATTATTAATACTGTTTATTCTGAAATAAAAGCTAGAAGAATAGATTACAATATAGATGAAATGTCTCAAGAATTCATAGAAAGGTTTCCGGAATTATTCCTAGATTTAAATGCACCACAAGAATTACTAAAAGCATTTTATCAAAAACAAATAACACCAGAGATGATAATAGACAATCCTGATTGGATTCCATTCTTAAGAGAAAAAGATTTATTTGTAGGATGTTCTAGAGATGTAACTAGATTTGTTGAAAACTGTAAAACACTTGAATTAAGTAATGACCAAATATTTGAATATTTTGTAAAATATGGAGAATACTTATCAGATAGTATTGTGGATATTTGGATGATTACACAAAATAATATTGAAGATATTGATAAAGTGATTATAGAACAATTATCACATTATATTATCAAAGAAAGAGGAAAATATGATGAAGGAGCTAAAAGAATAATTGGTAAAGATCATCCAGAATTATTCTTAGATGATGATGCTCCACAAGAATTAAAAGATGCATTCTATGTTAAAACAACATCATATCCAAATAGTATTCCATTATTAAGTTTTGAATTATTAAAAGAACATAAAGAATGGTTACCATATTTAGAAGGCAAAAATGTATTATTATGCTTTCAAAAAACAATGGGTGTTCCTGGTGAATTACAAAAACTATTTGATAGATATGGAACTAAAGAGGCCTTAAGAATAGGAATGAAACAACCTGAATATGTAACACAAATGATAAGGTATGGAAACGTAGATGATTTATGTGAATGGTATGATAGAGTTCATTTCATTCCTCATCATATAGTAATGAATAATTTTCCAGTTGAACAAATTGATAAATTTGTTGCCTCTGGTAAAAAATGGTCTCAAATTATGAAACTTGAAAGTTTTACAAGAGATGATGAAACAATAGAAGCATTACTTAAGGCATCTATGTGCTTTGGTATTTTTGATAATGATTCATTAGGTTTAAATAAAATGATGAAATTATTTACAGATTTACCAGAAACAATTACAGAAGAAGATTTTAAGAAGATTAAAATGATGTCTGGTCTTAAGAAACAAATGGGTTGGAGAGGACAAGAAGCCATAATAGATGATTTACTGACAGGAAAAATTTATGAAAAAGATGAAAGAGGAGTTTATACTCTTAAAATAGACCAACAACATAATAAAGAATTAGTTAAATATGTAAGAGATTTTTTAGAAGATTTAAGGGTCTCAACAATGCTTACTCCACATAAAGCACATATTTTATTTGGTGGATTTGAAATGAAATATGATCCTGACTTCAGAGACTTTTTACTAGATAATATAGAAACTATAATATCATCTGACGATTATATTTCTAGTATAAGTGCTATTCAAAGACAATGGAAAGAAATCAAGGCTATGAATAGTAATAGACAACTTACTCTTGATTTAGCCATTGCACATATAAAAACTAATAGTTATCAAGATGTCCAACCAGGTAATGTAAGATTAGCTGAAGTTGTTCATGATCGTCTATATTCACAAGAAGACTTCAACATCTTACAAAAGATATATAATCTAGGAAAACTTAGAACTCATAGTAGTATTCCAAGAATTGAAGGTCAAAGAGGAAAATACACTTATGAAATAGTTAAATTAGATGATCCAGTTGCATTAGTTATTGGGCCTTTGACAGACTGTTGTCAAGAACTAGGAAATGCAGCACAAGGTTCAATGGAACATAGTATGGTTGATAAACATGGGCGATTATTTATCATTAAAGATGAAGAAGGTAACTTTGTCGCTCAAAGTTGGGTTTGGAGAAATAAAAATGTATTGTGCTTTGACAATATTGAAATTCCAAATAAAGCTTTTGCAAGAGCAAGGCTAGATGGAAATGATAGTTTAGAAGATGAAGTACTTGAAGTTTATCAACAAGCATCAAAAGATATAATAGAGCGAGATGAAAAAGAATATAAAAAATTACGTGATGAAGGAAAGATTTCTGAAGAAGAATATCAAGCATTAAAAATAGCTAAAGTCACAGTAGGAAAAGGATACAATGATATAGCTAATGCTTTAAAAAATAAGACTAAATCAGATGAATCAAAAGTTGCTAGACCAATACAATCATCATCACCAGTCTTAAAATCAGCTCTATATACAAGAGATTCAGAAAAACAATTTATTCTTGCTGGAGAACAAGACGTACCAGACTCATCACTAGAAACTCCAACTATATATCATGATGAGTATGAAATAATTAATAACGAAAACAAACCAACAACAGAAGACTTGATGATGTTATCTAAATTAGAATATGCTACAAAAGGAGCAAGTTATGATGGTATTTTTGAAGTCAATCAAAATATAGCTCTTCAACAAATTGCCTATAATTATTTCTTAGATCCTAATAAAACCAAGATTATTATGAATTCTAATTTCGCAATAGTCTATGAAGAAAAAGATGATGAAATAGAAATAGGTGAGATTCTATTTAACTCAATAATAAAAAATGATAATACTGTAATTGATGTTACTGAAGAAGTAGCTATGCAAATGAAAATGGCTTTAGATCAAATAGAAAATGGAAAACCATTCACATTAAAACGTTTATCTGAAAAACAACAAAAAATGTATAATAAAGCAATTATGATGGATACAGAACAAGTAAAAGAAAGGGGATTATCACATGAATCAAAGTAGTATAAAAGATATAATTAACAAAGCAATAATAGCTAATAGAGAAAATAACTATTCACATGAAAAAGAAATGATTTCTAATTTTAAAAAAGCAGTAATAGATAATCTCGATTCTTTTCAAGCAGCCAATTCAATTGATCTAAAAAATTATAACGGTTTCAAATTAGATACTAATATTTTAGAAATGATTCTTTCTAAATATGAAAATATTGATTCAATTATTAATGATGAAGATAAGATATCTATAACAGAAACAAATCTTCTTCATTCAAAAGTATATTCAAACTTAGGAGTAGTTCTAGTATTATTTAACGGTAATACATATACTATGTTAGAAATGATATTACTAGGTTTATTAACTCATAATACTATAATATTTGCTTATGATGAATACATGCTTGGTACTAATGGATTATTAATAAGTTTAATAAGAAATATACTTGAAAAAGATAATTTAAAAATGGACATGTTTCAAGAAACATATCCAATAAAGCAAGAATTATTTGATAACTTTAAATCAATAAATAAAACTATAATCATAGGAGATAATGATTTTATAACTAAATATTTAAAAGATTCAACAACAGAAACAATAGTCTCTGGTTATAATAATTATGATATCTATATTGATTCATTAAGGGATATTGATTTTATTAATAAATTAATAGAAGCAAATTATAATCTAAATATTTATATTAATAATAATCTAGATTATGAAATAAAAGATTCCATTAAGGTGGAAGATATTGATGAAGCTATAACTCAAATTAATTATAATAGTTCAAAGTATTCATCTTCTATATTTACAGAAGATGAAGAGAATGCTTCATTATTCTTAAAATCAATACATAGTAAAAATGTATTTGTAAATACAAGTCCAACTCTTGAACAGCAATTAGATATTAAACAAGAAGATTTATTAAAAGAAAAAGTGATTATTATGCCAAATAATATAAAAATTGATTATTCAAATGAAAAAAAAGATGACATATTTTAATGCCATCTTTTTAGTATTTTTCAATAAAATTATATAGAGTATTAATCAACCTTTCACAAGAATCTAAATATAGAGTTTCATCAGTAGTATGAACATCTTCTAGTGTAGGCCCAATAGATATTATTTCGATATCGTTAGATATTTTATTTTTTAATAATCCACATTCTAATCCAGCATGAATAGAACTGATAATAGGTTCATTTCCATCATGAGTATCTTTATAAGAAGAAACATATTTTTTTAATAATTCTGAATCATAATTATAATCCCATCCAGGATATCCTTCATCAATAGAATTTTTAAAACCTAAAGAAGTTGCTAGTTTAATGTTTTCTTCTCTAACTTCTTCTAACTTATAATTTATATTAGATCTTAAAGACTCTAATAAAAGAATCTGTCCTTTATTTAACTTGACTATTCCTATATTACCAGATGTATCAACAGATGTACTTTTATAAATAACATTTTGTTTTAAGTTTAAAATTAGTGAAATAACATCATTAGTATCTTCTATAGAAATAGAATCAAAAGAACCAGTTATTTCTTCCACATTTATATTTATACTTTTATCTTCTTCAGTTATCTCAAACTCTTCAATAATAGAATCAATTATATTTTTATCCACATCATCTGTTGAAAAAACCATTTCACAATTATTAGGAATAGCATTAGTTTTAGTTCCTCCAATGAAAGAGATTAATTTGACATTAGACAGTTTAGATAAGATATAAGCTCCTAAGTAATTAGCATTTATTCTTCCTTTATCAATGTCTACTCCAGAGTGACCTCCTTTAAGTCCAGAAATATTTAATTTATAAATCTTTTGAGATAGGGAAGTAGTGCTAAATTCTTTTTCAAAAGTAATTGTCTCTCCTCCAGCACAACCAATAATAATAGAATCTTCTTCTTCACTATCTAAGTTAATCATATAATCAACATTAATATCAGATAAATCTACGTTTTTAGCACCATCCATTCCAGTTTCCTCATTTGTTGTGAACAAGAAGTAGGTTAGAGGTAGTTTAATATCTTTATCTTCCATTAATAATAAAGCAATACTAACACCAATTCCATCATCAGCACCTAATGTAGTATCTTTAGCTGTATAGATATCTTTCTTTTTAATTATTTCTATTGGATCAGTATCAAAATTATGATTAGAATCAATAGTCTTTTCACATACCATATCTAAATGAGATTGAAACATCAAACTCTTTTTATTTTCCATACCAGTATCTGCTTCTCTTTTAACTAAAACATTATAATAATCATCAATTCTATATTCAAGGCCAAGTTTTTCAGCAAAATCACATACATACTTAGCTATCTTATCTTCTTTTGATGAATCTCTAGGTATTTTAACAATCTCATCAAATATTTCTAATAATCTATTATATTTATCCATAAAATCACCTATAGATATAATATCAAAAAAATAGATTGTTTCAAAGAAAAAGACGATATATTATCGTCTTAATTATCTTCTAAATTATTATTAGATTTTCTAATCATAATAGTCATAAATGAGGTTAATAATAATAATACTAAAATAGCAATATTTCTTCCAGTTTCAGGATTTATAACACGTGCCCATCTAGCTTGAATAGTAACATTTTCAAAAGGCATAGTAAATTTATTCTTATCAATACTTACAGTACCATCTTTATTTTTAATTATTTCACCTTTAGTAAACTCAACTACTTGACTAGTATCATCTGTTTTGATAATTAAACTTTGTAATTCATATCCTTTATTAGCATTAACTCTAAATCTAATTGATTCTCCTCCAAGAGATTCTTGAATTACTTCGATAGATCCATGACCATCAGTTTGAGTTTTAATCTTAAATTTAATTATATTATTCTTAATTGTAATTAATGGTCTTAATCCATTACCAATAGGATAGGCAAGATATCCACAATTACCTCTACCTAAAGCACATAAGAAACCTTCATTAGAAATATAATAATCATTAAACTGACTTACCATATCATCACCATGCACAGTAGAAGTATCTTCATCTTTAAATCCACTACCTAACCAATAAGTTCTATCATAAATCCACTTACTTTTCTTAGCATATTCACTAATATCCATTTTTCCAATGTAAAAATCAGGTTCTTGATCATTACCAGTACGATCATATTCTAACTTAACATCCACTTTTTTACCACTCAAAGCTTCTAGGAAAGAAATAGTATTTTTAAGAGTAATAAATGAAACAGTATTAACACTAATTCCTTGATTTATTAATTCACTTTTATATCCATTTAGATATCCTTCAAACGAAGAACCAGATATAACCAAATCCCCATTTCTATCATAAACATTTTCTTTAATAACATGATCATGTATTGCTTCATAACCCCATTCAGGATTCATATACACAATTCCATATAGTGGAAGAACAGATTTACCATTAACAAGTTTAGTACCAACAGCTCTTTCATCTTGACGAACATGATCTTCATTCATTCTTTCATAAACCCTACAACCTACAAGTTCATCTGTTGTTGAGTTAATATGATGATTTATTGCATACACATAATATGGATGATATCCTTTATTAGTTGCTTGAGACATACAATAAGCACCAGCTTCAGTTTGAAAAGTAAGATAATTATAAGTTGGTTTAGTACCTTCTATATCAAAATAATCAATTTTGTCACCAACATTTAAATTGTATTTAGAAAGTAAGCTAAGAGTATTATCTTTATTACTAATAATATAAAAGTGTTCAGTACCACAAATCATTTCACTTCCTAAAGACTTCCCATCACCACGCACTACAGTACAATATTCTTTAGCATTCACCATTACAGGTATAAACAAAAGACAGAATAGCAATAACATTTTATTTCTCATAAATAATTCTCCTTCTATTTTATTATACCACAAAAGCAACACAAATAGTCAAATATTTAAATAAGCACACAAAAAATATTAATAAGTATGATAAAATGTAAAAAAGAGGTGTAAAAATGTTAAACTTTAAAAAAGATGAAATGAGGCACTATGTTGAAACTAAGTTACCAATTTCAGATATAATCGAAGCAAAGAAAAATGGTAATACTATAGCAATTCAAGGAACTGTTGGTCAGCAAGTAGTTACAATTGAAGTAGATGCTGAAGGAAATGAATATGTTGAAAGAACAGGTATTATTGAAATAGATCCCAAAACAAATGAACCAGGATGGATTCTAACTAAAACAGGAAGTAATAATGAACCAATCTTTAATAGTTTTGGACATCCTAATCAATATATAGTAACAGATTCAATATTTAAAAGTATGTATGAACCATCATTAGATGGAGTTGGATTATATTCAAAAAGTCAAATTGAAAAATTTATTAAAGCTGATGAAGATGTTACATTTGAAACAAATTATGGAGACACGATTGTTAATGAAGGAGATTACATAAAGATTACTGATTTAGATAGTATATCAGGTATATCAGCAGTATCGTTTGAAGATACATATACAGTTATTGATAATTCAAATGAACTAGATAAAACAAATGAAAAACGACTATAATTCATAGTCGTTTTAAATTGATTAAAAATATTATTCAATTATCGTTAGAAAGTTCTTTAGATTTTCTAATCACAATAGTTACAATTGAAATTATAAATAGTAATACTATAATAATTAAATTTCCTTTTCCTATAAAATCAAGTGTTAAGGTATCTTCTATTTCTATAACATACATCTAAAAAAAAGCAGGAAAATGTTTTCCTACTTAATAACTATAAACTATATTTTTTCTTAAACATATAATAGGCAACTCCGCTAAAAAGAGAAACAAGTACCAAGATAAGTATTGAAATTTCAGTTCCTGTCTTCGGATTTTTAATTACATTAGATATTTTTGCTTTTTTTTCAATAGTGACTATAGTATCTTTTGATATTACTTTTTCTTGCACTTGATTACTTGTAATAGATGATTTACCAACATATTCTTTTACATTATCATCTTTGATCTTTGCATAATAATAAAAAGTATATTCTTCATTTGGTTTTAATTCATCATAATTCCATGTGATATTATTATTTATTCTATTAAATATGCCATTATCGCTTATTGTATTTTCAATTAAAATCAATTCTTTTGGAATGTTAGTAATAATAATATTATTATTTGATTTACCATCACCATTATTTTTAATTTTTATACTATATTTTAAAACTTCATCTTTTTTAGCAACATATTTTTCTAAGCCATTAACATAATTATTAATAACTAAATTAACTCTTTTTTCATATGCTTTAAAGTATATGAAAAAAGCTTCTGGATCATATTCAACCCTCTACAATTTATAATATTTGTCCTTTCCATCATCATTACACGATATTGTAACACTGCAGCTGCCTGGAGGACAATAAGTTCCATTCCCAGGATATACAATATTAGGTTCAGTTGAATTTAAATCTTCAAAAACGAATGTTCTTCCATATCCATTTTCAAGATTCCCATATTTGTTTACAAGTGCCTCAGCATCAGTAGATAGCACTTCATCTGGAGTTGAGTATACTATTTTATCATCACAAGAAAATTCTTGACCTTCTTTTAAATTGTTTAAATAGTAGTTTTCTGCATTAACACAAAATGGAATTAACAATAAAAATAATAATAGAATTTTTTTCATATTCTTCACATCCTATATCATATACTATAATACAATTATATCAGTAACCAGCATAGTGTACAATAATAATAAAATAAAATAAAAAACTAGTCTTATGACTAGTTAATTATTAATTATTTGGAGAATATAAATTCTTAGATATATTATCCATTTATATTAATGACCATAGAGTTACCATAATACCATCTTCATAACAAGTATACATAATAATGTCAGATCTCATATTAAAGAATGAATTCCCATTATTATCTATTAAATCTGGTCCAGTATTAACACCTCTAGCTTTTTTAATTAATCTATATCTAATTATAGACCCATCTTTAAATTTAATATATGAAGTAGCTCCTTCATTTAAAGAAATTAAAACATTAAATCCCTGATAGTGATGATCAGCTATAACTAATTTATCATTAGTTATATAATAAGCAGCACTATCTTGGTTATTAACAATTGTTTGTAAAGAAGAACTAGGCTCTACATTAACATTATAATCATATAATGCAACACTATAACCTGGTACATATAATCTACCAAAAGTACCATATTTAACACTATTAGCCCTAGTAGTAGGATTTTTCTTAGGAACGGATTTTTTTACAGTAGTAGTTTTAGTAACAGTAGATTGTTCTTTTTTCATTCTTTTCTTTTCAATTTGTTCCTTTTTAATTCTTTCTAATCTTTGTCTTTTTAAGAATTCTTGTTTTTCTTTTTCATCATTATTAATTTTATCTTTTGTAGAATTATTATCATCTGTATTAGCTACAAAATATTCATCTTTATCATTCACAACTTTAGCATTAGTATCAATTCTAAACATAGCAAAAACAGATAAAAATACAACAAAAGTACATAATAATATATTTAAATATCTTTTCATAAAACCTAACCCCTTAATTGCGCCATATTATACCATAAAAAACCAAAAAAGTCAAAGAAAATAGAGGTTAATCAAAAAGTGATAAAGAAATTTTTTCACAAAAAAAAGTTCCTAAAGGAACTATGTTTTTTAATGGAGAGACATTTTGTCATATATACGCAAATATCAATTTATATAAGGCAATCAAGATTCTCAATTGTCAAATAAAATATATTATATATTTTAGACTTAAGATGCAGTAATAATATGTTGATCTATTCTACATAGCAAGAAGAATTACCATTAGGAAATATCTCACATCCAGGACTATTCCAGCCCCCAGTTACAAAACCGTTTTTGCAAACAAGTGCAACAATTCTTCCATCATTATGATCATCTATGCATCGAGTACATATTGTATTGCTATAGAAATCACTAGAATCTATTTCACAATTATTTCTATTAAATTCATTTATTATTACTTCTTTATTATTATCATAAACTTTTGGATTACTTAAATAATTTTCATTTATCCCACCTTGTAAGTAAATAACCTTATTATTTAATAGTAATCCAACCTGTGAAGATATTATTGAATCATTTTGTAATTTATGTCTTAAAAAAGTTCTCATACCACTCTTATTTAGAATATCAGAATATCCATTATATGAAACATAATCTAAATAATTATTTGGTATTTCAGGTATTGGTTCACCAAATCTATACTCAATTCCAAATATAGTTGTATAAAAATAATTACTTTTAATAGTTACTGTCGAATTAATTGTTAAATCACATTTACACAAAGCATAAACGCTAATTGGAATTATAACTGAAATTCCTAACAATAATATCATAAATTTAACATATTTTTTTCTTAAAACTATATACAAAATCCCACCTAAACATAATATGAACATAACAATAAAAATATAAAAATGAGATTTTGTATTTGGATTGCTAATAATACCGTCTGTTAATAATTGTAAATTAATTGTGTTTTGATCATCATATGTACCTGACTCTAATACATCTTCTGGTACTTCGTTTCTATATTCTATTCTTATGTACGCTATTTTTGAACTATTGGCTTTTACTATATTAGTACTACCTTCTAACTCAATAGTATAATTTATATAGTCAGAATTAATTCTAATGTTATTCTTATTTAATTCATAATCATTATTAGAATCATTCTTAACAACAACTTTATACGTTATATAGTCTCCAACTTCCGACATAGATAAATTAAGATTCATATTTTTACCACTAGCAGTTGCATCATGTATTTCCACTACATTATCTGACTTATCTTCTATCATAATTGAACTTATTGATATTTTATCAGTATCACATGTTTCTGCGTTTACAATAAAAGGTATAAATATCATAAACAGTAAAAATAGAGTTAAACATTTCTTCATATTATTCACTCGCTTCCGATTTCCATCTATTTTAAATATATTATACCTATTTTCATAATGCAAAACAACTTTTTAGAACAAAAAAACTAGTCTTTAGACTAGTTAATTTTTAAATGGAGCGGATGAGGAGAATCGAACTCCCGTAGTCAGCTTGGAAGGCTGAGGTTCTACCATTAAACTACATCCGCAAATAATTAATCAACCTTGGCCTTCCAAACCAAGTTGACTAAATCAAGTAGACAACCATAATTATACACTAAATAGATTAAAAGTCAAGTAATAATATTATAATTAATAAATATAATTAATTTACACCTTTACGTCAAGTGTCAATATTTTTAAAATAAATTGCAAAAACTATTTACAAACAAAAATGGGTATGTTATAACTAAGATACAGTAGTGATACATTATTGTAATCATTCATTACAGTACTAAAGT
>JAEEGL014891880.1_pt1 | contig 14520 bp, 11 predicted proteins | sample 9134231 | NCBI WGS metagenome assembly JAEEGL01 (sample SAMN16246548, study PRJNA631951) | gut metagenome | biome: gut microbiome; feature: rumen; material: fiber-attached | host: Bos | place: Iran: Karaj | collected 2018-10
AAGATGGTATCGCACTCGTCGAAGAACAGTACGACGTTACACTTCTTGGCTTCCCTGAAGATCATTGACAGGGATTTCTCTGTCTCACCGACGTACTTGTCAACAACCTTGGAAATATCTACTCTGTAGAGCTCGAGGTTAAGCTCGTGCGCAATAACCTGAGCCATCATGGATTTACCGGTACCGGGAGCACCGAACAAAAGAACCGTAAGACCGCGCCCGTACGGATACTTTCTGGTGTAATCCCAGCCTTCGTATACCTGTTTCCTGTAGGTCATCTGCTCTATCGCATGTGTTATGGTCTCTCTCTGGCTCTCGTTCATAACGATATCTTCGAATCCGAACTTGGCTTCTACTCTCGTAGCCTTCTGTGAAAGTTCTGAACTCATCTGTGCATAGCACCCCTTAAAGAGACTTCCCCTGGAGATCTTTTCCTCGTTTTCCATGTTGGAGAGCGACTTGGCCTTTACAAGGGCATCATGGATCTTACCGGCAGTAAAGAGGAACTTGGTTGACATCTCAAGAAGATCAACATCCTCTGCAAGATCGTATCCCTGCGCGAAATACTGCCAGCAGGTCTGGCGCTCACCGGTATTGGGAGTTGGAAGCTCAAGATCAGTAAATTCACTCTTGGTGACCTCTCTAAAGTCAATGTAGAGCTTACTCATTGCAAACACCAGGATGTCCTTCTCAGTTAGCTTGGAGAAGGCAAGATCCATGTAGCCAAAGAACTTCTCTTTTTCTTCATCCCTGTAAGTCAGCTCTGTCAGACAACAGCATGCCTTGGCAAGGATACACTCTCTTGTAACAGACCAAAGAGCTCTGTCAACAAACTGGTAGTCATAGTTGAAGAGCTTCTTGCAGTTGATACCGATGGACTTAAGACCGTTCTCCTTGCAGAACTGCTTAACAAAGAACTTTCTCCCGCTTCCATCATCGCCGTAGTAGTAGAAGATTCTGACGCCGTCGCCATAGGATATCTTCATGGCGTCGAGTCTGCTCTGGTTGGCCATGACGGGATCAAGCTCTTTGTCATCTGTTATCATGTAGATGAATCTCGCATAATTCTCATCCAGCATCAGAGGATTTCTACCAAACAGGAAGTCAATTATTCTTTTATCGGGTGAAACAACAGTGGAGAAGGGCATACTGCCCTGTACCTGCAGCGGAAGTACGGGAAGGAGCTGCTCAAGGCAGGCACTCATGTCGCCGTATGCTGCGGTGATCGAAAATGCGGAGCCAAAGAATACCTTGGCCGCAGACTCTATTGTAGGCGCAGAAAGTGCGCCGTTCTCGTTGATAATATGGAATACGCCGGCGTAATCTGTCTGTGTCGAGGACAGAATTCCACAGGCAAAACAGAACTGCGTAAACGGCTCGAACCTAAGCCTCTTGCACAGCTCATAAAAAGGAAGCTCAATGCCTTTTGCAAGGGTGAGCTCTGCTCTCTCATCGATCATACGAAGTCGCTGGATAACAGGAATCTTGGAATCTTCGTCGATTCTGTCCCATATCCTGTTCTCGCTCTCTGCACCGCCTCCGCCTCCTAAGGAGTCATCTTCGTCTTCGGAGCTGTCAGCCGCAAAGCTTCCAAGCAGAGCCATCAGGTCATCATCCAGCTCTTCCTCGTCATCATCGTCATCATCACTTTCCTTGCTGACACCGGCGAGATCTGCAGCAAATCCGGCAAGGAAATCATCCTCATCGTCGTCATCCGAAGACTTTGAAGAATCCGCCTCATCCTCGGATTTATCCGTCTTTTCCCCGCCAAAACGCTCTGAATAGGAAGCCGTGAGTCTGTTCTTACAGGCATCACCTGCAAGTTCAATGTCAGGATACAGCACGTTCTTGTAGCCTCCCTCACCATTGGCGAAGGTGACCTTCATCTTGGAAATATACGCATCCAGGCAGCCGTTCACACAGTCAAATATATACTGCATGTACTCGTTGTAGTCTCTGAAAGGCTTCTGGTTAGTATCTTTTTCAAAACTGCCCATATTATACCCCTATGACGTTCTAAATGTAGTATGCTTGTCGAAAACGCTCTTGGCAGAATTAAGCCCTGTCTGCTTTTTTATGTCAAAAACCCCATTCGCTCCCTCGTTAATAAACTCCATGGGTTTTCTGACATCGTACATATATGTTTCCTCCTCTTCGTCGTCCAGTGGAGGTCTTGAAACATTACTGTTTTTATCCTTGTTTAATCTGTCATCAGCCATTATCAGCCCTCACTCTCAGATGACTGTGCCTCGCCGTCGGTACTCTCAACCCTGTCTCTGATATCCTCAGGAAAATCCTCTCTTGAAACTTCCTTGATATCCAGATACTCCGTCGAGCAGTATCCTTCCATTCCGTTTTCTGTATGTACCTTGGTCCAGCTGCTGTCCATCTTCAGGACATAGCCCTTGCTTCCCCTTGCCATATAAACAAGAATCCTGCTGTCCATATTTGGATCCTGCCTGAGTCTGAGCGAGTGTACCGAAGTATTGATGGTATAGGTATAATATCTGACACCGGTGTCTTCCTGCGATGCTTCCTCAGATTGAGGTTCTTCTACAGGCTCTGTTTCTTCTGCCTCCGGTTCTGTCTCTTCTATTACAGGCTCAATCTCAACCACATCAGATTCTGTCTCTTCAACTACAGGCTCAGAATCAATAATTTCAGCAGCGCTCTCAGGCTCTGTTTGTTCGGGTGCAGGTTCAGGTTCGGGCTCCGGTTCCTGCTCAGGCGCTTCTTCCGGCTCCTGCGTATTCTCCTCTCCGATAACAGTCTGTGTCAGCACAGCCGTCTGCGCCCCAAGAGAGTCCCTGGTCCTGTTAAAAACGGATCCGTGTCCGTTCAGCACCACCAGCGATCCGACAGCTACCACGATGAAGAAGATAAATAAAAATGTAAATATCCGTAGATTTCGTCTCATAGTTCTCCTTCTGAAAGCTTTAACAGCTTACATGAAATATTGAATAAGAGATTCACGTAGTCGGCAGCTGGATATAGATTCCCATGCCGTTGCCCTGTGGACTCCTTGCATAGATCGTTCCGCCGTAGTGCTCTACAATTGCCTTCGCCTGTGTAAGTCCCAGTCCGTTTCCGCTTATCCTGTTGGAACCCTGGTAATTGAGTTCAAAGATATGCTTGGTCTCATTCTCAGGCAGTCCCTTGCCGGTGTCCTTGAGCACTATAAATATGTCATCCTCAATAGCAGATATGGTGATAACCAGTGTTCCTGCGGTCTGCATGTATTTGATAGAATTGTCGATTATGTTCCTGAACATGATAAGGAGCCTCTTTGCCGAGGCATGAACCATGAGCCTCTCGGAGGCGCTTGAAATTGTCACCCTCAGCCCCGCCTTTATAGCGTCTGCCTCAAGCTCGCTGATCGCGCGTCTTGCGACATCTATGATATCGACATTGGATGCATCATTGTCGTCGGGAGGAAGAAGGCTTTCATATTCCCGCTTAAGAGATTCTGCCGCCGCTTCAGATGCTGCCTTCAGATCCTTCTTCGCGTCTTCTTTCTCCCTGCTGACCTCTGAGAGCCTGTCCCTGAGCTCTTCTATGCTATTCATCCTCTTATCGAGTTCTTCGTCCTTCTCTCTGATAAGGATCTCATAATCACCCTTAAGCTGCTCTTTCTCCGCATTTAATATTCCTATCTCCTGCTGAAGATGCTCTGCTCCCGTGTAGTCATTGTGTGACTTGTAGCACAGATAAGCAAAATATGTGATGCTCAGGGTAAAGAGCAGAAACATGATGATGATAAGAGTAAGGCTAAAATAAAAGAATCCGATAATGGTTAAAGCATAGAATACACATGCCGCAGCAAGCGACAATTTCTGATTTTTGGACATTTATCAGCTCTCCTTAGTATTTTTGTTTAGTTCATCAAGATCTATTATACGTCTGCCCTTGGCCTGCGCCGCAAGGCGATCATGGGTTGCCATAATGATGGTCACACCCTGATCGTGAATGATCTCTAAAAGCCTTATTATCTCAGTGGAAGAAACCGGATCAAGATTGCCGGTGGGCTCATCCACAAGCAGTATCTTGGGGTTATTGATGACTGCCCTTGCAAGGCATACCTTCTGCTGCTCCCCGCCGGACATCTCTTTCGGAAATCTCTTGTGAAATCTGTCTATCCCGAGCATTGTCAGGACATTGGTGATCTTGGCCTCTGCATCCCTGCTGGTTCCGCCGGTAGCCAGTATCGTAGCCACAAGATTGTCGTAGACAGTTAGGTCAGGTATGAGTCTGAAGTCCTGAAAGACCACACCTATCCCCCTTCTGTAGTAGGGTATCTGATTCCTTGATATCTCGGAAAGGTGTTTGCCGTCAACAATGATTTCTCCACTCTGCGGTTCTATCTCCTTAAGGAGCATCCTTAGCATCGTCGTCTTGCCGGATCCGCTCTTCCCCATGAGAACCACAAACTCCCCATCCTCAATTACCTCGGAAAAGTCTCTGTATACCAGGACTCTCCCGTCTTCAGTTACATACTCCCTGGTTACATGAGAAAATCTTATCATTGTATGTTAAGCACTTTCTGTAATCCGGTCACTCTCAGCACATCGGTCACTGCGTCATTGGCATTGATAATAGTGAGCCTTCCTCCCTTTGATCCCGCAGTCTTCTGTCCGATCAGCAGTGCTCTGAGTCCGGCACTGGATATATATGTGGTGTCTCCAAAGTTGATGATCACGTTGGGGCACTTCTGAAATGCCTTCAGAACCTCCTGCTGGAACTCATTGGAGGATACCGCGTCAACTTTTCCATGCACATTAAGTTGTAATTTGTCATCACTTCTTGTTTCGTCGATGGTCATACTCATTTCTCCCAAATGCTAATAAATATCAAAGTAAAGTAATAGCACCATCATAGATAGCTTCCTGATCAAGCACAACGTGTTTCTCCGCAGGGATCGCAGCGTTCATATCCAGATAACTGTTTCCGTCCATAACTGCATCTTTCTCCATCTGGAGCATCCTGACCCGGGTTCTAAGCGGCTTGAACTGATCCAGCAAAAACATGAGCTGGTGGCGAAGCTGTTCGGTAAGCCTTCTGTTCACGAGGATGGTTATATCGTATACGCCGCCGTCGTTCATCCTGTTCTCATACATGACAACATCATCTCCGAGCATGATCTCGAGAATCCTCTCGATGGCCCACTTGGTGCCCTTCATGCGGTTAAGTCTGTATGCATCCTTGACGATTGTACGAAGGATGTCTTCGGAATAGGCTCCGCCCTTTAAATTAATGCCAAACCATGAGGCATACATCTCCAAGAGATCAGCCGAACACTTGTCCAGGTCAAGCATCTCATAAAGCTTCTCATTCTGCTCGCTTATATCGTTGTATATGCTGGAAAAGATAGACAGATATCTGTGGAAAAAACTGTTACGCTCCCTGTATATCTCAGGGAAAGCCCCCATAAAGCTGTCTCCTCTGGCACCAATCCTGATATTTCCTATTGATGCCTCACCGTTTCCAAGCATCTCAACCGCCACATAAAGATACCTTCCGGACAATTCATACAAAAGAAAATCATCGGTATTGACAAATCTCTTTGCTCCGAGTTCAGTAAGAAAAGATATCTTTTTGTAGGTTTCTATGTCCTTGCTGCACAGATAATCACTAATATCAACAATCTCCCCATTATTATCTGTTACAGTAAGTAAATTTGATGCTACTACATAAATATAACACACAATTTCTTCAGACAAAAGGAGATTACAAGTCAGTCGCCCCCAAATCGAGTCATCAGCGACCCCGTCGATAGCCCTCAGGAACAGGCAATGGTCTCTTTCTGATTTATCGAGCCTTAGTACCTGTGCGTTTTCAACCTTAAATCCCTGTACAAGCCCCTGTTTTATTCTATTATTCTTTATTGAATACCAGATATCGTATGCCATCTACCATTCCCCTGCGTCAAACATCTGCCGTAACAAGTTCAAGCTGTATCTCCCCCGGGTAACACAGCGCGTCAAACCTTGGGAATATGTCATATTCCTTGAGCTGGGCCAGCTTGTTATTTTCTGAGTGGAGAGAGAGGTCATATACATATTCCACACACGGCAGATCCTCTATTGCATGGAATACATCTTCGAACATTAACCTGTCTCCAAAATTCCTGTCAGTATCAATGTAGTCGATCTGTGCCTTTATCTTGTCCTCTATCTGCTTTCTGGCATCTGCATAGTGGCGCTTGATATAGACCGTACATTTTACTCCTATAGCCACAAAACTGGGCTTTACTATACTGAAGGACGTTGTAATGAGCCTTCTGTCGGAGAGTCTCTCATTTATCTTTTCTGTATAAATATTCGAGAGCTTCGGGAACCTCTCGTCCGAATCCGGGAGTATTGCTATCTTAACAGTGTTGTCATTTCCCGTTATAACCGCCTTAGCCTTTCTTATGCACAGCCCCGGTGTTGTCCTGACTATGTATTCGTAGTCACTTGCGGTCACAGCCCTGTAGGGAGTTCTCATATCTTTAAGGAATCTCTCTTTTACCTGATTCAGGTTCTCCCTGAATCCTCCGCCGGTTCCTGCCCCGGGATTGAAGAATCCGTCCGGAATGCTCTCGTCATCTATCTCCATGCGGTTTCCCGCGTTTATATTGCCCCTGTCGCCGCTCATAAGGGATACGCTTCCCATAAAGAGATCGGCATCTATGAAATCGCCGGGATCCTCGATTATTATCCTCCCCTCTCCCTCAAGGAGATGGTAGTACAAAGATCCCTCGTTTTTCTTCTCAGGTCTTACAAAATCGTAGTAATATCCCTCCTCATCCTTCCTTCTCGCAATGAGGAAGAATGTCTCGTGAACCACCTTCTGCGTCGGGAGCATGATCTCCTGGTCGTCATATCCTATGACCTTGCCGACGCTGTAGCGGCGCATGATCTCTTCAGTGTAAACCACAACCCTTACGCACTCCTTGCACTTCATGGGCGCGTATCCAAAGTCCTCCCCGGAGAACTCAAAGGTCATGCTGCCATCCTGTCCCTTGGAATAGGTGCAGTATCTTCCGTGCTGCTCGCGCCCGATCGTGAGCTCATAGCGCCTGTAGGAAGCCCCCTTCTTCTCCTTGCCGAAAACAAGATAGTACACTTCCTGCTCCACGGGAAAATTAACCGTTATCCTGTCATTTCTGCCAAAGGTCTGCGAATAGGATCTGGTATCCTTCTGCCATACCTCGAACAAAAACCCGTAGAAATTGGTCATCTTCGGGACAATGTCATAATCAGCTCTCTTAAGTGTAGCTCTTATACAGTAGCCCTTTATCGGCATTTCGTCATATTCCGCCATGTTCTGCGGAAGGGACATCCTTATCTCACCGCTGTTGACAAAGGCAGAGGTAAAGTCTCTTACATTAACCTTTTCAAAGCCTGCTCCGGTAAAGCACTCCCACTCTACATCGGCAAAGATATGCTCGGTTCTGTCCTCAGTCCTGTTTCTCCTTGGATTGTCGACAACCTTTACATAAAAGATTGCCTCCTTGATCCTGCCCGGATCCCTGTCGATTATAAAGTACAGGCTGTTTCCTTCCTTGGGGTTCTCGCCAAATATCTTGGCGGGTACACTTATCTCCCTGTCGAGGCAGTAGCTTAAGTCCCGCAGCTCCCCGTCATCATCCGCGAATATGGCGACAGTTCTGCACTGCCCGACAAGCACCTCTTTATTGGTCTCAAAGCAAAGGTCTCCTAAGTGAAATCTCTCACCGTTCCTAAGAAGAGTAGGGCTTTCAAGGTGATCTGAAGACAGGAGCACTTTTGCGCACTTTCCCCTTGCGGGAACAAAGCCTGCCATCTTGAGAAGTGCCATTCTTGCCCTGTAGCTGAGTGTGACGATCTCAGACCCCTGGAGTGCCTCAAATGCCGTCAGGGTCTCAAGTATGGTTATACCCGGATCAGAGGCGTTGTAATTAGTCCACTCCGATGATCTGATGGGGATCTCCCTCATCACATCTTCCATTCTCTCGTCATAGGTTCTTGCCTGTAATTCATCAACACTTAGCATATTCGCTGATTCCTGTCCTTATTACTTATTGGTTATCACAACTTTGTGCTCACCGTTCTTGACCACCATAAACGGAGTTATCTCAATGTCCTTGGTGTCAAGCTCATGCTCGCCTGTTGCATCTATATACTTGCCTATCATGGTTATTCTCTGGATCACTGCTTTGCTCCTAAGGACTCCGAGTCTCATAAGGATCTGCGTCTCCTTGGGAAGGGTTCCGATGTCCCATCCCTCTCCCTTTTCAAGTCCGACAGGATCGAGATAGTCTCTGAGAACTGTCTTGACCTCATTCTGTACCTCAAAGGCGTCGTCCATATCCATTACCATGGCCCATACGCTGACAGAGACGCTTACAAAGATCGGCTCCACTATGTGAAGGGAATCCGGCGACACCGTAACCGCGCAGCTCCCAAGTATGTCCTTCTGCAGCGCCGCTGCGATCCTGTGAAAAGAGAACGCTCCGTCGGCATAGTCCTTCATGAGAAGAACTATCGAGATGTCATCGTTGTTGATTCCTCCGTCAATGGTCTGTCCGACTACAACCTTGCATCTGTCTATGCTGTCAGAAAACTCCATGACATGCCTCATATAATCCGTCTCGGATACCAGTCTCCATCTCGAGTGCATGATGCCTGCGCACCTGGACATCGCATGGTCAAGGCTCTCGAGGCTGCTGCCGCCATGTGCCTTGATGGGGTTGTAAACACTGTCGATATATGGCGCGTTGGTGGTAAGACTTGCGATCTCACCCTCATCGAGATTGCCAAGTTCGCCGTCAGTGGATCTGACACTCGCCTTAAAAGCTATATCGTCAGTTACCCTTGGCATGTCGCATTTACTGCCGTCGGAGAAGTGGATCTTGCCGGTCATCCTGTCGATTCGGTAGCATCTCCTGTGAGGTGTGTTCTCAAAGCTGTCAACCTCATCCCAGAGAACATAGAACGCGGATATCCTTCCGAGGAAGTCATACTCTGCCCTCACTCTCTCAGGATGCATCTGCAAAAGAGATTCCATCTCCTCTTTTCTGGTAAATCCCTTCTCATTGACCCACACCGAGGCGTCGAGGATATTGTCAAAGCCCAGTGAAATACTGTTGTTGGGCATTACATCATCTATATAGTAGTCAACTTCATCCGAGGTCTGAACATTGGTCACCGTTACCGCATTAAGGCAGAGCCTTACGATGTGTGGAAGAAAGGCATCGTTAAAGTCGGAGCTCTGAGTCTTGCTCCTTGTCAGCCTGAGCCAGTAGAGGCGCCTGCCCTCGAGTGAAACCTGCGCCATGTCTGCCGGCGGCATAAACATGAGCGTTCCGGACCTTGTGAAATCCTCGGTGAGGTCTGTGACCCTCATCTCGGTAAAGCCGTTTATCCCGGAGTACTCAAGCCTGCATTTTACTCCGTTCTGGCTGTTTACATCCGACAGCTGGAAATAAATGCTCACAGGGCCGTCCGTCAGCTTTTTATCAAGTCCTATGTACAGAGCATCCTCGTGGTAGTCTATGCCTGAGAGGATCGTGAATGACTTGTCGTCAAAGAGGTGCGATGTGATGTCCTCTTTTTTCGTTCCCGCTATCTTCTCTATCCTTGCCGGCTGAGTGAACCTTCCCTCGTAGGAGTAGGATATCTTCATGTTCTCTATTACCGGGTAGGTGTGGAGCGCAGGTCTCATGTAGCAGTTGTCAGACTTGATTATCCTCATTCGAAGGCTCTTACCGCTGTAGGGTCCGCTCTCCGACTCCATCCAGTCCGCCGGACAGATAAAGTTCAGCTTGTAATTACCGGCCTCACAGTTTTCAAACATTCCGGCATATTCGCTGTCGCAGCGAAGCTTCTTCCAGCCGATCCCGTTGAAATACTCAATGATCACCTCGTTGACCTTGGAGGATACCGGTATGTCGAAGGGAGTCTTCTTGGGCTTTCTCTTAATGATCTGAAGCTCGGCCTCTTCCTCCTCTGCGCTGATCTTTATAATATTCTCGTTGTAGCTGACCTTGAAGTCGATGGTTATCCTTGCCCCTGCTTTGGAAAAACACGGGTCATGGCCGATGTAGCATTCGTTGTAAACGGCAAGGGTATCCGTAAAGGGCGCAAATTTCTTTGGCTCAAACTCTACGCTTCCGTCTCCCACATATAACGGGCTCTTGGAATCTCCCCCCGCCGATACCGATACATTCTCGATATCGAGTGAATCCGTCATCACCTCATTTGATGAAAGGGCGACAACAGAGTAGTCCTTTTCATCTATAGTCACCTTTCTGCACTCACCCTTTTTGAGGAGTACAAAGGTCTTCTTATCGTCAGAAAGACGTACACTGTCAAACTTCTTAAACCCGTCCTTGCAAAAATACATGAAGGTGAATCTGCCGTCTTCGATCGCCCTGCAAAGGTCATCAGCCCCTTCAAATCTGATATAGATAGGTTCATCTATTCCGTCAAAGAGCCTTGACTCGTACATGGTGAAGATACTTCTTCCGATAGTCTTCCTCTCTCCAAAGAGCGTAAAGGGCGGGACCTTGTTCTTCTCATCAAAAGTATTTTCTCCGGCCGGCTCACTTTCCGCCGGTGCCATCTCCGGCTCCTCGTCGGTTGTGACAAGTCTCGCTGTCCCGCTGATGATATCCGGAACCTCAAAATCCCCAAATATCGGAGTGAGAGTGCCGTTTTCGGCGTCTGTCATAAAGGCGCTTTTTATCTGTGCATCGGTGACATACAGGTTTCTGTCTGTCTCATATATAACAAATCCCGAATCTGTCTTGTCAGACTCGGCAGTAAGCCTTGTTCCCTTTGGCACCGGGGTTCCGAGTATCGTACCGCCGTCCATATTGAAGACCACCATACTGGCTGCGGGCTGCGCCGGTCGAAGAGTCGAGTCGAGCATGTTTACGAACTCGAGATGATACCTCTCCGGCATCTGACTCATGAGCCTGTTGTTCTCCTCTGTCTCCCTGGCAAATATCTGTGCTATTACAGCGCCTGCATCCGGATTCTCCCTGTCGAAGTTCCACTCGGGCGTGTAGGATCTGCGGAGTTTTTCTATTTTGTTCTCTATATCCTCAGCTGTCTGAGGTTTAAAAGCATTGGTCATCTTGTCCCTGCTCCTGTTTTAATACTCACTCTCGATTATCTCCGGCTCATAGTACTCCTCCTCTTCGCCGGGCTCCGGCTCTGCATTGAGGTAGAACGGGAATACCAGATTTCCGCTCTCATTGGTCTCTGCCAGTGTGTAATCAATATTTATCAAAAGATATCCCTGCTGCGCCTGCATCTCGGTTGTTATATTTACATTAGAGACCCTCGGCTCCTGCCTGAGAATACTGTCTGTGAGGTCTCGCCTCATCAGCGTCAGCTCTGTAAGACTCACATCCATGAATACATATGAGGCTGTCTCCGTACCGAAATCCGGCCTCGTGATCCTCTCCGTGACCTGAGTCATGAGTATTATGTATATGGATTCCTTCACGCTCTGTGATCCGCGGCTCATCTTAAACCTGCCGGTTGCGGGATCTATCTGGGGCGGGAATGAGACTCCCGTTCCTAAAAAAGACTGTTCCATCCCTGAATATCCTTTCTGCTTATTAACCAAGCTTGATTGGCGTGCCCTCTACCGAAACAGGGCCGCTGCTTGAGAGCTTGAGCATTGAGTTGCCCTGGGCAGATACATTGCCTCCCTCAATACTCACACGGTTGTTGCTCTTTATCTCCGTGGAGTTGCTGGTCTCTATCTTGAGCTTGGTCGCCTCGACGCTGACAGTTCCGTTTGAGCCGTTCATAAAGACCTTGATGTTGTCTCCGACCTTGATCGTGAGCTTCTGCGCCGCGATGATCTCCATCTGGCCGTTCTCGGTCTTCATCTCAATCTTGTTATTGCCGTCCTTGTCAGAAATCAGTATCTTTTTCTTTTCATTGTCCAGCTCAAACTTGTGGGCTTCGGTGGAGGTCGTAATGGTTATCTTGTCATTTGCACCGTCGCCCTCGTTGTTGTCGATTATGTCTATGGTATTGCCGTTTCTTGTCTTTATCCTCTTGATGTTGTTGTGCTCATCAAAGGCTTTTTTCATGAAGGAGGAATTGGTCTTTGGGACCGAACCGATGATGAATCCCCTGTCTATGAGCCCCTGCTCAAAGACAAGCAGCACCTGATCGCCGATCTCCGGAATAAAATACTCTCCCCACTTGTCTCCCCCGTAGTTGATCGCCATTCTGGCCCACACCAGCTTATTTTCCTCATAGTCCCTGGTGTTTATGTTGACCTGGACAAAGCCCTGCTTCTCCTGATCATAGTTTTTTACCACAGTTCCCACGACCACTCCGGTGATGCGGTTGTCCCCCATCTCGGTCTTGGTGAGCTGATATCTTGTAACATCATCCACTAAATCAAAAAATGGCATTTTCTCATCCCTCCCCTGCTATCAAAGGGTCGATGCCTTTCCAATGATAGTGGTTGTATATTCATAGCCGCTGAATTCATGTATCACATCTGTTATATAAAACTTGTTGGAGGCACCGTCCCCAAAGTTTTTGAGGACAATAAATCTTCCCGGCACAAGTTCCGGTATGCCTCTGAGAGTCATATTCAGTGTCCCCAGCCTGTAAGATGTCTCCTCAAGGATGTACTCCGCTCTGTTCTGCGCATCGCTCTGCGACTCTATCGCCGAATCGATGTACACAAAGGCCTGATCCTTAATTAGGGGTTTTGCCTTTGATCCCAAAGAGAACTTGTTGGAATTTTTCTTCTTGACCTCGATCTTGCTCGCCTTGCCTATATCGAGGGTTCTCACCCTTACTTCGCCAACAACCCCGGTGATGTCATAGCCTATGTTGTACCTGATGATACTTGCGTGCGGGAAAAACTGTCCTATCTCCTGAGTGTTGGATTTAGCCTTTCTGAAGACTATGTTTCCACCGACGCTGAAGAACTCAAAATTGAACTTCTTGGCGGCCTTTACGACAAATTCGTAGTCACTCTCAGCCACCATCTCAAGCCTGTTGTCCGGGGTCTGTCCTGCTCCGCCTCCCATCGGCTTATCCGGCGTATCCGCCACGGTTATGCTGACGATCCCGTCGTTGTTCTTAAGATTCTGATAGGGAGCATTGTCCAGTATTTCTTTGACCGCGTCGCTGTAGTAGTTGGCCTTGAGTCTCTTGGAAGAGTTGTTTGCCATCATGATGCCCTTTACATCCATTGCGGTTATCCGCACACATGTACTCTCAAGGTCAGTCTGGTCAAACTCAAAGTTTACTCCTGATATAAATCCTTTAAACACCTCGGTCATGCTGCTGCCATGTCCCATATATATCGTGACTGTGGAGCCGATAAAAATATTCTTCTTGAAATCACTGGTGTAAAAGTTGCCTGTGCTTGTGCTGTAGGTGCCAAGAAGAGTAAACTCCGCGATACTCGCCTTGAAGTCACTGGTGACTTCAACGCTTATGGTCCCGATCGTAAGAGGAAACTTCTTGTCAGTCGAGATATCTTTTTCCCCCACTTCAACCCTTACTATAGGAGTGTAATATCCCTCATATTTGTCAAATAATTCATCAAGATCAAGTCCTGCCATAGTACCACTCGTCCTTATAGAGGTTCTCCAAAGAAATTATTAAGTCCATACTCATCAAAGCCTGCGTTGTCAGGCGCAAGATCAGCAGCACCCTCAGCCGCCTTCGCAATTGCGTTCGACTTGACGCTGTAGACCTCATCCATGTACTTATCCTTCCAGATGCTGGTGTTGGCTCCGGCAACATCTTCATCGTAGAGGATCATACCGATGTTTACGAATGCCCTGCATGGTTCACCGTTTACGTTGAACATGACGTATTCGGCATTTATCGTATTTATTACTCCTTCATATATCATGTCTCCCCAGACGAACCTGGCGAGTCTCCTGTTGTTGTTCCTTACTATGGCTGTGAGCGCCTCAACCTCAGGCTGAACCGAGTATTTCTTGCCAAGGGCCTTTGCAACAGCCGTCCCGGCTCCCTTTCCAATGTTTGTGGGGGAGAGGGTAAATTTGTCTGCATAAAAGGCATCCTGAATATTGGTCTTGTCAAAGACGAGCTTGAAGTTCAGGTCTATACGGGTCTTGGCTGAATCCATGATAGATCCTCTTCTCTTGTGCTCTATCTTTCCATCTTTGTTGTCGGGTGCTCTTCCGTAGTTCTGGATAGGCAGCTCCTCACCACCGTATCCGCTTATGGATATCTCTTCCGGATTGAACTGACATTCAAATCTGTACTTCTTAAATCCCTTGTACTGGTCAAAGCCCTGAACATCCTGACCGGCGATCTTATTCAGACTGCCTGCGAATTTGTTCAGAGTCTCAAGGCTGAATCCGCTCTTTGCAGCCATATTAAGAGCTCCATTCCCGGCAGCCGGTTTCTGCGCCTTGGCAGCAGTAATCGTCGTCTTGGAAAAGTCCGCAATTTCTATATATGCTTTCTGATTTGCGCCGACCATGTCCTTGGCACCCTGAAGTGCACCGCCTCCGACACTCTTTCCGGCACTTAG
>JAEEGL011094061.1_pt1 | contig 14519 bp, 7 predicted proteins | sample 9134231 | NCBI WGS metagenome assembly JAEEGL01 (sample SAMN16246548, study PRJNA631951) | gut metagenome | biome: gut microbiome; feature: rumen; material: fiber-attached | host: Bos | place: Iran: Karaj | collected 2018-10
AAGAACGCGAGCGTCGAGGGAACCGCGAGCGGCTTCGCGGCAGGCGTCATGATGGTGCGCGGACAGTGGGAGGCGAAGGGCCGCCCGCAGACCTACAGCGTCAACACCACCTTCTATGACGGCACCTGGCTGCAGCTCACCACCCCGACCCGCGACCAGAGAGAGAACAAGGGCCTGATGCCAGGCTACCCGATGGAGGCCGGAAAGCCCACCCAGAAGTCAGGAAGCACCTCGGTAACTCCTGCAGACGCGCTCTCCGCGAGCTCCTGCCTCAACATCTGGTACGGCATGCTGCAGAACGCCCCGAAGGCCTCCACTGACTTCAGTGAGCTCAAGAGCAGCGCGAGCGACTACAAGTACTATGTCGCCTACCAGGGAAGCGCTGACAGCAGCGACACTGCCGCAAACAGCAGCAGCAACCCCGCGCAGAGCATCCCGACCGACTACCCGCAGCACTGCGTCTACTACATGCTCTCGAGCCTCAACAGGAACGACAGCGGAGACTACATGGATCCCTGCTCCGGCGGCAAATGCGACACCTCAAGGTACAAGAGCTTCAGCTACTACCCAGCGAACGGCACTGTAAGGACCCACATCCACAATGCGGAGTCGGCAGGGAACTAAGAGCTGAGAGAGTCAGGGAATTGAAGAAGCCGCGGAAACGCGGCTTTTTTGTTCTTTGGAAATAGACGGATGACGCTTTTCAGCCGTTGTCATGGTTCACCTGCCAGTAGCCCAGCTTTCTGCCGCCAACCCTGGTCAGTCTGCCTTCATCCTGCAGTTTCCGGAGATTGTAGGAAACTGCCCGCTCAGTCCTGCCAGTCTGTCTGGAGAGTTCTGGCAATGTTATGTCAGGCTGTTCCAAAATAAGATGCAGAATTTTCTCGGAAGTACCGGAAATGTTCTTTCCTGAAACTTTCTCCTTTCCTGAAATCTTTCCTGAAACTTTCTCCTTTCCTGAAATCTTTCCTGAAACATTTCCCGAAGTTTTTTCTGAAAATATTTCCGTACCAGCATCTGTTTCACGGTTAAAAGGAATGGTCACCCGTAGAAAGCCGTCCAGGAACTCAAAAGCGTCCCTGCCATACTCCCTGACGATGAGCGGGACTCCGTATCCGGTCTGCTCCATCAGGTTAAGCCGTATGAAAAGGCGCGCCAGTTCTTCATTGACCGGCTTTGAAACACCTTTGAAGAAATCTTCCTTGCTGAGATTGAGCGGCAGTCCGCCGGTTGAAATGATTTCCATCCGGTCTGTATAGACATATATCGCAGGGGGAGTGCCGTCGGCCCACATATTATGGAGACAGGCATTGAACCATGCCTCTCTGAATGCAGATTTGCTGAACAGCGGATTATCCTGACGCACGCCGTCGGAGAATGACACAGCGGTCTCATTCAGAACCTGAGCGCAAAATTCATAGGCCTGCTGCATGGCGAGAATCAGGCACTTGCCGCCATATTCATTGCGCTGAATGATGCCGTCACCTTTTTCCCTGCCGGCGAATCTGACGACTTTTATCGAGAGTTCGTTTTTATCACATAGAAGATCTGCCTGTCTGTTGTAGCGTCCGTCACTGGTCCTTAGCTTCAGATTCTGCTCAAACGTGGCGTTATTTACAGAGAATCCTTTCTCAGCAAGCATGATTTTCAGGATCTGAAACGTAGGACTGGCTATGCGTCCGGGCATCTCGGTTATATCAGCTCCGAATGACAGATACCTCATCTGCAGGCGGTTGATCTGATCCTCTGTCATTGCGCGGCAGGTGCTTCCTACGCGAAGGAAGCATCCCAGGGCACTGCGGCCATACTTGCGGATGTAGAACAGAGCATGCCCGGGCTGTACGTCTATTTCAACCACATGCCGACCTTCTTCATAGCGGGTACCAAGTGACACGAGCTCCCGGCAGTCTGGAAGAATTTGGAACTCAATCAGGTCTGAGAGTTTTTTCAGCGTACCATCCAGATCATCTACACCCTTTATGCTGCCGTCATCCTCAACACCTATGTAAATGGTGCCGCCATCGGAGTTCAGGAAAGCAACAATCTCCTTTGGCAGCGAGTCGCTGATCGTGCGCTTCAGTTCAGTGTGCTCATTTTCTGTGTATCTCATACTGCTGAAAACCCCTCTGCCAGGCATTGGCATCTATCATAAGTGTTTCTATATTACTCAAAAACAAATCTGTTTTTTGACAGCGTGGATTCTACTATCTGCATTCATCGGCATAATAGCAATTGGATTTCGCTGATGATATGATGAAACCTAAAGTGTCATGCCTTTTGCACTCTCATGCGGAACCTTATAAAAGTGCAAGTCTTCTTGTTGAAACACGGCTCAGAAAAGAGTACCGGCTGCAGAGTCAGGACTTACAGGTAAAATGCAATTACTTCGCCGGAAGCTGGATCAATGCGTTGAATCCAGGGGGCCAAACACCAGGACCGCTGACAATCATTTTTCAGGAAAGCTGCTTCTTTCATGAATTGCCGCGATTCATAAAAAATACGGAGTATACCGTGAAGGATGGCAGCACCCAAAAACTGGAATTTAAGGCTTCGTTATCGATGTGCGGATTAAGCAGTGCAGATAATGAAGCAGGATACGTCCGGCCGGCAGAAGGCTCCTAGAATATCTGTCTGCGATGAGGATAAAACGATATGAAAGGCTCAGAGGCAAAAATAACTGGTTTCATGGAAGGCGCTGACAAGCGTTTCATAATTCCTGTCTACCAGAGAAAATATGACTGGAGACAGGAGAACTGCAGGCAGCTGTGGGATGACCTCAAGAAGGTAGTCCGCGACAGGCGGGACAGCCATTTCTTCGGCAGCATAGTCTCCTCCGTTGTGCCAAACGGAAGCAGGTTCGAGTTTCATATCATAGACGGCCAGCAGCGCCTAACTACTGTCACCCTTCTGCTCCTTGCCATCCGGAACCTGATCAGCAGGGGAAAAATCAAATCCGAAGAGGGTAAGCTTGACGAACAGATAAGTCAGCGGTTCCTTGTATCGCCCTGGGCAAAGGAAGATGACCGGATCAAGCTGCGTCCGGTAAAGAGCGATCGGGAAGCGCTCGCCAGGCTGTTCGGCGAAGAGGAAGATTACATCCCTGACTCCAATCTCACGCGCAACTATCGTTTCTTCTGCGATCAGCTTATGAAGAATGAAATTCCAGTGGGCGGGCTCTACGAAGCTGTCGGCAGGCTTGAGATCATCAGCATCACTCTTGACCCGGGAGACAATGCCCAGCTTATCTTTGAAAGCCTCAACTCCACCGGACTTGCCCTGACCGAGGGCGACAAGATCAGAAACTACATTCTGATGGGACAGAAGCCCGAGGATCAAGACAGGCTTTACGACACATACTGGACCACCATCGAACGCTGCACTGGAAACGACGTAAGCGGTTTTGTGCGTGACTATCTCAGTATCAAGCAGCAGGCAACTCCGAACATCAGCAGCGTATATTACGCATTCAAGGAATACGCAGAGAGCTCCGGTTCCACGGAAGACCTGCTGAAGGATCTGCGCAGGTATGCCCGCCTGTTCGAAAAGCTGCTCACCCACAGAAGCGGCCTGCAGAACCGTGAGCTGGATGACTGCCTTTACCGGATGAACCGGCTTGAAATCATAGTTACCAGACCATTCCTCATGGAGGTTCTGCGCCTGAACCAGGACGGGAAGCTCTCGGTGGATGACGTCCTGCAGATTTTCCTCATCACGGAAAATTATCTGTTCCGCAGGAATATCTGCGAGGTGCCGACCAATGCCCTGAACAGGATTTTCCTGAACCTGAACAGGGAAATCATCCGCTATGACAACAATGCAGACAAATACGTCCAGAAATTTATCTACGCTCTGCTGTCGAAAAAGGAAAGCGGGCGCTTCCCTGATGACGAGGAGTTTGCCGCCGCGCTCGCCTCCAAGCAGGTTTACCAGATGCGAGGCAAGTATAAGGCGTACCTGTTTGAGCGCTTTGAAAACTATGGCACGATTGAGACGAAGGACGTCTACGAGCATCTGGACAATAACGACTATTCCATCGAGCACATCATGCCGCAGCACCTGACGCCGGCATGGACGGAAGCCCTCGGGGCAAATGCCGCGGAGATACACAGCACATGGCTGCACCGGCTGGCCAACCTGACTCTGACCGGATACAATCCGAGCCTCAGCAACAAGACCTTCGCCGAGAAACGGGATGCAGAAAAAGGCGGATATAAATCCAGCGGTCTGAGAATGAACCTGAAGATCGCAGAGAAGGAGTCGTGGGGTCTTCCTGAGCTTGAGGAACGCAATGCCGGGATGATCACGCTTGCCAAAAAGATATGGGCATACCCGAAAACATCTTTTGTCCCGGCAGAGAAGGAATTCGATTCCTGCACGCTCGATGATGAAAATGCCGACCTGACCGGCAGGGACATTGTCAAATACAGCTACAAGAATGCCGAGCAGCCTGTGAGCAGCTGGGTTGATATGTTCGAGCATATGGTGAAGTTTCTTCACCAGCGGGATCCGTCTGTGCTTTCCAGACTGGCCTACAGCTCAGGCGGGACTGACTTTTCAGGTTATGTCAGCAGCAGCGAGGCCGGATTGGTCAGCGCGCTGAAGATCGACGATAAAATATTCATAGAGCGCAATACCAGCACAGCACTGAAGCTGTCTCTTCTCAGGCGCTTATTCGCCTTATATAGAGCAGATCCGCTGGAGCTTGTATTCTATCTGAGGGATCCTGAGGCTGACAAAGCGGCTGATTACAGCCGGTACGAGCTGAGAAAACGCTACTGGACATATGCGCTTCCGATCATTCAGAAGCAGCATGCGCACAGGGGTACTTACCGCAACAGCCACCCGAATACCTCCAATAACGCAACAGGCTTCTTTGGCATCAGCGGATTCTACATCAGCTGCGTCGCCAACGTCGACTGTGCACGGGTTGACTTCTGGATGGCCAAAAGCGATGCCGCACAGAACAAGGCGGCTTTTGACATGCTCTGTACGCATAAGGGAGAAATAGAGGGTGAGCTAGGCGTCCCTCTGTCCTGGGACCGGGGAGAGAAATGCAAGGCATCCACGGTGTCTTATAAGCTGAAGGACGTGAGTGTAACTAACGAGGCAGACTGGCCGCGTATGGCAAAATTCCTCGCAGAATGGAGCGACAGGCTCTGCAATGTGATCCTGCCTTATTTTTCAGAACGATGATGCTGTTTGGCTTTCCGGGATCTCAGGACTCTTTCGGGAGTGGGCTGGCAGACGTGATTGTGTGATTGAAAATTGTTCCAGGTTCTTTGCGTCTGTCTTCTTAGGATTTGCCGCAAATACCTGCCTGCGGCATCAGGCCCCATGTCGACTGTGTTTCGCTCTATGGCAGGCGGCATTCCTGCCGCCTGAGACTTCCTTACTTGATTGAGTTCATGACATCCATGAGAGTGTCGAAGCTGTCAACCTGGTGGTAACGCACCTTGCTGTTTGAATTAGCGTTGAAGCACTTCTCCGCGCATTTGATCTTGATCTTCTCAATTTCCCTGAGCTCCATCGAGTCCATCGAGCCCTTGGTCTCTGCTATGAAATAGATATGCTTCACTGAGCCATCGTGAAAGACTATGGCCCAGTCAGGAGAGTAGTTGCCCACCGGCGTCGGTATATAGAAGCCCTTCGGTAGCTTCGCGTAGACATCGACAATGTCAGAGGCGTCAAGCCTCTGTGCAAACCTCTTCTCCACGCTGTCCTCGCTCATGCCGTCAGTGTAGACATAGTCCTGGACGTTCTTCTTGGCCTTGTAGGTTCGGATGGCCTCACGGGTGCTCTTGTCAGCAGTAAAGATCGAGTTGTCAAAGGTGTCATCGGTCTGGTTGTAGGTGATGCTCTCAACAACCATCGTGCCCTTCTCGGTATTGATGTACTTCGAGACATCCTTCAGCCAGCGCTCAGGGTTGTAGCGGAACATCTCAACCTTTGCCGGGAGAATGCCTGTCAGAATGTGGACTACTGTATGACGGGTGAGCTTTGTCCGCTCTGCAACCTTTCCGACCACATCATATTTCACTTCGGAGGAGACAGGGGCGGCAGTCTGCTGGACATTGCTTTCTGTGGTCTTTCCGAATGCTTCACCCTGCCGGATCTTGTCTCTCGTAACGTTGCTGTTCATCGTTCCGGTAACAGTCCGGTAGACAAGCTTCGGGATGCTGAGCTCCTGGTTGATCCGCTCCGTTGCCTTGCGGATGAGCTCATTGCTGTCAAACTTCACGGTATAGGCGCACTTACGGTTGATCTCCTTCCACAGCTTCTGGAACTCCGGGTTGTGGAAGTTGTGATTCAGCTTGTTCTCCTGGACCGTTGGCGTGTTGGCGTTGCCGATCATGTTCTTGAAGGCCTTCTCGTCGAAGATGGCCTGGACAAGCTCATGAATGCTGTTCTCGTAAGGCATAAGGTACGGCGGCAGCGGCTGTACCGAGCCGTTCTTGAGATCTTTGCGGAATGTGTCTGACACCTTGCGATCGCCGTCTATGTACTGTTTCGACCAGAGCCATCCCATGATGTCCTCTGCCATATCCCTTGTTATGACTTTCTTCTCTCCGCCCGGAGTGGTGACTGTCTTGCCTGTAAAGTATTCAGTGGAGGCTTTTTCAGGACGGTTGTAGAGGACTTCGCTGATCTCGCTCTGCAGCCCCTTCACGAACTCCTCGTAGCTGTCGTTCGCTATGACCGTGAGCGTGTTTATGTTCTGAACATCGTCACCCAGAGTCTCCTCGTCCTGGCGGTCACCGTTCTGATCAACGCAGAGGCGCATGCCGCGGCCGACCTCCTGTCGCTTTGTCACATTGCTTTTGGTGTGGCGAAGCGTGCAGATCTGGAACACGTTCGGGTTGTCCCAGCCCTCGCGCAGGGCTGAGTGGGAGAATATGAACCTTGTAGGCTCCCCGAAACTGAGGAGCCGCTCCTTGTCCTTGAGGATCAGCTCATAGGCGTCAACGGCATCCTCGCCGTCTGCCGTGTCAGAGCCGCGGCCGGTGGCCGGATCAATCATGTGATGGCTCTTCTTGTCTATGCTGAAGTAGCCATTGTGGACGCTGCTCGCGGGCCATCTTTCAAGGTATGCCATATACTCAGGATCAAAGAGGTCCGAGTACTCAGGATCGTGGATAACCGCGTTGTACTCCTCCTCGAAGATCCTCTGGTACTCTCCCTTTTGGTCAGGCTGGTCATAGTCCTTGTACTTCTTCACCTCGTCGATGAAGAAAAGGCTCAGGGTCTTGATGCCTTTGTGGAACAGATCCTTCTCCTTCTCAAGGTGGCTCCTGATGGTCTCGCGGATCTGTATGCGCCGGATCTCATTCTCGCTGAGGTCATTTGCAACCTCGCACTTATGGAGCTCCAGTCCTGAGGTGAAGACGACCTTACCGGCCGCGTCAGAGGGAGCAATAGCGGAAATATCGGAAATGACAAATCCTTCCTTATACTGCTCCATATTGCCTGATGCGGGATAGAGGTTGTCACCTACATCGAATATCTGGCGGACGCGCTTTACCTCGCCTCCGGCCGTCTTCCTCTCGAATTCGATGGAGGCGCGAGGCTTTCCGGTTGAAAGGATGATGCCGTCAAGGTAAACATAGCCGTTTACGCCGCGGAGGTTCTTCACCTCAATGCCCTTGACCTGGATGCGCTTCACGAGCTTCTTGTTGTAGGCGTCAAGGGCGTCGAGCACATACACCAGGTTGTGCTTCTCCTTGTGGGTAGCGGAATAGTTGATGGTGAAAAGAGGATTGAAGCGGGAGATACCCTTTTGGGTAGCGTCGCCGCCCATCTTCTGCGGCTCGTCCAGGATGATTATCGGGTTGTTCTGGGCAATGACGTCAATCGGCCTGCGGCTCTGGAAGTCATCACGCTCAGTGTAGATAATAAGGCTCGCCTTGTTCTTTGCCCCCTCCTTCATGTCGCGGGCAAAGGCCTGGGAGTTGATGATCATCACCTGTAGGCCGCTGTCGCTTGAGAAGCTGTCAAGGAGCTGCAGGTTCTTGCTGCTGTAGATAAAAAAGCGGGCTTTTTTGCCATACTGCTGCATGAAGTGGTCCTGCATGGTCTCAAAGCTCTTGTAGACGCCCTCGCGGATCGCGATGCTCGGCACGACAATGATGAACTTTGACCAGCCGTAGCGCTTGTTGAGCTCAAACATGGTCTTGATGTAGACATAGGTCTTTCCGGTGCCAGTCTCCATCTCGACATCGAGCTGCACCTTGCCGAGCTTGTGCACCAGCTCGTCGCTCTCAGCAATATTGCTGTCACGCTGGATTTTTTTGATATTCCTGAGGAGATCCACGCCTGCTGCTATTGGCGCATTGGCAAAACCCTCTGCAGTAATTGAGAGCTCACTGCTGCCGCCAAGGTCACGGACATAAGAGAACCCGCCCTGGAACGACTGCCCCTCGAAGACATTCACCACGGCATCAACCGCATCGGTCTGGTACTGCTGTATCTTGAATGTGAATTTCATTGTATGTCTCCTCTCAATCCTGAGGGATATTGTTCATATGCCGTAAACCTGACGAGCCGCGCAGGTTTTGCCTGCCCGGCCGAACCATTCTGCCAATTTAGAGTATCTTCCTCACAGTATCCTTGCTGTAGGTCTGGAAGATCGTCTCGAAGTTGGTAATCACGCTGTCATCCATTGCTGACGAGTCGCGCATAACGAAGTACTGCGGCTTTCTCTTCGCGATGTCTGTTACGACCTCATCAGTGATATCTTTGTCAAAGCAGGCAATGAGGTAATCGTCATCAACGACCATCACCTTCCTGCAGGAAATTTCCTCGGAGCGGATTTTTGCAGAGAGGGGAACAGCCAGCTCCAGCATCACCTGGAAGAGAAGATCCTCATCGGTACGGTCTGCCTTGATATTGTCCTCGGTCCTGGCAAAGAGGTCATTGGTTACGTCTGAAGGCTTGTAGTAAACATCCTTCATGTTGCTGCTGTCGAGCTTCAGTACGCGGAAACCGATATCCAGTTTACCAACCTGGGCATCATCAGTACTGCCAGTCTGGCTTGCCTTCTGTTCATCAAGAATCTTCTTGCCGGCCAGACGAATACGCTCTTTGCCAATCTCACAAATGTTTGCGAATCCTGAATCTTTTTTACTCTCGCTTATCCTTTCAGGAATCTGAACCAATATGAACTTGCAATGCATGTTCCGCTCTTTGTTCATTTGCATAAGAGCATCTGCTGTTGTGCCGGAGCCGGAAAAGAAATCAAAGACAATAGAATCATCTTTCAGATTAGCAATTGTCATCAGTCTTTTCAGCAGTCTGGTAGGCTTGGGGCCATCAAAGACACCTTTGTTTCCGAAGAGCTTAATTACTTCCTGGGCTCCTTCCTGGCTGTGCCCCACATCTTTATAAAATAAAATAGAAGTAGGTGCCATGCCATCAAACTTCAGCTCATTCAAAAATCTCTTGATTCGCGGCACTCCATCTCCGTTTGGTCCAAACCAAATCCGATTATCCTTGACCCTTTCAAGAAACGATTCTTGCGAAAACCTCCAGCAGCGTCCTTCAGGAGGATTTATTACACGCCCTGATGGTGTTGTAACAGGATAATCACATGATGCCGAATAGGTTTTTACTAACATATCCCCAGACTGCCAAACACCTCTTGGATCGTTATCAGGATTAGAGTATCTGGCTACGGCTTCTTCAGTTCTTGGCAACCTTCCTATTTTGAAATCATCAATAGATTTGGCATATAGAAGGATATAATCATGGCTGTTCGAAATATACCTTGCATCATTTTTCGGAGAGAAAGCCCTTTCCCAAACAAGCTGAGCAATAAAATTCTTCTCACCAAAAATCTCATCGCATACATTTTTTAGGTTCTTTTGCTCATTGTCGTCAATCGAGATGAAAATTACCCCATCGTCTGATAAAAAATCCCTTGCCACTTTTAATCTGGGGTAAATCATATTGAGCCAGTCTGTGTGGAACCGTCCATTGTTCTCCGTATTTGCTACCAAATGGTTTCCAACATCATCCTGTTGTCCACTATTCTCAATATAGTCATCAGCAGACTGTGCAAAATTATCCTCATATACAAAGTCATTGCCGGTGTTATAAGGAGGATCGATATAAATCATCTTGACCTTGCCAAGGTAGTCCTCACGCAACAGCTTCAGAACATCAAGGTTGTCGCCTTCTATGTAGAGATTTTCAGTATTGTCGAAGTCCACACTTTCCTCACGGCACGGGCGCAATGTCTTGCTGATAGGAGCATTGGCAGTAATAATGGACTGTCTCTTTCCAGGCCAGGTAAACTGATAACGTTCCTCATCACCTTCGATAACACTACCGGAGAGTTGCTGTCGCAGCTTATCAAAATCAACAGCAATTCCGGTTTGCCCCCCCCCCCGATGTGTTCTGTTATACAGTCAGGAAATATTTGTTTAATTTTTTCTATATTATCTTTCACCAAATTTTGTGTCAGCATTTTTAGTTTTTCCATATTTTCCTGTCCTGTATTTATCAATCTTCGATAATCCAAACGTACTTTGACGTGTCTTTTACAGAATTTTTCTAACAGTGTTTTTACTATAAGTTTGGAAAATAGTCTCGAAATTGGTAATCACACTGTCATCATGAGCAGATAAATCGCGCATAACGAAGTACTGTGGCTTTCTCTTCGCAATATCTGTTACGACATCATCCGTGATATCTCTGTCAAAGCATGCAATGAGATAATTGTCATCGACGATAAGAACACTCTTACCGGAAATTTCTTCAGAGCGAATTTTTGCAGAAAGAGGGACAGCCATTTCAAGCATGACTTGGAAGAGAAGATCCTCGTCAGTGCGATCTTCTTTGATGTTGTTTTCAGTTTGGGCAAAGATATCATTTGTCACATCTGAAGGATTGTAGTAAACATCCTTCATATTACTGCTGTCGACCTTCAGCACACGGAAACCAACGTCCAGTCTCTGAGTCTTAGCATTACCTTCGACGCCCGACTTATTTGTCTGCCGCTCTTTAAGAACCTCCATGCCAGCTAAGCGAATGCGCTCTTCTGCCAGCTGGCAAATTGTCCTTAAACCGACTTTATATGCTATATCTTTTTCCTCTATAGCTTCAGGTATCTGAACAAGAATAAATTTTCTATGTTTGTTTTCCAACGCATTTAGCTGTATAAGAGCATCAGCTGTAGTCCCACTCCCTGAGAAGAAATCTAATATCGTATCTTCATCTCTAGTACTAATATCAATAAGGAACTTTATAAGTGATGTCGGTTTAGGGAAATTAAATACCTTAGAGCCAAAAAGACCGGTAATTTCTTTAGTACCATCCTGAGACATTCCTACACTGTCTGGAAGTTTCGTACTAACTGCAATTCGCCCAAAGTTTTCTCCAGCTTTTTTAATATCATCCTCTTGCCAATATCTCAAAGCTGGTTTTGTGATATTCAAGAATGAATAATCGCCAGGGAAGACTATTTTTCCTTCTGAATAGTACTGTTGAAATGTTTCTCTCGTTATGGCCCAAGTTCTGTTTGGGTTTGCTGGATATTCATCTCCTGTCTTTGGGTTTCGGATAGTGAAAAAGCTATTTGGACGTTCTGCAGCAGTTGTCTGCTTTGTCAGATCATGCACCCTCCATGGTCTCCCTGGAAAATCAGGCGTCTCATAATATTTCCGTTCCTTGCCCTGAATACTTGCCTGGAATGATTGTGATTTTGCATAGCAGATAATCTGCTCATAATCCTGAGAAACTCCAAACGGCACATCGGTTTTTGCAGTCCTTTTGCGCCATGGGAATGATGCTATAAAATTGTTCTCGCCAAATATTTCGTCACAGACTTTCTTAAGGTTCTCAACCTCATTATCATCTATAGAAATAAAGATAGCGCCATCATCCGACAAAAAATCTCTTGCCAGCTTGAGCCTTGGATAGATCATATTGAGCCAATCTGTGTGGAACCTTCCATTGCTCTCTGGATTTGACGATAAGCAATTTCCTTGATTATCTTTCTGACTGCTGTTTTTATTATAGGTATCAATAGACTGTGCAAAATCATCTTTGAATAGAAGGTCATTTCCGGTATTGTACGGAGGGTCAATATAAATCATCTTAACCTTACCCAAATAGTCCTCCCGCAAAAGCTTCAGGACATCAAGGTTATCTCCCTCTATATATAGGTTCTCTGTATTATCGAAATCAACGCTCTTCTCACGGCAAGGACGAAGTGTTTTTTTAATAGGCGCATTAGCATTAACAATAGCCTCATTCTTTAGAGGCCAGGTGAACTGGTAGCGCTCCTCTTCTCCTTCTACTGTGTCTTTTGATAGCTCCTGCCGCAGTTTGTCAAAATCTATGGCATACTCGGTCTTGCCGTTCGATCTCAAACGCTCAGTGATACAATTGGGGAAGAGCTTTCCAATTTTCTCTATATTCTCATCCACCAAGTCAGGTGTCTGCATTCTGAGGCGTTCCATAAATTTTCCCTTTTAGTACAATTTTTCTAAGCAAATGCCATAATTTCATTAATGAGGATTTATTTTTCTTAAAATGTCATATTTAAGAAAAGTAATGCCTTGACATTTTAGCCTAAAAGTTGTTTAGAATGCAGACTGTGCAAGAAAGTATCGGTAAAATCAATACGTTATATCACAATATTAAAAGTATGTAACATAAGAGACGACGAGATAATCTGATCTTTAAAGAAATATATGAGTGTCATCACCAACTTTTCGTATACTGAGGATCCAACTGCTTGCCGCCACCGAGCTGAATAAAGTATGTTTTTCGATAAACATCCCATCAAACAATGGCTGCGACGCCAAGCGGCATATTTTCAAGATCCTGCTTCCTAAATCACACAGCGAGTTCGTGCCAGCGGCAGAGTACACAGTGTACATGGCAGTCAGCAAAGTTTCCGGTCAACCAAACAATTCATTGTCTCAGGCGTGCCCCACTGCTTTATTCGTCTGAGAATCAGTACGAATACGTAAGCAAGTTGATGCAGGAAAGCTCTTAGGTTCATTTCTCTTGACCAGAATGGTTTGGAAAGAATTGCCAGCGAATATAACAGCAACAACTGACGCGAAGAACCAGGAAAAGAGACTATCTGATGACAAGACCAACTTCCACAAAAGAGACAGGCCTCATAAGATCACACCAGTAAAGGCAACGACAGCAACATTTCAGCAAAGGTCGTAAAATCAAAGGGAGGCAGACCGAAGAAACAAAGACTCTAAACAAACGAAAGCCGAGATAGGTGTACCTCGCAAAAGGAAATTGAAAAGCTAAGGAAACGCTGATTTAATCAACCGCCTTTGATCATTATATGATAAAATATGATCACTGACGAATTGAGGGACTAGACCATGCAGCAGAACTTCACCGACATCGAGTACTCTTGCCGAAAGAAAGAAACCCGCAGGGATAAGTTCCTCAACAAAATGGACAAGATGGTTCCATGGGCAGACTGGATTGCCATGATCGAGCCTTTCTATCCGTCAGGCAGGCGCGGCCGTCCGACCAGAGGGATTGAAATCATGCTCAGGATGTATATGCTGCAGAACTGGTTCAACCTGGCAGATGAGGCTTTGGAAGATGCCGTCTACGACAGCTATTCCTTCCGATCATTCCTTCACCTGGATTTCTTCGACGAGCAAGTCCCTGACGCAACCACGCTTCTGAAGTTCCGCCGCCTTCTGGAAAAGCACAAAATCGGAGAGAAAATCTTCGCCGACGTGAAAGAGCGCCTGGAGAAAGCCGGCCTCATGATGCACGGCGGCACCATCGTTGACGCAACCATCATCAGCGCTCCATGCTCCATTAAGAACAGAACCGGCAAGCGCGATCCGGAAATGCATCAGACGAAGAAAGGCAACCAGTGGTACTTCGGAATGAAAATCCATTCCGGAGTCGACGCCGGCAGCGGATATATCCACACCATTACATCCACTGGCGCCAACGTTCATGATGTCAATGAGGCCCATAAGCTGATTCGCAAGGACGATGATGTGATGTATGGCGATTCCGGGTACAGCGGCATGCGTAAGAGAAAAGAGGTCAAAAAGGATCCTCATCTCTCGAAAGTTGAATACCGGACCAACATCCGTCCAAGCAGCCTCAAGACAAAAGACAGCTATCAGGGCATCAACTGGGACAAGAACATAGAGAACCGCAAGTCATCCACCAGGTGCAAGGTGGAGCATCCGCTCCTTATTGTGAAGCGACTGTTTGGATATTCCAAGGTGCGCTATCGCGGTCTGGCGAAAAACTTCAACCGCTTCAACGTCCTGTTTGCATGCGCAAACCTCGTGATGTGTGAAAGAGCCGGTCGCATTTCTGAATTTCAGGGGGTTAGTGTGTCCATTTAACAGAAAAACGGTCATAAAACGAACATCATGACCGGATAAATGCCTTTGTAAGGGCATTTTTATGGAATTTACTAAGGTTGTTGATTAAAAAATCATCAGCAATTTTTGAGTAGAGAATTTTTAATAGGTTTCGCAGAACAAGGCCCTAATTGTTCAGCGTTTCCCTAA
>JAEEGL011165662.1_pt1 | contig 14519 bp, 9 predicted proteins | sample 9134231 | NCBI WGS metagenome assembly JAEEGL01 (sample SAMN16246548, study PRJNA631951) | gut metagenome | biome: gut microbiome; feature: rumen; material: fiber-attached | host: Bos | place: Iran: Karaj | collected 2018-10
CACAACCACCAGCTGCACCACAATGCGGATGCGGTTAGGGATTGTGTTGCGGATAATCGAGATGATCACATTCGCAAAGGCGGTGATGACCGTCACAGCGAGACCCATCACGATGGCAGGCTTCAGCTGTGAGGTCACAGCCAAGGCCGAGCAGATACCGAGTACCTGGCCCAGGATGGGATGATCGAGGTTCAACGGATTGGTGAAAACCTCCTTATTTTGTTTACTGAATAATGCCATAATTTACTCCTCCTCTGCTTTAGGTTCAACGGCTGTAGAGTCCTTGCAGCAATCCTTATCGTCGTCAATCGTGCACATCATCTTCATAAAGAGTTCGCATGCATTCTTTCCGGCGTCCTTCAGACCAGCCTTGATCATATCATTCACACCATTAGAGGTCAGCGTGGCACCCGTCACGCAGTCCACCTGCGTTGCGGGGTCGTCAACGTTCTTGACCACAGACAGGGCCACTTCGCTACCGTCGGCGGGGTCGACGAAGACTTTCTTGCCGATGAACTTCTCCTGCCACTTCTGAGAGTCCTTAATCTCGGCACCCAGGCCGGCGGTCTCGCTCTCGTGATTGAAGTAAGCACCGTAGACAACGGGATCCTCATCGCCGTGGATGGAGATGTAGCCGCTGATGCCGCCCCAGAGACCCATGCCTTTCAGGGAGACAACGAGGATGTCCTCACCGTCAATCTCGCAAGCATAGTACTTCTGACCATCAATCTCGCCCTCGTTCTTAACCACCTCGGCATACTTGGCCTCGGCCTCTGCACCGTCAAGGTCGCGAATGTTGAGCGAATAGAGAATCTGCTTTTTGATATCGAGAGCCACATTAGCATCCTGCATAGGCTTCAACGCCTTGAAGATGAAAGCCAGCAGGAAGGCCACGATGACAACAAGAATCGCGCTATATATAATAATGTACGCGTTCGAATTAGTATTTAACTTACTCATTTGGTACCTCCTCTCTTCATACGTTTCGAAATATTACGCTCTACCACGAAGTGGTCAATGGTAGGAGCAAACATGTTCATGAGCAGGATGGCCAGCATCATACCTTCAGGATAACCCGGGTTCATCACACGAATGACAACTGCCATCATACCAATTAGGAAACCATAGTACCACTTACCGCACTCAGTACGGCAAGAAGTGACGGGATCAGTAGCCATGAACACAGCACCGAAGCAGAATCCACCTAATACCAGGTGCTCATACCAAGCGATAGGCGTCATACCAAGGCTCTCGAACAAACATGCTGTAAGACCACCGCCTACAAACACACTCAACATGGTCTTCCATGAAGCAATGCCCGTCCAGAGCAGCAGGATGGCACCCAGGGCAATGGCGATTACGCTCGTCTCACCAATACTTCCGGGGATGAAACCAAGAATCATGTCATTCAAGGAAGCACTTACAGTTGCGCCCTGACCAATCTCACCAAGCGGCGTAGCCATTGTAAAGCCATCAGGCAAGGTGTTGCCCAGACCGAAGATGCTATCGTTGGCCACCCACACCTGATCACCACTCATCTTAGTGGGATAAGCAAAGAACAGGAAAGCACGGCAAAGCAAAGCGGGGTTGAAGATGTTCATGCCTGTGCCACCGAAAATCTCCTTGCCAATAATCACAGCAAAAGCAACGGCAACAGCCAGAATCCAAAGCGGGCAATTGACAGGAATAATCAAGGGAATGAGAATACCTGACACCAGAAAGCCCTCCTGAATCTCTTCGTCTTTCCACTGTGCCCAGGCAAACTCAATGCCAAGACCCACGATGTAGGAAACGAGAATCTTAGGCAGGACAGCAAGGAAACCGAAAAGGAAGATTTCGCAGAACGAGGCCGAAGCCAGTGTGCCTGCGGCCAAATAGTTCTGATAGCCCACGTTGTACATGCCGAAAAGCATAGCTGGCACCAATGCAAGAACCACCATACTCATGATGCGCTTCGAGTCAATGGCGTCATGAATGTGTACGCCCGTCTTCGCCGTGTCATTGGGCACGTAGAGGAACGTCTCGAAGCCGTCGAACAACGAGCGGAAAGCATGAAGCTTGCCACCCTCCTCGAAGTTCGGCTTTATCTTATTCAAATAGTTTCTTAATGCAGACATAATACTTATGCGTTTTCTTTTCTCAAAATGTTAAGTCCTTCACGTACAATACGTTGCAGTTCCAGCTTTGAGCTGTCCACAAACTCAGCCAGTGCGAAGTCTTCGGGGGCAACCTCGTAGATACCCAACTGCTCCTGACGGTCAATGTCGCCTGTGATGATGGCCTTGATAAGATATTCACCGTAGATATCCATCGGCAACACCTTGTCATATTCACCACTCATAATCATGTGGCGCTCACCACCCTTGATGCGGGCATCGGCCTCAAACTCTTTCTTGCCACAAAGCCAAGAGAAATAGCTGCGGTTCACGGAGAACTGCTTGAAGCGAGGCATAATCCACCCCAGCATTTCATCGGCATCGTCGCCCTCGGGAATCACCGTAATCTCAGATGAGTGGGCACCCAGGAATCCGTCTTTTGTAGTCTGACGTCCTGTCAGCACGTTACCATTGATAATACGCACATGATGACTGGCATCGTAGCTATTGCTCAAGAGAGTTGAAAGCTCCTCGCCCACCAACATGTCAACATGCACGGGCTTGTTCACTTCACTTCCACACAATGCAACCGTGCGGGTCAAGTTCACCTTTCCCGTATTGAACAGACGACCAATGAAGAGCACAACAGTGGGGTCACCAATAGTCCAGACCACCTCGCCCTTGTTCACCGGGTCAATGTGGTTCACCTGTACACCAACATTACCTGCGGGACAAGGACCATCGAAAACATTGACCTCAATATTTCCCGAAGTTGAGAGTTGGGAGTTGAGAGTTGAGAGTTTTCCAATGCCTACGTAGGTCTTGGCAATCTTCGAGAGGGCGGCAAGTCCTGTCTGGAAGTCCTGCTCCTGACCTTTCACCTCGAAATCGAAATTGCAGGCCAATGGTTTGTCACGCAGAGCTGACACAAAAATTGCCTTAGGCATCGTCTCAGGATTAGTAGAGACTGCATAAGGCAACTGATTGATATAGCCAAAGACGCCTGCTTCGAGCAATGCTTCGATTACAGCCTTCCCATCAAGCTTGGCCACATCTTTCTTGCCGAAATCGACATACTCCTGCTGGGCATCGGCTTCCACCCTTACGCAGAGCACCTTACGACGTTCGCCACGCTCCACTGCCGTCACTTTTCCGCTGACGGGCGAAGCGAAACGTACTTCCGGATACTGTTTGTTCACAAACAAAGCATCCCCGGCCCTCACATGATCACCTTCCTTGACAACAACCTTCGGAGTGACTCCTTCAAAATCGTCAGGCACGAGCGCATAGCTCCCCTTCGACTTTAGCTGGATTTTTTGCTCCTCGGCCCGTCCTTGAAGACGAACATTCAGGCCTTTACGCAACTTAATCACATTTGCCATATTAACTGTATAAAAAGTAAAATCAGATTTGAACGAGTGCAAAATTAATAAATTTTATGCATACAACCGACTTTTTCAATACAAAAATAATGCAATCACGAGTTTTTATCGTAATTTTGCATCAGAAAAGAGACAGAAGCAAAAGCATTTGCAAACTTGAACTGACAGATTGAAGGCATTCAAAGACATACTTAGCTGGACAATATGGAGTCTCATCGCTCTGTATGCCATCGCTATGGCCGCCACCCACGTTCCTGCCGTTCAAGCATTTTTAGGCGAGAAAACCGCACAAGTCATTTCGCAAGCGCTGAATACCCACGTCTCGATTGGCCGGGTGGATTTAGGATTTCTCAACCGCATTATCATCGATGACGTGCTCATTCAGGACAAGCAGGACAAGGACATGCTTCGCATCGGCCGTCTTTCTGCCCGAATCGACCTGATGCCATTGGCACAAGGAAGATTCAGCATTACATCTGCACAGCTGTTCGGTATGCACGCAATGCTCTTTCAGGCCAACGACAGCACACCTGCCAATTTCCAGTTCGTGATTGATGCCCTATCATCCAATGACACCACCCGGCACACGCCACTGGATTTAAGAATCGGATCGTTTATCATGCGCCATTCCAGCATTTCCTACGACCGGTTGGACCGCCCGTCACTCCATGACCGGCTGGACATGAACCATCTGAACTTCAAGGATATCAGTGCCCACATCATCCTGAAAGCCCTCAAGGACGATTCCATTAATGTGAACATAAAGCGCCTGGCCTTCAACGAACGGTCAGGTCTCAGCGTAGACCGACTTTCCGTTCGCCTCAACGCAAGCACACAGAAGGCCCACATCGATGACTTCATCCTGCAACTGCCCCATTCCACAGTGAGCATCGACAGTCTCTCGGCCACCTATGACAGCCAGCGTTTTGAAGAGACGCTGAGCTACGAAGGATCTATTAGCAATTCTTTTGTAAGTGCTTATGAATTAGCTTGTTTTATCCCGTCTTTAAAGAATCGGAACGAGACTGTTCACTTCCTCTCCAACTTCAGCGGAACGGCTACTTCAATCGACGTTCCACTTCTCAATGTATGGGAACCTGAACGTGGCGTTTCGCTTCAGGCTAACGGCTGGGTGAAGAACTTGAATGGCCAGCAGCCAGTCTGGCACGCTGAAATAGACAACCTCACACTTCACAATGAGGCACTGAGCATCCTGCAGAACAGTATTGAAGGAATGCCTGAACAGCTTTCCAGAATAGGCGACATGCATCTGACAGGCAACTTCGATGGCCATCACAATGGCGACATCACGACTGACAGTCGGTTACAGACGGATGTAGGAAATGTTGATGTGTATTTCGGTCTGTCCAGCAACAAGAGTTTCACTGGCCACATTGACACCGATGGTATCAATCTGAAACAGCTGCTCAACAATGAAGCATTCGGACTCTTTGCCACAACCATCGACATTTCCGGCGATCTTTCGCTCCTTAATGCCAAAGGACGCATCTCACAACTGGACTACAACGGCTATCAATATCACGACATTGAGCTTGACGGTCACTATCAGAAAGGGCACGTTGCTGGCAAACTGAAGATTGACGATCCAAACATACAGACCGACATAGAAGGCGAATTGCTCAGAATGAACAAGACCGAGACATTACGCCTGACAGGCAACATACGCAATCTGTCGCCCCAGAAACTGAACCTGAGCGACAAGTGGGGCAATGCCACGTTCAGTGCCATTGTAGATGCCGACATTACTGCTAGCAGTCTGAATGATGCCGAAGGAACCATCGACCTTGATGACTTTGTCATGACCGACACGCTGGGTTCATTCCATTTAGACAACGTACATCTGAAGTCCGGATACGACGAAGATGTTCACTATCTGAAATTGAGCGGTGACATGGGCGAAGCCGAAATCACGGGACAATTCGACTGGTCAACATTGCCTTTAAGCTTTATCAGCTATGTGGCATCCAAGCTACCCACCCTGCCAGGTCTTCCCGTCACTGACAAAGCACCCACCAACAATTTCGCCATCAGCCTCAGTCTGAACAGCACCGAATGGCTGCACCGCATTTTCGATATTCCCTTCACACTCAACAAGCCATTGCACCTGCAAGGCAGCATCAACGACCTGACGCATGACATCAATATTGACGGCCATATCCCCTCTTTCACCTACGGCGAAACGCTTTATCGCGACGGCAGCATCAATATCACGTCGCCTGCCGACACCATGCTCTGCAACGTACGCCTGACGAAAATGTCGGAAAACGGCCAGCAGATGGACTTGCAACTGACAACAAACGCCTCGGAAAACAACCTAAGCAGCAGTCTCAGCTGGGACAATCTCGAGGAGAACGAACGAGCCATGAGCGGTCGCCTGAATCTGGTCACCAGCCTATATAAGAATATGGAAGGCAAGCCCGAAGCCCACGTCCGCGTACTGCCATCCCATATCGTCCTGGGAGGCACCCAATGGGACGTTGCACCTGGCGACATTGTCTATTCCGACCAGCACATCACTGCCGACCACTTCTCCGTAGAGCACGGTGAACAGCACCTGACCATCAACGGTATCGCCTCACCCAACGTCCACGACACCATTACTGTTGACATGAAAGGAATAGAAGTGGCCTATATTCTCGACCTTGTCGACTTTCATTCCGTCGCATTCAGCGGCGAAGCTACTGGAAAGGCTTACATCACCCGGTTGTTCAGTACGCCCCAAGCATGGAGCAAGCTGGACGTAGGCAACTTCCATTTCGAAGGTGGACGCATGGGAACGCTGCATGCCGACGTTGAATGGAACCAACAAGACGAGCAGATTGACATCAAGGCTGTGGCCGATGACGGCCCAGATGCCCAGACCTATATTAATGGTTATGTATCGCCAACCCGCAACCACATCGACCTGGACATTCAAGCAAAGGGTTCTTACCTGGAGTTTATGAACTCTTTCACCAGTGCCTTCCTATCCAACGTAACCGGCCATGCCCAAGGAGCCGTCAAACTGGCTGGTCCCTTGGATGCCATTAACCTCACGGGAAAGTTGGTTGTTGACGGACAGGCCACAGTCACCGCCCTTGGTACCACCTACACCATGACCAATGACACCGTGACCTTCGTTCCCAACGACATTATCGTTGACCACATGCCACTGCACGACCGCTATGGCAACACCGCCTATATGAGCGGAGGCATTCACCACGACTGCCTGACCGACCTGACCTTCGACCTTGAAATGACGACCCAACAACTGTTGGCCTATGATTTCAGCGACTTTGGCGACGACATATTCTACGGAACCGTATTCGTGGCAGGTGATGCCGACCTGCACGGTCGCCCGGGAGAAGTGGTCATCAACTGCAACGCCACTCCCTTGGCTTCCAGTTCTTTCACCTACAATGCCGCCTCTACTGATGCCATCAGCCGCCAGGAGTTCATCACCTGGCGCGACGCACGCCATGACAAAAAGCAGAAGAAGGTGGAGGCCGGAATGACAGAAGAGCAGGATGACGCACCTTCTGACCTCTATATGAACATCACCGTCAACGCCACTCCCGATGCTCAAATGCGCTTGCTCATGGACCCTAAGACGGGCGACTACATCACACTTTATGGCAGCGGCATCATCCGCACGTCGTATCACAACAACGGCTCGTTCCACATGTTCGGAACCTATACCGTCCAAAACGGCACCTACGACGTAACCATCCAGAACATCATCAAGAAGAACTTCACATTCCAGGAAGGCGGTACCATTGTATTCGGCGGCAACCCCATGGATGCAAACCTTCAGTTGCAGGCCCAGTACACGGTCAACGGTGTATCGCTCTCCGACCTGAACATCGGCAATTCGTTTACCAACAACACCATCCGTGTGAACTGTCTGATGAACATTCTCGGGCAGGCATCGGCACCTCGCGTGGAGTTCGACCTCGATCTGCCCACTGTCAACAGCGAGGAACGTCAGATGATACGTTCAGTCATTGCCAGCGAACAGGAAATGAATCAGCAAGTGCTTTATCTGTTGGGCATCGGACGCTTCTATACTCAGGGGGCCAACAATGCCGCCTCACAACAGCAGTACGGACAGACGTCGCTGGCCATGCAGTCGTTCCTCTCAGGCACTCTTTCCACACAGATCAACGAAGTGCTCTCGCAGGTCATCAAGAACGACCAGTGGAACTTCGGTGCAAACATCTCTACCGGCAATGAAGGCTGGCATAATGCCGAATACGAAGGTCTTGTCAGCGGACGCATGCTCAACAACCGCCTGCTCATCAACGGCCAGTTCGGCTATCGCGACAACGCCACACAAGCCACCCCCTCTTTCATTGGCGACTTCGACATCCGCTACCTGCTCCAACCCAACGGCAATCTCGCCCTGAAAGTCTACAACCAGACCAACGACCGCTATTTCACCCATTCGTCGCTGAACACACAGGGCATTGGACTGATCATGAAGCGTGACTTCAACGGCCTGGGCGACCTATTACGCCCACGAAAGAAGAAATCCAAGAGTGAAGGCAAACAATAGTCTCTTTTTTCCATTGTTTTACATGCCTGCCAACTGAGCCTCAGTCGCGTGCTAACTAAGCCTCAGTTATGCCACAAGTGAGGCTCAGTTGCATCACAAGTAAGGCTTAGTTGAAAATTATTCAGAAATATCCTTCCTTGTTTCAGATTATTTTTGTATTTTTGTCGCGTCAATGTAAACAAGAAACGCGACTATGACCGCACTGAAAATCGCATTCTGGGCATGTCTTGCCTTAGTATTCTATACCTACATCGGTTATGGAATCATTCTTTATATCATATTGAAAATTAAGCAGTTATTTTTTAGTAAAGAACTTGAGCCAATCCTACCTCTCGATGACCGTTTACTTCCCGACGTAACACTCATGATCTGTGCCTACAATGAGGAGGACATCATTGCCGAGAAAATGGCGAACATCCGACAGCTGGACTACCCCACAGATAAGTTCTGCTGCATGTGGGTCACCGACGGAAGCACCGACCGTTCCAATGAGTTGCTAAGCCATTACCCCGAAGTGACGCTGGTATTTTCGCCCGAACGCAAGGGCAAGGCAGCCGCCATGCAACACGGTCTCAAGGAGAACAAGGCTCCCTACGTGGTATTTACCGATGCCAACACCATGCTGAACCCCGGTGCGCTGAAAGAAATCGTAAGGCAGTTCATGAAGGACAACGTGAGCTGCGTGAGCGGTGAGAAGCGCGTAGCTGCACGCTATGAGGGCCAGACTGCCGCCGAAGGCGAGGGTCTTTACTGGAAATACGAGAGCACGCTGAAACGATGGGACAGCGACCTCTATTCTGCCATGGGTGCTGCGGGTGAGCTCTTCGCGGTGCGCATGAGCCATTACCGTGAAGCTCCTAGCAATGCCCTGCTCGATGACTTCATGATGTCAATGCTTATTGTCAAGGACGGCCATCGCATTGCCTACACCAAGGAAGCCTATGCCTTGGAATACGGTTCAGCCAATATGCAGGAAGAATCGAAGCGTAAACGCCGCATTGCAGCAGGCGGACTACAGAGCATCTGGTGGCTGAGAGAACTGATGAACCCTTTCAAATATCCCAAAGTGAGTTTTCAGTTCGTTTCTCACCGAGTGCTGCGCTGGAGCATTACGCCATTCGCCCTACTGGCACTCATTCCCCTCAACGTGGCTCTTGTGTTGCTGCGTAGCGGACTGACTTACGATGTCATCGGTGTTCTACAGGTATTCTTCTATACGACAGCTACAGCGGGGGCACTTATGGCTAAAATGGGGAGAAAAAGCAAATTGCTCTATGTGCCCTATTACTTTCTGTTCATGAATCTGAATGTTTTCCGGGGCATCAACTATCTGAGAACCCACAAAAGCAGCGGAACTTGGGAAAAAGCACAACGCGGATAGCCCATGAATTAAAAAAGTAAAAAATATTACAACACCAGTAAAAGTTTTTTAGAAAAATTTCGCTATTAAAAAAATAATATGTATTTTTGCACTGAATTTGCAAATTTGATTTGAATTGATGATGAATCAAGACGAAAGAGAAATTTTACTTCAGAGGTATGCCGAAGCCAATCGCAAGTTGATGACAGTCAACGAGCAGTTGGAACAGGCCAACCATAAGCTGAAGGAATACGAGGAAAAGGCTGCGAAGGCAATGAAAGAAAGCCGGATGAAGTCGCTTTTCCTCGCAAACATGTCCCATGAAATCCGCACACCACTTAACGCCATCGAGGGTTTTTCGCGCATCATGGCCGAGACTGATTCGCCTGAAGAGCGCATGAACTACATGGAAATCATCGAGAGCAACAACCGCCGCCTGCTCAGCCTCATTAACGAGATTTTGGAGCTTAGCCGCGTTGAGGCTGGAGAAATTGTAATCAAGAAAGCTCCGACCGACCTGAACGCCTTGATGGAAAGCATCAAGCAGCTGTTCAAGTTCCGTTGCTCTGAGACAGTCAATCTGTCATGGACGAAGCCCAACATGGCCGTAAACATGACAACCGATGAGAACCGTCTGACTCAGGTGTTCTCCAACCTCATTTCGAACGCACTGAAACATACACCCCGAGGCTCCATCACCTACGGCTACCGCATGCTCAACGAAGGTCAGACCATCCAGTTCTACGTATCCGACACAGGTGCAGGCATAGATCCCGAATTTATCGACCACATTTTCGATGCCTACGCCTCAAAGGATGCCGAGCAGCAAAAAGGCTTCGGCCTGGGACTGGCGCTCTGCAAGATTATTGTCGAGAAGATGGGCGGCACCATCAGCGTGAAGTCCTCACTGGGCAACGGTTCTACCTTCACCTTCGAAATGCCGTTCCATGGCACCATCGGAGGCATGTCGACCAGCAACCGCACCACGACGAATGTGCGTACCTTGCGTGTTAGCCAGCGTACCGACGAGTCGAACATGAAGACAGTCATGGTGGCCGAAGACGAGGAAAGCAACTACGAACTGGTACGTATCGTGCTGCAGAAGCGCTATCGCCTGCTGCGGGCCCACAATGGCATCGAAGCCGTGACAATGAATGAGGACGAGAAGCCCGACCTGATTCTCATGGACATTCGCATGCCGGAAATGGACGGACTGGATGCCACACGTATTATTAAAGAGGTGAACCACAATACCCCCATCATTGCACTCAGTGCCTACGCTTTCGAGGAAAACATCAAGCAAGCCAAACAGGCAGGATGCGATGACTTCATGGCCAAGCCCTTCCGTGTGGAGGATCTCATTGAAATGGTCAAGAAACATATAGGAGATTAAACCTGCAACCACCATGGGTAAACTTGCTGTCTACAAATATTTTTCATTCATGATACTGGTCATCACTGTGTTGACGGCCATTTTTACAATTTGCGGTCTTTTCGGCGGAAACCAAAATCCAGCAACCAGTACCTTCCTGGCCATGCTGGTTTATGTGCTGCCGCTACTCGTTATTGCCAACGTTGTCCTTCTTGTGTTTTGGCTCATACGCCGACGCTGGCACTGGATGGCCATCCCTGCCGTCACACTGTTGTGCTGCATTCCCTATATTCTTACCATCTATCAGCCCCCATTCTTTCAGTCTGCAAACGAGGGAAAGTCGGGTATCAAGGTAGCAACTTACAATGTGGCAGCCTTCGGACGGGAGATTACAGGCTTCAAGGCCGAAGACATCCTCTCGGAGATGAAACGCCAGAAAGCCGACATCCTCTGCATTCAGGAGTACTTGGAGAAGAGCGGAGATCGCCACAATTCCGACAGTTATAAAGAATATTTCAGCTTCATGGCCAAAGGGCGCGACGACATGGCCGTGTTTAGTCGCTATCCCATCAAAGGGACAGATATCATTGACTTTGGTCCGACCAACAACAGTGGCATGTGGGCCGACGTGGAAATCAACGGGCGCACAATTCGCATCGTAAACGTACACATGGAGACTACCGGCTTCAACCGCACGCTGCACAAGGTTGCAAAGTTGAGCGCACAAGGAACGCACATCGAGGAGAATGCTATCATCCGCGCCATTTATGGCAACTACACACTGGGCATGATTGCACGTGCAGGACAGTCGAACATGGTGGCTCAGGTAATCAGGGAAAGTCCCCACCCCGTCATTGTGTGTGGTGACCTGAACGACGTACCATATTCCTATACCTACAATACGGTAAAAGGCGACCTTGTCGACGGATTCAAGGAGTGCGGCAAGGGATTCATGTCCACTTTCCGTGGCAAGAAGAAAGTACGCATCGACTACATCTTCCACGACGAATCGCTTTCAGGCGAGAAGTATTATGTACAGGAGCTGAGTTATTCCGACCACTATCCTGTGTTCATGAGAATTTCGCTTCAGAAATAAGCGATGCCCATCATCAACATCACATCACTCAACCAGCCTGGTGCCGACATCTTCAGCACGCTGACGGAGGCTCAATTGCGCAACCGTCTGGAACCAACCAAGGGCATCTTCATTGCAGAGAGTCCCAAGGTCATACGTGTTGCCCTTCAGTCTGGCTATTCACCTGTAGCCTTGCTCTGTGAGCGCAAGCACATTGAAGGCGATGCTGCTGACATCATCCACCAATGTCCTGAAATGCCAGTCTATACTGGCGACCGTGAACTGCTCAGCCAGCTCACCGGCTATGCCCTGACACGTGGTGTACTGTGTGCCATGCACCGTCCCGTCCTGCCTTCCGTAGAAGACATCTGCCAACAGGCCAGACGAATTGTGGTCATCGACGGTGTGGTCGACACCACCAACATCGGGGCCATCTTCCGCTCAGCCGCAGCACTTGGCATCGACGGCGTGCTGCTAACCACCAACTCCTGTGACCCTCTAAACCGACGGGCTGTGCGCGTTTCCATGGGTTCCGTCTTTCTGGTACCTTGGACATGGATCGACGCTCCGCTCGGCAGCCTGCACCAATACGGATTCCGCACGGTAGCCATGGCACTGACAGACAACTCCATTCCCCTCGACTCCCCCCTATTGATGCAGGAGCCACGTCTGGCCATTGTCATGGGAACAGAAGGTGACGGCCTACCCCATGAAGTCATTGCCTCAACCGACTATGTAGTCCGCATTCCCATGGCCCACGGTGTCGACTCCCTCAACGTTGCTGCTGCAGCCGCTGTAGCCTTTTGGCAACTTAGGGCAAGATAAACTTAGAGCAAAACAACAAAAAAACGTCCACGAAACAAATGCGAACATTGTTTCGTGGACGATAAGTTTTGTAAGAAGAGGTTTATCTGCTTCTTACATCGCTGCACCTGCAATCCACTCGTAGACACAAGAGACAATGCCGAGGAGGCAGATGCCTGCTGTGCAGAGGGCAAGGGAAAGTTTGGTGGCTCCGTCAAGCGGGAATGTGGGCAGCGGATTGTCCTCCTTCGTGATGTACATGGCTTTCACAATGAGCAGATAGTAGTAGAGCGAAATCACCGTGTTCACCAAAGCTACCAATACCACGAAATAAGGCCAGAAAGGCGCTACGTTGTGACCGTTGACAGCAGCGAGGAACACGAAGAACTTCGAAAACATACCTGCAAACGGAGGAATACCTGCCAAGGAGAACAGAGCCAGCGTCATGAGCAGAGCAAGCTTGGGATTGGTCTTGTAGAGACCATTATAAGACGACATCTGCGTGTTGCCGCCATTGTGCTCCACAGCACTGATCACAGTAAACACGGCCATATTAGCAGCCACGTAAACCAGAACGTAGAACGTAAGGGCGGTGGCTCCAGCCTGAGCATCAGCACCAATCACTGCCAGCATGATGTAGCCTGCCTGAGAGATAGAGGAGAAGGCCATGAAGCGCTTCAACTCGTTCTGACGGATGGCAAAGAGGTTGGCAACGGTGATGGAGAGCATAATCACAATCCACAGCAGCGGATTCCAGTAGTCGACCATTGAGCCGAAAACCTTGGTGAGGATGATGCACAGCGTGAGCGCTGCAGCACCCTTCGACACCACGCTCAGATAACCCGTGACGGGTGTGGGAGCACCCTGATAGGTATCGGCCGTCCAGAAGTGGAAGGGCACAAGAGAAATCTTGAAGCCCAGTCCGCTGAAGAAGAACACCAAGCCCATAATGGTCAGGGGCGAAGTGGTCAGCGCAGCAGCCACATTGTCAAAATACAAAGAGCCCGTAGCGGCATAGATGAACGAGATACCGAAGAGCATCACACCGCTTGAGAACGTAGCTACAAGGATGTACTTGGCAGCACCCTCAGCCGAGTTCTTCTTATTCTTGTCGAAAGCGACCATACATGCCAAAGGCACTGAGGCCATCTCAAGACCCAGGAAGAACATCAGGAACGAGCCACTGGACATCATCATATACATGCCAAGAAGGGTGGATAAGATCAGCATATAGAACTCACCGCGCAACTTGCCCGCTTCGTTCTTCAGCCATGTCTCAGCCATGATCAGCACGATTACTGTACCAACGGTGAGAATGACTTTCATCACGTTCACCATCTGCGAAGTAATGTAAATGCCACCAAAGGCATCAGAGGGTTCCGACAGAAAAGCGATGCGGAAAGGCAACACGGCCATCAAGGCTACTGTCACTGCAAACAGGACATCGTGTTTCTTCTCACTCTTATGCAACATGAAGTCTATCGCAAACACAACTAACAGGATAACCACGAGGTAGAACTCGGGAATCATATTCAAGAATTGTCCGTAATTCATATCTTAGTCCTCCTTTACTTTACATTACACCAATTGATTGAAGAATACTTCCGGCCGAAGGCGAGATCATGTTGCTGAAGAAGAACGGAGCACAGCCAAGACCTGCCACGCAGAAGATAAGGCAGATGACGGCGACACGCTCATCCCAAGTAGCATCGGTCAGCTCAAGGAAGTGCTTGTTCTCCACCTCGCCATACAGAATCTTACCGACAACACGCAGGATATAGACTGCGGTGACGACTATTGAAGTACAGGCGATGATAGTAGCCACCATACGGAACGACGTGTTGGGGTCGCCGCTCAGAGGCTCGGCACCGAAGG